>ENA-ORSL01003529-ORSL01003529.1-human-gut-metagenome-genome-assembly--contig:-NODE-3529-length-10031-cov-3.850642_pt1 | contig 10031 bp, 8 predicted proteins | sample MGYA00242190_ERZ509157 | MGnify/ENA primary metagenome ERZ509157 (study PRJEB26280, sample SAMEA2338664) | human gut metagenome | biome: human gut; feature: human-associated habitat; material: faeces... | reverse complement strand
TAATTTATGCGAGAGATTTTCTTCCTTTCGGTCGAAAACTCTTGAGGGATGAAAGAATTAAAATTGGACATTTTCATCTTTCTTGTATAATGGAAAAATAGCAAGTTGGGGAGGTAAAAATGAAAAAGATTAAGTACATATTTGTTACAGGTGGAGTAGTATCAGGATTAGGAAAAGGTATAACGGCAGCATCATTAGGAAGATTACTAAAGAATAGAGGATACAAAGTAACGATTCAAAAATTTGATCCTTACATAAATGTAGATCCAGGAACAATGAGTCCATATGAACATGGCGAAGTGTTTGTTACTGACGATGGAGCTGAAACAGATTTAGATTTGGGACATTATGAGAGATTTATAAATGAAAATTTAACTAAAGATTCAAGTGTCACTATGGGAAAAGTATATAATACTGTTATTGAAAAAGAGCGTAGAGGTGATTATCTTGGAAAAACTGTTCAAGTAATCCCACATATAACAAATGAAATTAAAGATAGAATATACAGCTTTGAAAAAACTGACACAGACATAGTTATAACTGAAGTTGGTGGAACTGTTGGCGATATTGAAGGAATATCTATGATTGAAGCGATTAGACAGATTGGATTAGAGCAAGATCAAACAGATGTTGTTTATATACATGTTACTTTACTTCCATACATAACTGGTTCAAATGAAGTGAAAACTAAGCCAACTCAACATTCTGTGAAAGAATTGCAAAGCTTGGGAATAAAGCCAGATATAATTGTTTGTAGAACGGATACCAAAATATCTGATAGTATGAGGGAAAAACTAGCATTATTTTGCAATGTTAGAAAAACAAGTGTAATAGAAAATTTAACTGCAAGCAATCTATACGAAGTACCAATAATGCTAGAAAAAGCTGGTTTAGCCAGAGCTGTGTGTAATCATTTGAGACTGGATAATTATATACCAGATAATGATAAATGGATAAAGATGCTAGAAGATATAAAAAATGTATCAGACAAGAAAGTTAATGTTGCAATAGTTGGTAAATATGTTCAATTAGAAGATTCATATATATCCGTGATTGAAAGTGTAAAGCATGCAGGATATAAAAATGGAGTAGGAGTTAATATAGAGCTGATAGATTCAGAACAAATAACCTCTAAAAATGTTAATGAAAAATTAAAAAATGTAGAGGCTATAATAGTACCTGGTGGGTTTGGTTGCCGTGGAATAGAGGGAAAAATTGAAACAGTAAAATATGCCAGAGAAAATAGAATACCATTTTTAGGAATTTGTTTAGGAATGCAAATGGCAGTTGTTGAATTTGCTAGAAATGTTTTGAAATTAAAGGATGCAAACTCAATTGAATTTGATGAAAAAACGTCAAGTCCAGTAATTCATATAATGGAAGAACAAAAAAGTATTTATAAAAAGGGCGGAACAATGCGACTTGGTGCATACGAATGTAAATTGAAAGAGGGCACAATCGCATATGAATTATATGGAAAAGAAACAATTTCAGAAAGACATAGACACAGATACGAATATAATAATGAATACAAAGAAAGGCTTGAAAAAGCCGGACTTATTTGCTCAGGAACATCACCTGATGGTAGTTTAGTTGAGATTGTTGAAATAGAAAATCATCCTTATTTTGTTGCTTCTCAATTTCATCCAGAATTTAAATCTAGACCTAATAATCCTGCACCATTATTTGTTGGATTAATAAAAGCGGCAAAGCAAAGAAATTAACTATGAAATCTGAAAATTTTTGATTTTCACAAATTTTTAATCAGTTAAAGTTTTCGAGTGAATGAAATAAAATCTTTCACATAAAAAGGTTCACATTAAAATCAATGTGAACCTTTTTGGATTAAATTTTATAAGCTAATTTCAAATTCAGGACAACCCATTGCACCAATGCTGATTTCATATTTGTTAAATACAACAACAGGATTTCCATTTTCATTTATATAAAATTCTTCTTTAGTTGAAAGTAATTCGTGTATTTCATCATAAGATGCAAAGAAAAGCTCATGACCATCAACTTTATTTTCTTCTTGAGTTTTATCGTAGACAATCTTTGCTATTTCATCTATATAATTTTCAGACTTAAACATGTCTTTTAATTTTATTTCTTCACCAGTTATCTTGTTTACGTTATAAAACTTGTGTGTTGTGGATGAAGAACCAGCAAGATTTACAACATATATATCAACAGATAAAAACTTCTCATTATCTGTTTTTACAATATATCCAGAGTCAACACCTACATGGGCATCAGGGTAATTCTCTTTAATATCATTCATATCAGCATTAAATTCTTCAATAATTCTATCTGACATATCTTGAATCTCTTTATTGATTCTTTCTTCAACTTTTGGATCTTTCATTCCACTTATTTTTGGTGTTGTTACTTTTGCCATAAAGTTATTTTCTTTAAGTTCATATTTATTAATTGTTAAAACCTTTACCAGTTCCTTAAGAAAGTTGTTGTTTGAAACTTCTTTGGCAAATGTAGGATTAACATTTAGAGCAATTACGAAACAAATTGCTATGCTTGCAACGGTGCTAACTGCATATTTCCAGGTGTAGTTCTTTTTGCCTTCAAAAGTTCTTCTTATGCTTTTCTTTAAAATGTTTGGTGCCATTATGTTTTTATATTTTTCTTTTGCCTCTTTAAAAATTTGTTTTTTCATCTAACATATCCTCCTTATCAATTTCTAATCTTAATTTTTTTAAGGCTTTATATAATTTAGTTTTTACAGTACTTATATTTTCGTCTAATACTTCTGAAATACGTTCTATTGTCATATCTTCATAGAATTTAAGTATTATTACTATTCTATACTTACTATCTAATTTCATAACAGCATCATATAAGTCTGTATCTTGATATTTGTCTTCTGTTGTTAATGAATTTTCAACTATTTCATCTAAATAAATCAATTTTGATTTTGACTTTAAATATGTATTTGATGTGTTTATAACAATCCTGAAAAACCATGTTCCTAAGAATTCTTCATTTCTTAATTGTTCTATACCGTCTAAGGCTTTTCTAACACTTTCATTTACTATATCTTCAGCATCATGTTCATTTTTAACATATGAAAAAGCAAGTCTATATATTTTATTTATATTTTCCGTAACATAAGTTTCTAATTTTTCCCTTTTTGTCTGCATTTTTTTCTCCTTTCGATACTTTAGACAAATATAGCACAAAAAAAGTTTTAATACTACAACAAAGCTTGAAAATAATGAATATAAGTTGTAGTTTCGATTAAACGTGTGGCATAAAATCGTCACTTGAATTAAATAAAAAATTAAAAATACAGTAGAATTATTTTTGAATTAGAGGTAAAATATTCTTGCTAAAATTTTGTATTTATAATATATTTTAACATTAAGAAACAAAGGAGTTTTTATAATTAATATCTTTTATTGAGATATAATATACAAATGAGGAGGAATTAATTATGACAAGAGTTTTTCAAGTAGGAACAGGTAAAATGGCAAAATATACAATGAGATATGTATATGAAAAAGGTGGAGAAGTTGTAGGAGCTGCAGATATAAATCCCAAGGTTATAGGAAAAGACATAGGAGAAATTATTGGTTCAGAGTCAAAAGGTGTAAAAGTAACTGATGCTGCAGATTTAGAAAAAACATTGCGTGAGTTAAAACCAGATGTTTGTATAGTTGAAACAATGAGTTTACTTGCAGATGTTGGCGAAGTACTATTAACATGTGCAAAATGTGGTGTAAATGCAATCACAACATGTGAAGAGGCTTTTTATTCATGGAATTCAAATCCAGAATTAACATCAAGAATAGACAAGTTAGCAAAAGAAAATAACTGTACAATAACAGGAACAGGTTATCAAGATATTTTCTGGGGACAATTAATAAGTTCACTTGCAGGAGCTACTCAAAAAATAACTAAAATTAAGGGAAGCTCAAGCTACAATGTTGAAGAATATGGTATAGCTCTTGCTAAAGCACATGGAGCAGGTCTTACAAAAGAAGAATTTGAAAAAGAGGTTGCTTCTGCTGATGAAATAAGCGAAGAGGCAAGAAGAGAAATCATAGAAAAAGGCGAATATGCACCATCATATATGTGGAATACAAATGGATGGCTTTGCTCAAAGCTAGGATTAAAAGTAAAATCTCAAACTCAAAAATGCGTTCCGCAATTTAATGATGAAGACATTGAATCTAGCACATTAGGTATGACTGTAAAAGCTGGAATGGCAACCGGTATGAGTGCTGTTGTTACAACTGAAACAGAAGAAGGAATAACAATCGAATCTGAATGTATAGGTAAGGTTTATTCAAAAGATGATGTTGATACAAATGAGTGGACTGTATACGGAGAGCCAGATACAACATTAAGAATAACATTACCAAAAACAGTTGAACTTACATGTGCAACTGTAGTAAATAGAATTCCAGATGTAATAAGAGCAAAAGCTGGATTCCTTCCAACAGATAGATTTGGTGAATTAACTTACAAATTTAAAATATAAATTAATAAAATAACTGAAAATTAATTTAAACGGAATACACTCCAAACATTGGAAAAAACTGATGTTTGGGGTATTTTTTTATGCGAGAGATTTTCTCGTTTCTAGTTAAAAACTCTAGAAAGTTAAAAGAACAAAATCGGAGACTTTTATCTTTTTTGTGTAATTGAGAATTAATTTGTATCTTAAATTTTAATATAGGTTTATTGAAAAACAGCGTAAAATATGATAAGTTAATTCTTGAGAGACGAAAGGTTAAAAATTGGAATCTTTAGCTTTCTTAAGGGGGAAATATAAAAAATGTCAAAAACAATGAAACCTATTTTAAAAGATATTTCAAGCGATTTAAAAGGAGTGGCTACACAGGTGATTGAAGGCGAAAGACCTAAATTACCACCAAAACGTAATTTGAATTTGGATTTAATAAGATGCGTTGCAATATTTTTTGTTATTTCTGTACATTTCTTACTTAACACTTCTTTTTATTCAACTGCAGTATATGGAAAAAAGATGTATTTATTGATATTATTCAGAGTAATATTTATGTCTTGTGTATCACTTTTTATAATGTTAACTGGATATTTAATGAATAAAAAAGAACCAACCAAAGACTATTATAAAAAAATTAGCAGAGTTGTTGTAACGTATGTGATATGTAGCTTGTTATGTGTTTTGTTTAGAACATTATATAAAGGGGAAAGCTTTTCTTTTGCCAGGATAGTATCATCTGTTTTAAATTTTTCTGGATGTGGCTATGCGTGGTATATAGAAATGTATCTTGGATTGTATATAATAATTCCGTTTTTAAATAAAGCATATAATGGTTGCAAAAACCAAAAAGAAAAACGGAATATTAATAGGAGCATTTACTTTTTTAACTATTATTCCAATTACTTTGAATCTTTATTTTAAGATAATTCCTTCGTTTTGGAAAGAAATATATCCAATTACATATTATTTTGTTGGAGCGTATTTGAGTGAATATAGACCTAAACTAAAAAACAAGTTTGCGATACCATTACTTGTAGTGCTTACATTTATTTTTGGTACATTTAATTATCTTCACTTTTATAAATCATACTTTGATTTTTCAGCATTTGTTGGACAAGTTGGAGGAGAAACTTTTATTATTACAATATTAATATTCTGTATTTTATTGAATCTTGATTTAACAAAACTATCAAAAAATACAGCTTCATTAATAACTAAAGTTTCAGAACTTTCACTTGGTATGTATTTGCTTTCATACATTTTTGATAATATATTTTATAGTTATTGGGGTTTTAGAATGAATGCTCCAACAATGATAGAACAATTTAAATACTATTTTGTAATTGTACCAGTTGTTTTTGTATGTTCAGCATACACATCACAAATAGTTGAATGGATTAGGCTAGGTCTTTCGTGGATGTGGAAGCAAGTATACAAAGCATTTAATACCGTTGGTAATAAACTAAAATAAATTTCTGTAGCGGAGCGCATGGCGTTTCGCTACAATTTTTGTGTGACATATAAGAGTTATAATTTATAAAAATGAAACACTTCAACTAAAATTTTATTTGTGATATAATGATTCTTCGAAAAATCAAATGAAAGGGAATGATTATATGCAATATCATTATGCACATAAATACTTAGTTGGTTATAGTGATGTAGATAAGAATAACAGAATGAAGTTATCAAGAATAGTGGATATGTTACAAAACGTTGCAACATGGCACTCAAAATCTATTGGGTATGGTACTAGTGAAATGATGAAACTAAAATGGGGATGGTTAGTTATTGCTTGGAAGATAAAAATATTAGAATACCCAGTGGCAGATGAAGAAATAGAAATAAGAACATGGAGCAAACCACAAAAGGGACTTCATGCTTACAGAGATTTTGAAATAGTAGATAAAGATAATAAAACGTTAGTACTTGTTGAATCTAGTTGGATTTTGTATGACCTAGAAAATAAAAGACCGTTGAGATTACCAGAAGAAATGATGGAAAAGTACGGTAGCATAGATAGAAATGCCTTGGATAGTGAAATATCTAAAGTTAAAGATAAAAAAATAGATGGAGAAACATTAGAAATAACTGTTACAAAAAGAGATATTGATACAAATCATCATGTTAATAACGCTAAATACTTAGAATTCTTCGAAGAAATATTACCTGAAAATATTTTGCCAAAAGAAATAGAAGTACATTACAGACACCAAACAATATTAGGTGAAAAATTGTTGCTAACGTTTAATGGAACAGAATGTACAATGCAAAATGAGAATGGAGAGGTAAATGTAACAATAAAAATTCTTTAACGATTTGTGTATATACTTTATAAATAGATAAAAAATACTCATTAATAAATTAAAAACGTGATTAAAATATGTCGTTTTTATTTTTTAGTTAATTGACTTTTTGATTTATATTTAGGATAATAGATGGTGTAGAGAAAGACATAAGAAAAGCGAATGAAAAGGAGAGAAGAATATGGAGAAACGTAAGAAAAAATGTTTGTTAGCAATCTTACTTATGGTTGTGACAGTTTTTGCGATTAATGTTGCTTGTGCAAATGATGAACTTAATAGTTATCAACCTTTAAGAAGTAGTGCACCTGTAGTACTTAGTGGAGAAGTATTAGACGTTACTTTTGAGCCTTTAAAATATGGGTATGAAAGCGATACACTTAAAAGTATAGAAATAAAAAACAATACGAATGAAGATTTAGTTGTAAGGGGTTTTGACCTTGAGAATAATGACTATTTTATAATGAGTACATCAACAATGTTTCCAATGACGGTTGCATCTGGCGAAACTAAAACTGTTGGTAGTCTAAGCGTTACACCAGGGCTTTATGCTGGTAGTTATGAGACTAATATAATAATAACAGATGTTAATGATAATAAGTATTATGGAAGAGTATCGGTAACTGTAGAAAAAAGAGAAGTAAAAATTACTGGTCTTGAAGATAACTGCGTCTTTGAATTTGATAGATATACAAAGACTCCAAGTGGTGAAATTAAACTTGAAGGTAATAAAGTTACTGTAGGGGAGTCAGACAAAGTTTTACAAGTAAGTGATTTAAAAGTATATTATCAAGGAACTGGAGATACAAGCTATAATAGTTCAACTCCTCCAATGGCTGCAGGAATTTATTCTGTAACATACAAAGTCCCTGATGACAATGTATTCTTTTATGGCAGTGTTACTTATTCATTTGAAATTAAAAAAGCTAGTATAGAAAAACTAGTTTTAGATGTAGACACTTTTGAATATGATGGTGATCAAAGAATTCCAACACATCCACTAGCTTATAATCCAAATATTATGTATTGGGATGGGGACACAACTGCAACAGATGCAGGTGACTATACAATTTTTGTTTCTTTAATAGATAAAAATAATTACGAATGGGATGATGGAACAACTGATGATTTAAGTTTAAATTGGAGAATCACTCCTAAAAAGTTAGATGTTCCAACAGTCTCTGGAGAATACGAATATAATTATGGTACACAAAGAGTAGCTCTTAACGATTTTGATGAAGATACGATGACTTTATTATATGGTGAAGGAATGAATGCTGGAACTTATGATGTTACAATCGTATTAAAAGATAGAAGAAATTATGCTTGGAAAGATGATGAAAGTTCAAATGATAAAATAATAAAATGGGTGATTAAAGCAATAAATCCATCTTATGATATTCCACAATTCTTAACAGGAATTGAAGGAGAAAAATTATCAAGTATAACTTTTGAAAGTGGAGATGACGGAGTATTTTCTTGGAATGAGCCAGAAACAATATTAACAGCAGGAACAAATAATTATAAAGCAACATATACTCCAAAAAATACAAACTTTAACACAATTACAGATGTAGATGTTCCAGTAAAAGTAAAAGGTCACTTTGATGTTATAACTTCTGTAAATGGTGGAAATGGAACTATATCAGATTCAGTATTTGATGTATTAGAAGATACGATAGTTGAAGTTATACTTACACCAAATAATGGATATAAAGTAAGCAAAGTTTTAATAAATGGCGTAGACTATACAAGTGAAGTTGTAGATAATAAATTGGAATTGATGCCTGAAGAGGATATCAACGTGGTTGTATCATATAGAAGAATATCTACTGGAGGTGGTTCATCTACTATAACATACAAAATAACTGTAACTGCACCTGAAAATGCCACAGTAGCACCAAATGGAACAGTAAAAGTTAAAAGGGATAGAGAACAAACATTTATAATAGAAGCTAAAAAAGGTTATGAAATCGAGGATGTATTAGTTGATGGAGTAAGTGTTGGTGTTGTGGATGAATATACATTTAAGAAAGTGAGAAAAAATCACACTTTAGAAATTAAAGTAAAAGCAATAGGAACGAAAACAGAAGAGGAAGAAATATTCAAAGATGTTAAGAAAAATGATTGGTTCTATGAAGCTGTAAATTACGTTTATGAAAAGAAATTAATGAATGGAACTGGGAAAAATGAGTTCTCACCAAATATTAGTACAACAAGAGGAATGATAGTAACAATTCTTTATCGTTTAGAAGGTTCACCAGAAGTTGAAAATAGCACATTTACAGACGTAGCAAGTACCGAGTACTATGCAAAAGCAGTAGCTTGGGGAGAAGCAAACGGAATTGTAAAAGGATACGGTGAAGGAAAATTTGGACCAAATGATCTGATAACAAGAGAGCAATTAGCTGCTATCATGTATCGTTATTCAAATTATAAAAAATATGATACATCAGTAGGTGAAGATACAAATATCTTAAGTTATAACGACATATCAGAATTATCAGAATATGCAGTACCTTCAATGCAATGGGCTTGCGGAGCAGGCTTAGTAAACGGTATTGGCGACGGCAAATTAGCACCAAAAGGAAACGCAACAAGAGCACAAGTTGCAATGATACTTATGAGATATTGTGAGAGCAACAAAAGTGTACACTAAAAATAGTAATAGTATGGTAAAATTTACTTGTGGTACGATATATAACAGATGAAAAAGAGAAAAAAATGAACAAAGCACTTTAAACCGTTGGGGTTGTATACACACACAAGACATTTTTTAAATAAAAGAGAAAATGTTGCACTTAGTTGTGTTAGTTTTGCGATGTGATGTTTGCAAGTGTTTGTTTTGTTGCTTTCTTTAATTGATTATAGTTAGTAGACTAATTGAAACTTAGTTATTTATTTAAGCTCTTTGCTTGAATGAATGGCTAGGTTTGGTTAGTCTCTTTTTTCGTTTTAAACTTTTTGACTAGTTACTAAATTTAAAAAGTAATGGTTTTAGTTTAATTAGATTTGGCGCATTGCAAAAGTACCAGTTTGAATTTGATTAGGTTTGGTACGTTGTAAAAGTGATAGAAAAATTTTTTCTCCTAACCTACCCAAGCCGAGCCGAAAAAATTTATTCTATGCACTTTTACTCCTTAAAAAATAGTGATTAAATTTAAGTCTGAATATATTTACAATAATTAAAAAGATTGTTAAAATTTTAATTAGTAAATATCGTATTATAATTTATTTGCTTT
>ENA-ORSL01003528-ORSL01003528.1-human-gut-metagenome-genome-assembly--contig:-NODE-3528-length-10035-cov-5.142084_pt1 | contig 10035 bp, 8 predicted proteins | sample MGYA00242190_ERZ509157 | MGnify/ENA primary metagenome ERZ509157 (study PRJEB26280, sample SAMEA2338664) | human gut metagenome | biome: human gut; feature: human-associated habitat; material: faeces... | reverse complement strand
GGAGAGGGGAAATATGGGAGCAACGCCCTCTCAGTCACCTTCGGTGACAGCTCTCCCAGCGGGAGAGCCAAGGGGTGTACATATTTTGGATTGAGAAATGGAGTGTATCGGTACCGATACGCTCCATTCACTGTTTTTGTCAATATTTCCGCCAAGTCGAGGGCATGAGCAGGATCAGCATGGGGAACAGCTCCAGCCGCCCGAACAGCATATCCGCCGTCAGGACGATCTTCGCCAGCGGCGAAAAGGCCGCGAAGCAGCCCGTGGGGCCGACCAGTCCCAGACCGGGGCCGATGTTGTTCAGCGTCGCCAACACGGCGGTGAAAGTGGTGACAAAATCCAGATTGTCCAGCGCCACCAGCAGCACGGACACCAGCGTCACCAGAAAATACAGGGTCATGTAGCTCTGAACGCCCTGAACCGTCTCCCGGCTGACGGGCTTTCCGTCCACCGTCAGCACCCGCACGGAGCGGGGATGGAGCAGCTTGCGCAGCTCGGAGCCAAGGGCCTTGCACAAAATCACCAGCCGTGAAACCTTGACGCCGCCGCCGGTAGACCCGGCACAGGCACCCACGATCATCAGCAGCACCAGAATACACCGGCTGAGCTGGGGCCACAGGTCAAAATCCGTTGTGCTGAAGCCCGTGGTGGTAATGACGGACGAGACGGCGAAAAAAGCGTGGTGGAACGCGTCAAACGCCGTGGGGAACATCCCCAGAATGTTAAGGGTAATAATCAGCGTGCTCCCGGCGATGATGGCAAAATACGCCCGCACCTCGGTATTCCGCCATGCCATGGCATATTTTTTCATCAGCAGGAAAAAGTAAACGTTGAAGTTCACGCCGAACAGCGCCATGAACACGGAGACCACGCCCTGAAGATAGTAGCTGTCATAGTAGCCCATGGAGCTGTTCTTGATGCCGAAGCCGCCGGTGCCGGCGGTGCCGAAGGCAGTGCACACCGCCTCAAGCAGCGGCATTTTCCCAAACAGCAGAAAAATCACATTCAGGATTGTCAGGCAGATATACAGCAAATAGAGGATGGCCGCGGTTTTGCGCATTTTAGGCACCAGCTTACCCACATTGGGGCCGGGGCTTTCCGCCCGCAGCAGGTGCATGGTAAAGCCCTGTCCCTTTCCACCGCTCTGGGTAAAGGCGAGCAGGAACACCAGCACCCCCATGCCGCCCAGCCAGTGGGAGAAGCTGCGCCAGTAGAGAATGCCCTTGGATAAGGGCTCCACCGCCGGCAAAACCGAAGCGCCGGTGGTAGTAAAGCCGGAGACGATCTCAAAAAGAGCGTCCATATAAGAAGGGATTTCCCGGGAAAAATAGAAGGGCAGACAGCTGAGCAGGCTCAGCACAATCCAGCTGGCACCGGCGCACACCAAACCCTCCTTGGCATAGAAGGCACTGGCCGCACCCCGGCAGGTGAGCATCAAGAGCCCAATGACCAGGGCGAAGACCCCCAGGGTCAGAAGAAAGGCATACACCGCCGCCGTCTCCCCGCAATACACGCTGATGGCCAGAGCTGGCAGCATGAATACGCCGGTGATCATCAGAATCTGGGCGATAAACCGCCCCATCATTTTGTAATTCATGGTGCTCCTTATCGAAACTCAGGCAAAGATATCATTAAGCTGGCGCAGGGTACCCTGGCCGCTGGTCACCACCACAATGGTATCCCCCACGTCAAAGGAAGCGTCGCCGCCGGGGATTTCGGTCTTGGGGCCGTGGGTGATGCTCACAACCAGCACATTGTCCTTCAGACGGATATCCTTCAGAAGGGTGTTGCAGTGGAGGGTCGTATCATCCACCAGGAATTCCACCGCCTCCACCTGACCGTGGGCAATCCGGTGGACGGATACCGCCGCGCCGGTCTGATTCTGCATAGCCCGGACATACCGGACGATGTTGTTGCAGCACAACTCCTTGGGGCATACCACGCTGCCCAGAGCCAGCGCGTCAATGATGGTATGGTTTTCCATCCGTCCCAGCTTGGTGATCACCTGGGGAACTCCCTGGCTCTGGCCGTACAGGGACATAATCATGTTCAGCTCGTCCATGCCCGTCAGGCTGACCAGGGCATCGGTTTTGGCCAGGCCCTCACTGTCAAGAACCGCGTGATCCGTGCCGTCGCCCAGAATCACTGTGACCTCCGGCAGCAGTGCGGACAGCTCCCGGCACCGGGTCTCGTTCTTTTCCATGAGCTTGACGGAAATGCCGTGGCGATTGAGCATATCCGCCAGGTAGTAGCTGACCCGTCCGCCGCCGCAGAGCATAACATTGCGCACCCGCCGGGTAATGATCCCCAGGCTGCGCAGCATATTGGTCAGATTATGGGGCGAGGCAGTGACGAAGATCCGATCCCCCTCCCGGAGGATGAAATTACCCTTCGGGGCGATGGCAGTTCCGCTGCGCAATACCGCACAGACCAGCACCCGGCAGTTGACAATGCTGTTCATGTCGCTCAGCGCCACGTTGCACAGCTTGCTGGTCTTGTCAATGCGCAGCTCCACAATCTCCATTCGACCCTTGGCGAAGGTATCCCGCTTCAAAAAGCCCGGGTACTGCAAAAGATACGCAATCTCCTGGGCGGCCTGCTTCTCCGGATTGATGGTCATGGACAGACCGAACACATCCTTCATGGTGTAGATCTGCTCGGAGTACTCCGGATCCCGGATTCTGGCAATCGTGTGCAGGTTGGGATTCAGATAGTGGGCGGTGGTGCAGCACAGCAGGTTAATTTCGTCTGCATCGGTGGCGGCAATCAGAAGATCCGCCTCCTTCACGCCTGCCTGAAGCAGGATGTGCATGGACACACAGTTGCCGGAAATCGCCATCACATCATACTGCTCCAGGGATTCCTCCAGAACATGGGTGTTCTTGTCGATCAGGGTCACATCGTGGCCCTCGGTAGACAGCAGCCGTGTCAGCGTGGAGCCTACCTTGCCGTTACCGGCAATAATAATGTTCATAAGCCCCTCCAAATCGGAGAAAATTTACAAATTTTGTTCATTGTACCATCAAAACCGGAGAAAAGCAATAGGGTTTTCTTTTCTAACGGGAAGTCGCCCGGACGCACTAGGCATCCGGGCGACTGTTCATTTACCGTCAGGCTCGCTTGTTCAGCAGAGCCTCAATTTTCTTGATGGGATCGCAGATGGAGGAAACGCTCATCTCGTGGTTGATGGCGGCGACGAAATAGGCAGTGTACTTGGAGCAGTCCACATCAAAGTACCACTCTCTTTCCAGCAGCTCCGGCTTCCGGTAAGTCAAATTGGTACCCAGCACCGCCGTCAGGGTTCCGGCCTTCACGGCCTCATCGAATTTCTCCACACCGCTGGTAAACAGCGGGAAGGTAGCATTGGCGATGATGTGCTTGGCACCCCGCTTTTTCAGCTCACCCGCTACCTCCAGCATACTCTCGCCGGAGGCAATGATATCGTCGGCAATGAAGACGGTCTTCCCTTCCACGCTCTCGCCCAGATATTCGTGAGCCACGATGGGATTCCGACCGTTGACCACCCGGGTGTAGTCCCGACGCTTGTAGAACATGCCCAGGTTGCAGCCCAGAACGCTGGAGAAGTACATATTTCGATTGATAGCGCCCTCATCAGGGCTGATCACCATGAAGCAGTCCTTGTCGAAGCTCAGCTCCGGCATTTTCCGAAGCAGAGTCTTGAGCACCTGGTAGGTAGGCATCACATTGTCGAAGCTCATCAGGGGCACCGCGTTCATAAGCCGGGGATCGTGAGCATCAAAGGTGATGATGTTCTGCACACCCATGCTCTGCAGCTCCTGCAGAGCCACAGCGCAGTCCAGGCTCTCCCGAGCCACCCGCCGGTGCTGACGTCCGCCGTAGAGGCTGGGCATGATGACCGTCATCCGGTGGGCCCGACCGGCCACCGCCTGAATCAGACGCTTCAGATTTGCGAAATGATCGTCGGGAGACATATGATTCTCCACGCCAAACAGATTATAGGTAACGCTGTAATTGCCCGGATCCACCACGATGAAAATATCATCGCCCCGGACGGACTCCTTCACCAGGCCCTTTGCGTCGCCGCTCTGGAAACGGGGACAGGCACTTTCAATGATAAACGTGTCCTTCTCAATGCCGACCTCCTTGGCCCATCTGCGAAGATGAACATCAATGAGGTTCGTCAGCTCCTCCGCACCCGGGCAAGCGATCAGCCCAAGGTGTGCCACCTGGGTATCGGGGTTAAAAAAGTCGGACGGCGTAATCATGTTATTTGACATGGTGTTATCTCTCCTCCATCATTCTGCGCCAATTCACAATATCAAGTTGTATTGCCGTGTGGCCAAACCACATGCTCATTATACCATAGTCTTTCCGGAACCGCTACAGGTATTTTACAAAATTCGACGATTTTTGCGCTTTGCCCATAGGGGCAACGTTTTTTCCCTGCATACTGGTAATTCTGCCAGAAGCGCCGCATCCCATTCCCGAAAGCAGACCGGCTCTTCCCTGCCGCGTTTCCGAAAATATCCCACAGAATCGGAAAAAAGCAGCTTTCTCATTGACTTTCTCACAATACCGGATATAATAGAACCATATATAAATCCGGGAGGCTTCGACATATGAACCATCTGGTATTTCAAAGTGATTTCGGTCTGGTGGACGGTGCCGTCAGTGCCATGTACGGCGTTGCCTATACGGTGGAGCCCCGGCTGAACATTCACGACCTGACCCATGACATCACCCCCTACAACATCTGGGAGGCCAGTTACCGTCTGATTCAGACCATCCGCTACTGGCCCCAGGGCACGATCTTTGTCTCCGTGGTGGATCCGGGCGTTGGCTCCGACCGAAAAAGCGTGGTGGTCAAAACTGCCAGCGGCCACTATGTAGTCACGCCGGACAACGGAACCCTGACCCACATTATCCGCTTTGACGGCATTGAAGCTGTCCGGGAGATTGACGAGCATGTCAACCGTCTGCCCCGCTCCGGCGAGAGCTACACCTTCCACGGCCGGGATGTTTTCGCCTACACCGGCGCCCGGCTTGCTGCCGGTATCATTGATTTTGAAGGGGTCGGGCCGGAGATGAAGCCGGAGGATCTGGTGCGGCTTCCCATCATCGAACCCCGACTGGAGGGCAGCGCTGTCTGCGGCACCATCGATGTGCTGGACGTTCGTTTCGGAAGCCTGTGGACAAATATTCCCCGGACGCTCTTCTTGCAGACCGGCGTTCACTACGGAGATCGGGTGAGCATTACCATCGAAAACGATACCCGCTGTGTCTACCGGAACATTATTCTCTTCGCCAAAAGTTTCGCCGATGTGTACATGGGCGAGGCTCTGGCTTATGTGAACAGCCTGGACTGTATGGCGGTAGCCATCAATCAGGGCAGCTTCGCCCGGGCCTACAATATCGGAACCGGCAATTCCTGGCGAATCCGCATTGCCCCCTTCCAGGGGTTCTAAAAGCGCTGTTTTGGCATTTTTGCCTGAATAGAAATTCCTAATGGAGGTAGAAACCATGAAGAAATTCTCTGTAAAAACCATCGTTGCCATCGGCATCGGCGCAGCTCTGTTCTTCGTTTTAGGCCGCTTCGTTGCCATCCCCAGCCCCGTGGCAAATACCACCGTGTCCGTTCAGTACGGCCTGCTGGCCTTCCTTGCTATGGTCTACGGCCCTGTAGCCGGTGCTCTGGTGGGCCTGATCGGCCACGCTCTCATCGACTTCAGCGCAGGCTGGGGCGTATGGTGGAGCTGGGTCATCGCTTCCGGTGTCTTCGGTCTGCTGATGGGTCTGTCCGCTAAGCTTCTGAAGATGGACGAGGCCGAAATGGGCAAGAAGGGGCTGATCAAGTTCAATGTGGCTCAGCTGGTATGTCATCTGATCTGCTGGCTGGCTGTGGCGCCCGTTCTGGACGTGTACTTAATGGGTGAGCCTTGGGACAAGCTGATTGCCCAGGGTCTGACCGCCGCCATTGCCAACGCTGTCACCACCGCAATCGTGGGAAGCCTTCTGTGCGTTGCTTACGCCGCTACCAAGACCAAGGCCGGAAGCCTGACCAAGGAATAATCACAATTTGCGTCAAAGGCAGGCAGAATTGCCTGCCTTTCAAACTGTCAGGAAAGGACAAGGCCCTTTCCTGACAGCAAGGTTGCAGTCTGCTGCGCGCACTCCTTGTCCGCCCAGAGCGGCCAACTCGCACACTGGCAGCCTGAGCGGTATTTTCTGCCAGGTACACGCCCCGGCAGAAAATGATTGCATTTTATTTGCCGCCTGCGGGCGGCAAACTCTGCGAGGCTTTTTTGACGCGCGAAGGGTCAGATCTCGCATATCTGTTTTCGTTCCCTAGGAGGTATCCAAATGGACAACACGCCCATTCTCACGTTCCGGGATTTTGGCTTTCAGTACGCCGCCCAGGCGGAGCCCACCCTGTACCACATTGACCTGGCGGTACATAAGGGCGAGAAGATTCTGATTGCCGGCCCTTCCGGCTGCGGAAAATCCACTCTGGCCCACTGCATCAACGGCCTGATCCCCAATTCCTACCCGGGCAAGGCCACGGGCAGTCTGACCATCGGCGGCAAGGATGCCTTTTCTCAGGGCTTATTTGCGCTGTCGAAAACCGTTGGCACGGTTTTGCAGGATTCCGACGGCCAGTTCATCGGCCTGACCGTAGCGGAGGACATTGCCTTCGCCCTGGAAAATGACTGCGTTCCCACCCAGGAAATGCACGAAACCGTCCGGAAAATTGCCAAGCTTGTGAATGTGGAGCAGGTTCTGGGGCACGCCCCCCACGAAATTTCCGGCGGACAGAAGCAGCGGGTAGCCTTAGGCGGCGTGATGGTAGGAGACGTGGACATTCTCCTTTTTGACGAACCTCTTGCCAACCTGGATCCGGCTACCGGCAAGCAGGCCATCTGCCTGATTGACGAAATTCAGAAGCACACGGGCTGCGCGGTGATCATCATCGAGCACCGGGTGGAGGATGTGCTCTACCGGCCGGTGGACAGAATCGTTCTCATGGAGGATGGGCGTATCCGCTTTGACGGCAGTCCGGATGCGCTTCTGAGCACCGATCTTTTGCCTCAGGGCGGCATCCGGGAGCCTCTGTACGTCACGGCGCTGAAGTATGCCGGCGTAACCCTTACGGCAGATATGCGCCCTTCCTATCTTCCTGAGCTTGTACTCAGTGACAGTCAGAAGGAGCAGGTATGCCACTGGTTTGCCTCCCAGCCCCCGGCTCCGGCGCAACCGGAAAAGCCGGTACAGCTTCAGGTGAAAAACCTTGACTTTACCTATTCCGGAGGTCACCACGCCCTCAGAGGTATTTCTCTGGAGGTGCACAAGGGGGAAATGCTCAGCATTGTCGGCACCAACGGTGCGGGAAAATCCACCTTCTCCAAGGTCATCTGCGGCTTTGAAAACGCCCAGAGCGGTACAATTAGCCTGAACGGCCTGGATTTGAGCACCCTTTCTATCAAGGAACGGGCAGATCACATCGGCTACGTTATGCAGAATCCCAATCAGATGATCTCCAAAAATCAGATTTTTGATGAGGTTGCGCTGGGTCTGCGAAACCGGGGTGTATCCGAGGAAGAAATTCGCCCACAGGTAGAAGAAACCCTGAAAATCTGCGGGCTGTACCCCTTCCGGAACTGGCCCATCTCCGCTCTCAGCTACGGCCAGAAAAAGCGGGTGACCATTGCCTCCATTCTGGTGCTGAAGCCGGAAATCCTTCTGCTGGACGAGCCCACCGCCGGGCAGGATCTGCGGCATTACACGGAGATTATGGATTTTCTGTGTGAGCTGAACCGGCAGGGCATTACTGTCATCCTCATCACCCACGATATGCACCTGATGCTGGAATACACCCCCCGGGCGGTGGTGTTCCATGACGGTCAGGTGATTGCCGACCGCTCCGGCGCGGAGGTTCTGAACTCTCCGGATATCGTGGCTCAGGCCAATCTGAAGGAGACCTCCCTTTACCATCTGGCCGCCGCCTGCGGCATCGAAGATTCCGAGGAATTCACCCGCCGCTTTATCGCCCAGGATCGGGAGGTACGCAAATGACGAATTTGTTCAACTACATCGACCGCCCCTCCCCTATCCACCGGCTTACCGGTGCCAGCAAGCTGCTGTTTCTGGTGCTGTGGACACTGGCTGCCATGACCAGCTTCTATACGCCCCTGCTCATCGCCATGACCGTAATCTCGGTGGTTCTTTTCCGAACGGCTCGGCTGAAGCTCAAGGACGTGTCTTTCATGCTGGGAATTATGGGAGTTTACATTCTGCTGAACAATGTACTGATTTTTCTGTTCAGCCCTCTCCACGGTACGAATCTATACGGGAGCAAAACGGTGCTCTTTCCCATCGCCGGGCCCTACTGTCTGACCGCCGAGCAGCTGTTCTATCACTTCAATGTGATTCTGAAAAACGCCTGCACCATTCCCATTGTGCTGCTGTTCGTGTGCACCACCAACCCCTCGGAATTTGCGGCCTCCCTGAACCGGATTGGTGTCAGCTACCGAATCAGCTATGCGGTGGCACTGGCTCTGCGCTACATTCCGGATATCCAGCGGGAGTATCGGGATATTTCCCAGGCCCAGCAGGCTCGAGGCACGGAGATGAGCCGAAAAACCAGCTTCATCAATCGGCTGAAGGCTGCCAGCACCATTCTTATCCCCCTGATTCTGTCCTCCATGGAGCGAATCGAAACCATCTCCAACGCCATGGAGCTTCGGGGCTTTGGAAAGAAAGCCAAGCGTACCTGGTATTCCAGCCGCTCCTTCTCCAAAGCGGATATTCTTTGTATGGTCAGTGCAGCGCTTCTTCTGGTTCTGTCCTTTACGCTGACCTTCCTGAACGGCGGTCGGTACTTCAATCCATTCCATTGAAACGCAAAATAAGCCTCCCGGTTCTTGCGAATCGGGAGGCTTATTTTATATCCGCTTACTTGAGACCGGCCTGCTCCAGCAGAGCGGGAATCTTGGACTCCCAGCCCAGGCTCATGATGTGCACACCCTGGCAGTAGGGCTTGCACTCCCGGATAATCCGGGCGGCGATCTCCACGCCGGTGATACCGGCCTTTGTCTTCTCCTTGTCCGCCTGAAGCTCCTCAATGAGAGCATCGGGGATATGGACACCGGCCACGTTCTTGTTCATGAACTTGCACATACCGGCAGACTTGGGAATGATGATGCCCACCTGCACGGGCTTACCAAACTGCTTGGCGGCTTCCATGAACTTGATGAACTTTTCAGGCTCAAAAACAGCCTGAGTCTGGAAATACTGGGCACCGGCGGCAACCTTGCGCTCCATCTTCACCAGCTGTGCGTCCACGGAGTCGGAGCAGGGAGACACAACCGCGCCCTTGGCAAACTTGGGAGGCTCGCCTACCAGGTCGTTGCCGCCCAGATCCTTGCCGGTTTCCAGGAGGCTGGCGGTATGCAGCAGGGACACGGAGTCCAGGTCAAAGACGGGCTTGGCCTGGGGATGATCGCCCATCTTGGTGTGATCGCCGGTCAGGCACAGGATGTTGTCAATGCCCAGCATGGCGGCACTCAGCAGGTCGGACTGGAGGGCAATCCGGTTCCGGTCACGGCAGGTCAGCTGGAAGATGGGATTCAGACCCGCATCCTTCAGCACCTTGCAGGTTGCCAGAGAGCCCAGACGCATAACAGAGGACTGGTTATCGGTGACGTTTACAAAGTGGACACCGGACAGATACTCCTTGGCCTCTTCCACCATGCCGTCAATATGAATTCCTTTGGGAGGGCCGACCTCGGCAGTAACTACAAATTCACCGTTATCAAACAGTTCCGTAATTCTCATAATTCTATTCGCTCCTAATTTATTCAGATTCTTTGACGGCCTTGGTGGCTTCGTCGGTATTGAAGTCATGCAGCTGAGTGGGGCACTTGAGCACGTCCAGACGGCCCTGAGCCTTCAGACGCTGAATAATCCGCTCCCAGCCGCAGTCCATGTCGGGGCAGACCTCGCACTTGCCGTTCTTGGTGCCGCCGCAGGGGCCGTTCACCAGGCTCTTGGAGCAGG
>ENA-ORSL01003526-ORSL01003526.1-human-gut-metagenome-genome-assembly--contig:-NODE-3526-length-10039-cov-2.166166_pt1 | contig 10039 bp, 7 predicted proteins | sample MGYA00242190_ERZ509157 | MGnify/ENA primary metagenome ERZ509157 (study PRJEB26280, sample SAMEA2338664) | human gut metagenome | biome: human gut; feature: human-associated habitat; material: faeces... | reverse complement strand
TCATAATGTAGCATCTCATTGCCCCTCTCAAATTTATTTTTAAGACTTTCGCTTTTGCCAAGCAAACGTTTATTTGACAATTTCCCTCATCTGTGGCTGCAAAGTGGCATCTTTTTCAAATCTTTTATTGTTTATCTTTAGCAAAATATAAGCAAGCCCGGCGCCCGCAAGCCCGGCAAAGGCAGCGATGATGTCTCGGCTGGTTTTCTGGCGCAAGAAAATAACCGGCCGCCACGCCTGCAAACAACATCACAAGCGGAAAAATGTACGCCAGCCAAGTAGCGCGTAGCATGCCCCTGGCGCCCAATTCTACACAGACTTTATCCCCTACCTCCGCCTGTTTTGTATTGGGAAGCCAAACCTGCATATGTGCACCCTCTGCACGCTGGCACCTACCGCAGCTCTGGCATGCAGACGACCGCTCAAACAATACAAGCGCTTTGTTTTGGTCGATCCGTACGACAGTTCCTATCTCTTTCACACATCATCCCTCGATTTTAGACAACTCACAACATGCTGAGCCAGCAGAAGCCCCATCGCGGACGGGACAAACATCATACTTCCCGTAGGCCTGCCCTTCCGCATCGGTGTTTCTTGCGAGTATACCACCATATGGCGTTCAACACCCTGTTTTCTCAGTTCTCTCCGCAATATGCGGCAAACGGGATCTCCCTGCGTATCAAACACATCCGCTAGTTTTAATTGCTGGAGATCCATCCGGTTCCCAGCTCCCGTTGCGGAAATAATGGAAAGGCCCTTCTGATGGCATTTTACAATCAGGCACAGCTTGTCCGCCATGCTATCGATTGCATCTATGATAAAGTCCGGCTGCAAGGCTAACAGCCTTTCGGAGGTCTGTTCGGTAAAATTACAGTCCTCCGCAGTCAGCAGTGCCTCGGGTTGGATCTCTTCCAACCTTTTTTTCATAGCCGTCGCTTTGGGCCAGCCCACGGTACTCCGAACAGCTACGATCTGACGATTTAAGTTGGAAACTGCTACTTGATCCCCATCTACCAATGTGAGCCTGCCAACGCCGCTGCGGCACAGCGCTTCCGCTGCCGTACCGCCAACACCACCCAAACCAATCACCATCACATGTGCTTTGGACAGCTGCGCCACCGCACTATCCCCGAGCAGCAGCGCAGTTCTATCCTGCATGCAGTCCAATTTAAGCCTCTTCTTCCTGCGTCGTTTCAATATGCAGTTCATCCAGCTGCTTTTGCTCCACATAATACGGAGCACCGGTCAGCGGACACGTACCGGACTGCACCTTCGGGAAAGCGATGACATCACGGATGGACTTGCTCTTTGTCAAAATCATCACCAGACGGTCTAGGCCATAGGCCATACCGCCATGCGGTGGCGTACCGTACTGGAATCCCTCGATCAAGAAACCAAATTTATCCTGCGCTTCTTCATGACTTAATCCCAACACATCAAACATCTTGGCTTGAAGGTTCGGATTGTAGATACGGCACCTGCCGCCACCTGCCTCCATACCGTTGATCACAAGATCGTAAGCCTTGGCTCTCACTCGGCCAGGATCAGAATCCAGATACTGTATGTCCTCATCCATCGGCATGGTGAAAGGATGATGCTTTGCAACAAAACGTTTTTCCTCTGCGCTGTACTCTAGCAACGGGAACTCCGTGACCCATAGCACATCCAGCTTGTCGTGATCAATCAAACCAAGCTTTTCGCCTAGGTGCAGGCGCAGATGCCCCAGCGCATCGAATACAACGTCCTCATTTACGTCGGAAACAAACATTAAAACATCGCCGACCTCGGCGCCCATACGATCCAGGATCGCATTGGTCTCTTCTTCCGTAAAGAACTTTACAATGGGGCTTTGCAGCTCGTTTTCCTTTACGGAAATCCATGCCATGCCCTTAGCACCATATTGCTTTACATATTCTACCAGCGCATCCAGCTCACGGCGGGCAAATTTATCAACGCCGCCCTTTACATTGATGCCGCGTACGGTACCGCCATTTTTTACAATGCTCGCAAATACCTTGAAATTGGTGTTTGCAACCAGGTCGCTGATTTCGCAAAGCTCCAAGCCAAAGCGGGTATCTGGCTTATCCGAACCAAAGCGATCCATAGCTTCCCGATAGGTCAGCCGGCGGAAAGGCACAGGCAGATCCATCCCCCAGGTTTCTTGGAATATCTTTTGCACCAGCTTTTCATTTACGCTCATCACATCGTCCGGCGATACAAAGGACATTTCTAAGTCAATCTGCGTAAATTCAGGTTGACGATCTGCACGCAAATCCTCATCTCTAAAACAACGGACAATCTGGAAATACCGATCCAGGCCGGATACCATCAGCAACTGCTTGAACATCTGCGGAGACTGCGGCAATGCATAAAATTTGTGTGGCTGAATACGGCTTGGCACCAAATATTCACGTGCTCCCTCCGGCGTACTTTTGGCAAGCATTGGAGTTTCAATTTCCAAAAAGCCGTTTTCGGAAAAATAATTACGTACCAGCTGCATCACTTGATGACGCATTTTCATCTTTGCCTGCATTTCAGGACGCCTAAGATCCAGATACCGATATTTTAAGCGCAACTCTTCGCGTACGTTTACGCCATCCTCGATATAAAACGGCGGCGTTTTGGCAGCGGATAGAATCTTTAGATCCGTTGCCCTAACCTCAATGGTACCCGTTGCAATATTGGGGTTGATCGTCTCTTCATCCCGCAGCAGTACTTTGCCGCGGATCGCTACGACATATTCATTGCGGAGGCTTTCCACCTTTGCAAAGTCCTTATACTCTGCCGAGTCGAATACGCACTGTATTACGCCGCTTGTATCGCGGACATCGATGAAGATGAGGCCGCCCAGGTCACGCCGGGTATCCACCCAGCCCATCACGGTAACCTCCTGCCCTACATTCTGTTCTGTCAGCTGCGCGCATAAGCAGTCGCGGCTCCAGTTTCCCATCATATCTGTTTTCATGCTGTCTCCTCCATTTATGCCCAGGTAAATTGAGCCAATATTTTTTGCAGTCTGTCCAGAGCTTCCTCAAACGGATATGCTTTCTGCTCTCCGTCTACCATCGCACGAATCTGCACTTCTCCCTTGGCCCTTTCATCCTCTCCTTCAAACAAGATACACGCGGGCCCTAGCTTTTCCGCATAGCGCATACTGCTCTTCATACTACGCCCATTGGGATCAAAATCTGCCTTCACGCCGCGTGCTCGCAATAGCGTACAGATCTCCAAAGCGCGCTCGGTATCCCCAAAGGTGTTGACAAACACATCGCACCTGGAAGGCGTCGGCGGCTCTAATTTCTGGGCCTGCATTACGAGCAGCAAGCGCTCCATTCCGATGCCGAAACCGATACCTGGTGTTTTGGGGCCGCCCAAGGTTTCTACCAGGCCATCGTACCGTCCGCCTCCACAAATGGTACCCTGGGCGCCAATTTTGTTGGAAATTACTTCAAAGACGGTCTTCGTATAATAATCCAATCCGCGTACGATTCCAGGATCAATCTCATACGGGATGTGCAGCGTCTTCAACGACCCCTGTAATTGATCAAAGTGTGTCTGGCATTCCTCACAAAGGCAGTCGATCATCCGGGGGGCTTCCTGCGCGATGGACTTGCATTTTTCTTCCTTGCAGTCCAAAAGCCTAAGCGGATTGCGTTCAAAGCGATCCTGACAATCCTTGCACATCTCCTTGATATGAGGCGCAAAATATTCCTTCAGCTTCTTCTGATATTCCGGACGGCAATTCGGGCATCCAATGCTGTTGATATGAACGACCAAGCCCTCCAAGCCCAGCGTCTGAAACAGCGCTAGGGCCAAGGAAATCACCTCTGCATCTGTATACGGCGATGCAGAGCCAAATACCTCCACGCCGAACTGGTGATGCTCGCGCAGCCGGCCGGCCTGCGGCTTTTCATACCGAAACACAGGGCAGTTTAAATAATACATCTTGGTCGGCTGCGGTTCGTTGAATAGGCCTGCCTCTACAAAAGCACGGACCGCTCCGCCTGTGCCTTCCGGCTTTAAGGTGATGCTGCGGCCTCCCCTGTCGTCAAAGGTATAGGTTTCCTTCTGTACAATGTCCGTCGTATCGCCGACGCCGCGCAAAAATAGCTCAGTATGCTCAATTACAGGCGTACGAATCTCCCGAAATCCATACAGCGACGTTAAAAAACGGATATTGTATTCCAGCGACTGCCAGAGATGGCTTTCGCCGGGCAACACGTCTTTTGTGCCTTTCAGCGCAGTATATTTCATGCAAACGCCTCCTCCAAAATAAAAAAAGATGGTCACGGTAAGGGACGAAGCTAAGCCCGCGGTGCCACCCTTGTTGAACAAAATACAGTTCCACTTTTCACCTTTAACGCAGGTGATACGTCTCATTTCTGAGCAGCTCCGGGAGTGTCTTTGGCAAACAGGCCGATAAGCAGCTTTCAGTCGCGGCTGCTCTCCCTGTAAAAGGCCTTGGCTTGTTACTTTTTCCCATCTACGCGATGATTTATTATACTCAGCGCTTTCCCCTGCTGTCAACCATGGAAAAACGCGGCTTTTTGTTCACAGATCATATGTATACGCTCTAAATACACGCCGATATCCCGCGGATTTGGCTGGCGCTGAATCTTGTTTCCTATGATGCGCTTGCCAACGGCACCTACACCGAGCCCAACTACGTCCAGCATTTCATCCATCATGGCCACATTATACAAACAGGCGTCACCCGTTTTCGCATACCCCACATTCTCCAGATTGCCGGCCATATGCTTTTGACGATACAAATAATACGGCCCCATGCCCATCTCCGCTGCTTTTTCACGGGCCATATCCACCATGCGCGATACCGTGTCCGCATTCCCATGCGCATAATGATCCTCTATGAGCTTGCTTCCTCTCTTCAATGCCAATGTATGGCAGGTTAGCGATGAGGGAGCCAGGGGCTCTACCCTTTTCAGCGTATCGGCAAAATCCTCCTCCGTTTCTCCCGGAAGGCCTGCAATTAGGTCTGCATTGATATGTGTAAAGCCTTCTTGCCTTGCCAATGCATAGCATGCTTCAATGTCCTCTGCCGTATGCCTGCGTCCAATGCGCTCCAAAGTCTTGTTTTGCATTGTCTGCGGATTGATGCAAAGTCTGTTTACCCCATACATCTTTGCAATGCCCAGCTTTTCTTTAGTAATCGTGTCCGGCCGGCCGGCCTCCAGCGTATATTCATATCCTGTGCCAAAGGCCCTTTGCATCGCTTCCATCACACGCTGCATCTGTTGATCCGTCAATGCCGTAGGCGTGCCGCCGCCCAAGTACACGGCGCAGATGCTCTTATGCTGTCGGCGAATCATCTCTCCCGCAGCCTCGATTTCTTGAAGGAGCGCAGCTACATACGATTCTCTCTGCCCTTTTTTGGCGACCACGGCAGGAAAAGAGCAGTACGAGCAGCGCGTGATGCAAAAGGGAATGCCTACATAGATACAAAGGCTGCTCTGATCCGTTTCCCGCATTATCGCATCCTGCCTTTTGATAATGCTCTCTGCCAGCTGTGCTTTTTCCGGGTGCACTCCCAGCAGATCTACAAACTGATCCCGCGCCCCTTCTGCCTCCAGCTGCCGCAAAAGATTGACCGGCCTTACGCCTGTTAAGCTGCCCCAAGGCTGCGTCCTCCCTGTAAGCTGCACCATACATTGGTAGACTGCCAGCTTTGCCGCCCGCTTATTTAGGCGCTTTTTGATCATTGGCTGTTCGTCGAGTGTCGCTCCCTCGATTTGCGCGCTGGTCTGCTTATCTCCCATGGTTACTTCCACAGTATGCCGCATATAGCCCTGTAAGGGCTCTGCGCAATGCTTTACAACAATATTGGCGTCTTCTTCCGCTACAAACATACGAATTTCTTCAGCCAATTCATTTCTCATGTATTCATCTTTTGTCTCTATTGCAAACAAAATGCTTCCCACCATCAAAACAGTTTTTTACTATCCAGCAAAAGGGTTACAGGGCCGTCGTTGACAAGATGAACTTGCATATGCGTCTGAAACTGACCCGTTTCTACGCATAGACCCATCTGTCTTAGCAAATCGCAGGTCTTTTTATATAGCTCATCCGCACGTTCCGGCGTTTCAGCCTGTGTAAAACCCGGTCTGCGTCCCTTTCTGGCATCTCCCATCAGCGTAAACTGAGAAACCATCAAAACGCTGCCTCCAGTTTGCTGCACAGAAAGATTCATTTTATCTTCTTCATCGGAAAATATCCGCAAATTCGCAATCTTTTGCGCCACGTACACAGCATCTGATTCCGTGTCGCCCTGCTCTACGCCCAGCAGAACAACCAAGCCGGGGCCGATGCGTCCCACCGTTTTCCCTGCTACGCAAACCTCCGCTTCGGTTACCCTTTGCAATACTGCTCTCATCGTTACATCGTCCCCCGATAGGCTTCAATGACATACGGCATCTTTTGAAATTGCTTGATGATGCGTTCCAGCTGATCAATGTCTTGGATCATGATTTCAAATTCCGTATGGAATACCTTGTTCTTCCCTCTATGTCCCTGAACGCTGGTAATGGGCACACCCATGCTGGAGAGGATCTGCGTCATCTCCGCCATAACACCCGTTTTGTCCAGCGTAATAACGCTTAAACAGGCGCGATACCCTTCCGGAGATTCCTCTGCCCAAGCCACTTCGATGATCCGATCGTCTCCCTGGTCTATCAAACTTAAAAGATTGGAGCAATCTGCACGATGTATGCTTACGCCGCGCCCTCTGGTGATAAAGCCCACAATAGGATCTCCCGGCACAGGCCTACAGCAGTGTGCCATACGAACCAACATATTTTCTTGGCCCTTTACAATTACGCCATGCGAAGGCGTCCTGGCATTCTGGTTGGCTCTGTGCGCTGCTTGTTTGGCCTTTTCCAAAAGCTCCGCCTTGCGTTCCTGCTTATGCTTTTTCTGGCATTCCTCGATCAAGCGCTGCAATATCTGATTGGTCGATACACCGCCGCATCCTACCGCGGCATATAGGTCATCCATCTCATGAAAGGTATAACGCTTGAAGATAGGTTCCAACCATTCAGAGATAAAGAGATCCTTGTAGAGGTCAAACCCCTGCCGTTTTGCCTCTTTTTCCAGCATCTCCTTCCCTTTTGCGATGTTCTCATCCTTCATTTCGCGCTTGAACCAGCCTCTTATCCGATTCTTCGCGTTGTTGGTTTTTGCAATCAGCAGCCAGTCGCGGCTGGGATGGCCATCCTTGCGCGTTTGTATCTGCACCACGTCGCCTGTATTCAATTCTGTATCCAGCGGTACAATGCGTCCGTTTACCTTCGCGCCAACACAGGTGTCGCCTACACGAGAGTGAATTCTGTACGCAAAGTCGATGGGTGTAGAGCCTCGCTTTAGCGTAATGACCTCTCCCTTTGGCGTAAAAACAAAGACTTCGTCAGTAAACATATCCAAACGCGTAACATCGATGGTTTCTTCTGGGTCCGGCTCATCATCCTTAATATTTTTTAAATCGCGGAACCAAGCGATCTTCTCGTCAAAATCCTTATCCTCTTTGCCTTCCTTGTATTTCCAATGCGCCGCTACGCCATATTCCGCAGTGCGATGCATTTCAAAGGTACGAATCTGCACCTCAAACAAAATACCGGCAGAATTGATAACGGTCGTATGCAGGGATTGGTACATATTGGATTTTGGCATCGCAATAAAATCCTTAAACCGTCCAGGAATAGGCTTATACAACGTATGCACCATACCCAATGCCGCATAGCAATCCCTTACAGTATTCACAATGATACGCATCGCCATCAGGTCATAAATCTCATTCGGCTCTCTGCCTTGATTCACCATTTTTTTATAAATAGAATATACGTGCTTTTCCCGTCCCTCGATCTCACATTCAATGCCCATCTCCGTGAGCTGCGTTTTGAAAAAGTCCATCTGCTTTTGCAAAAAATCTGCCTGTCTGGGACGCAACTTGGCAACCTCGGAAACAATGTACTCGTATTTTTCCGGCTCCAGATATTTTAGGGCCAGATCCTCCAGCTCACTACGTATGGCGTATATCCCAAGCCGGTGAGCAATCGGTGCATAAATATCCAGTGTCTCTTGCGCGATCCGTCTGCGTTTCTCTTCATTGAGCGCATAGAGCGTGCGCATGTTGTGCAGCCTATCCGCCAATTTGATGATGATGACCCGGACATCCTTTACCATGGCCATCAGCATTTTGCGCAAGCTCTCAGCCTGGCGTTCCTGACGGCTTACCATATTGATCTTATCCAGCTTTGTTACGCCATCTACCAAATGCGCCACCACAGCGCCAAAACGCTGTGTAATATCCTCCCGGCTCATCTCGGTATCTTCCACAACGTCGTGCAGCAACGCTGCGGCTATGGTCTCATAATCCATGCCATAATCAATCAATATCTTGGCAACAGCGCAGGGATGGGTGATGTATGGCTCTCCAGATTTTCTAAATTGCCCATGGTGCGCGCACGCAGCAAATTCAAGCACACGATCTACCAAATCATATTGATCTTCCGGCAAGGTTTGCTTTAGCTGCGCCATCCAGGGCGCAAAGGTCTGTTTTTGCTGCTCAAGCAACTCTTTGGTCATCTCTTGTCCTTGCATCGTATCACCACCCTTTTTGCAGTGCCGTATAAATGCTGCTTTCTCCCAAATCGCTCTTTTGAGGATGCGGATCTACCCACATGGTACTCTGTTCAAAGTTTAAAAAAGCCAGATCTTCAAAGATTGCCAGGGCTGCAGCCGCCTGGTAAGGCTCCACCCCGGCGGACAGTGAAAGCCGATGACATCGCTCACGAAGCTGCATCGCGCCGGAGCCCATCTTCTTACACTGTAAGTATACACGAATCAAGTCCTCCCGGCACAGCCTCATTTTGGAAACCGTCGATTTTATTTCCTGTGTATCATCCAGCACCGGGAGTTCTTTTCTCCATGCGCCACCCCCCACAAGCAGCGCATTCATTCGATGCTTATTTTTGGGATAATGCAATACGGACAGATCGATAATCGCTGATAAACCATCCTCTCGAATCTGCTTGAAAAGGCGGTTTGCCGCAATCGGCGTTAAGCAGCAAACATATGTTCCAAACGGATGCTCATGAGCCGCCTTGTAAAATGCGCTGTAATCCTGGAACCGCGGAGAAAAGGACGGCAGTGCTTTGGCCAGATCAAATATCAATTGGCAGTCCAGCGTGTTTGCCAGATCCTCGAGGCCCTCTACATGAATACTATGTTGCTTATATAGGCATTTGGCCCGTTTTACCTGCCGAAACTCATCCAGTTCCAGCACAGCGGAAACATCGATTCTTTGATTTGGTATCGGCATATCCTTGCCGGCAATGCGAAAAGCAATCATTTCCGCTGTATGCTGGTCTTTCTCCAATACATATTTGGCATGATCTCCCGTTTTCCCTAAAGGAGCAGAAGAAATCACCCGTACATTTTCAAATAGGGCGGTCGGCGTGGGATTTCCCATGCCAAACGGCGCCATGGCAGAAAAGCTCTCTGCCAGAGGCACCGTTACATCCTCCGGCGTCAGCAATACATCGCAATCCACCGTTGGAACCCAGGTAGAAAGTGGATAGTGCGTACAAAAAAACTCATTATATCGCTCCATGAAAGCCGGCAAGTTTTCTTGCTTTAAGGAAAACCCACCCGCCTGAGCATGTCCGCCATATTTAATCATCAGGTCTCGGCATGCATCCAGCGCTTCAAAGATATTCACGCCTGGAATGCCCCTGGCAGAACCCGTCGCTACCCCATTTTCCAAACAGATTACAGCGCTCGGCCGTTGATACAGTTCCACCAGTCTTGAGGCCACAATGCCCGCTACCCCGCTGTGCCAGCCCTCCTTTGCCACCACGGCAACGCGTTGGCTGTCTACATATTCATCCAGCAGCTGACAGGCCTGCTTGAGCATTTCCTGCTCCGTCTGCTGCCTGCGTTGATTCTCTTCATCCAGCTCGACAGCCAATTCCATCGCGTTCTTCCGATCCTCGGCCAGAAGCAGGCGCAGCGCCCGCTTTGCATC
>ENA-ORSL01003524-ORSL01003524.1-human-gut-metagenome-genome-assembly--contig:-NODE-3524-length-10042-cov-4.041053_pt1 | contig 10042 bp, 12 predicted proteins | sample MGYA00242190_ERZ509157 | MGnify/ENA primary metagenome ERZ509157 (study PRJEB26280, sample SAMEA2338664) | human gut metagenome | biome: human gut; feature: human-associated habitat; material: faeces... | reverse complement strand
TGCCCATTCATTGAACTGTATTGATGCCTTATATACACCATATTTTTCAGAAAATTTTATCACACTCTGTTTATATTTCATTTTTTGTGTTATACTATTGCTCATAAGAGAGTACCTCCATTTCGGTTTATTTGTCGATATTTAAACCTTAACATTTTCGGTACTCTCTTTCAATATTTATTTTTGTGACATATCTATTTTAAACCTATATAGAAGAATAGTTAACGTAATACAAGCCTATTTACATATTTGTATTTTTATGGTAAAATGCAATCGATGCTAATTGTAACTTATATAGACCGACTGAAACTTTAGTTGCTCTTTTACCCAATAAAAAATGGAGGCTGAGATTATGAAGATTATGGACGCACTTAAACAAAAGCTGGAGGAAACCGCATACGCCAAAGAATCTCAAAGCACCATCAGGAACGACTGGCCTAATAACGAACAAGAACTTGAAGAAAAGCGGACCGCAGACAGTGTGCTAAAAAAGTTTATTGAGATCAATGATACTATTGGAATGAGTTTTATCAGAAGATATGACCTTGACACTAACTATATCGGATTTCCTGAGTTCAGGTGTACAGTAAAGTTCGCATGTGGAAAAAATGAACCCAAACAACCATCTGAAAATGCTATGAACTACTTGAAAAATAATGTGCTCCGCATACTGAAAAAAGACGATAATGAGGCTGACCAAAAAGTAAAAATCAAGATATCTTGGTTCTCTGAAAGACACGAAGAAGACATTGCGGTAATGTATTGGGGAGAAGACTTGGAATATGTATATAACGAGTGCTACTGTATCAAAATTATTATGATACCCTAAGAAAGATGAAAATGAAAGATTTTCATTTTTTCAAACATCGAGAGTTTTCGACTGAAAGGAAGAAAATATTTCGCATAAAAAGCAAAAGTGCATCCAAAATTGGGTGCACTTTTTGTAATACTAGAAAGTTAAAATTTCTGAATTTAGTCCCATTGGAAAAAAAGTAGAAACATGAATGTGCCAGCGTATTACGTATTCACAAATGACAAAATGAATAAAATCATAGAAGAAAAACCGAAAACGATAGAAGAATTAAGGAAAAACAATATTCTAAGCCAAATAAAAATAAAATGCCATGGAAAAGAAATTGTAAAAATAGTTGGTGAATGCATAGAAAAGAATGGAAAAAGCCCCGCATAAAGCGAGGCTCTTTAAGTTAATCAGAACCGTATTTACGGTTGTTTTCGTAGGCATTGTTGAGTTCATAACGATGGTCAGCAATTGCCCGGAGAACATCATTTACTTCACGAAAACTCAATTCGCTGGGAACGCTTTCGAAAGTAATGGAGTCTAGCCATACTTGTCCAACGCGATAACCATTAACACAGACGTGACAGTGAGCAGGCTCCCTGTTGCAGTCCCACTTGCTGAGATCCACTTCAACAGAAAGACGACCAACATTGAATTTGCACCGAACAGGACCATAACTCATAATAATAAGCCTCCTTTAATATTTATTAACCGTGTGATATTATATAACATTTTCGGAAAAAGTCAACATAAAATGACATAAATGATGAAAATTTCTAATTCAATAAGTTAAAATCTACATGCTTTGCTTATTAAGAAAGATTGAACTTTAAAGAGGAGTTAGTGTATAATGTGGAAAAAGGGGGAGAATTAAATGGAGAATAACTCATATTTTGATGGTGGACTATTTCAACTAATAGGTTGGAGATTGTTGGGATGGCTAATTACAATACTAACGCTAGGAATATGTTTCCCATGGGCTTTATGCATGGTATACAATTGGGAAATAAAACACACAGTAATAGAAGGAAAAAGACTAAGATTTGATGGAACGGCATTACAATTATTTGGAAACTGGATAAAATGGTTATTACTAACAATAATCACGTTTGGCATATATTCATTTTGGGTACAAATAGCAATCAAAAAGTGGAAAACAAAGCATACATTCTTTGTAAACTAGAAACCATGCAAAAATTCAAATTGAAAAAATAGAGTAGTCAAAAATAGAAGAAAAATAATGCAGAAATACCAAGGCGGAATGAAGAAAAGGATGAGGTGATGAAATGTCATTTAGTCATATAAATACATATTGGAAAGACATAGACAAACAACTTATGAAGTATCTAGATAGATATTTTGAAATTAGATTTGGAAGCGGCGAAAACGAAAATAGTGAACCAATACGAGAAAATGAACGAGGGACACTAATAGGTTATATACAGTCATTTGATGACAAAAATGGGAAATGGCAAGAAAGATTAGAAGCAATAAGAAAAGAACTAATCAAGCAAAATGAAAATAAAGAAATAGAAGATATAAGCCTGCTTCATGATGTTGATTTCACAAAATGTGGAATTGTGGATAGAATAAAGATGCCACTAAAAATATTGTATAAATCAAAATATAGCGAATTATTAAATGAGCAAAAACCAGCAATTGAATATGATGAGGATGGAAATATACAAAAAATAAATATAGAACCAGAAAAACTAAAATCGACAATCAACTTGTTCGCATTAACGGGAACATTAGCCAACAGAATTGCGCATTCTACAAGCGACATAGAAGAAGTAGCAGAAGCGTATGAATGTAAGCATCAAATGATAGCATATTTAATAACCGCACTATACGACCACAATAAAATATCAAACAAAAAAATAGAATGCAGATTTGCAAAAGCACCATCCAAAAAAGATGGACATGCATATCCAACACTTACAGTTAAACTCTCACAAATCGGAAAAATATCACTTCACTATGGTGGTTCAGAAGGAGTAATGACAATGCTGTACGATAGCTTGCCACAGAGATTCAAAGAAGACATAAATGCAATAAACCAACTAAACGTAGGAAATATAGGAGATATAAAAACTCAAAACATACCGGGAGTACAAGCCTTGCTGGACTTACCAAAAATCGAAAGAGAAACAAAATAAAAGGAGAAAAGAGATGGAATTATACGAAAAAATAAAAAAATTCGTTGCCATAAAACCAGTAGCAATGAACATTGGAACATATCTAAAAGATGCATTACAAGTGTGCAAGATATACTATGAAATGAACATGTTAGAAGGATTAGAAAATCGCGAAGAAGCAGTAAAAAAAGAAAAAGAACTAGAAAAAGAAATGGCAAAAATACTAGAAAAGTGGGGAGCGTAGGGGAAAAGGATAATATAACATTAAAGTGTTATAAGGTGAAAAATGAAGGAATATACAGGAAAAATAGACGTATCAAAAAGATGCGATGTTATTTGTTTTAAATAACAACATTAAAGAAACAACAACAAAAGAAAATATATTAAAAATGGTGCCAGAAATATATGAAAAAACAGAAGAAAAAGAGCTGATTAAGTTGTTACCATACGCATCATATCAAGCATTTGAAGATTTAATAGAATATGTTAAGAAAAGTAACAATATAGAGGAGTTTGATAACAAGTATTTTGATTTGAAAAAATATGGTGCAGTTCATTATTTGTATGAAATGATGATAATGGTAATGAAAGTAAAAGAAAATGAAAGAACATACTACGTTAATGGAGATGTGCTAGAAAAGTTAAAAAAGTTATTTACAGATGAAAACAGGAAAAAAGCTGAAAGATACGGAAAAATAGAAAATTTAACAATGGGAATGTTATACTCTTATGGCGTAGTCGACATCGAAGTTGTAAGAAAACAATTATCAATATACATGAAAGAAATAATATCAGAAAAAAATTAGACGAGTTATATTATGAAAGATTAAATCTAAATTTAGACATTAAAAGAATAAAGATAAATTGGAAAAATACAAAAGTAAAACAAAACTTTATAACTTATTTAGAACCGGAATACGTAGATATAAATGAGATAATACAAGAACAAGAGTATAGAAATTTTCAATATAAAATATTTAGAGAAAAAGATACATTAAGTAGAAAAGAGATCTTATGGACGCCTGCAGCACAAAGGCTATATAACTATCTAAAAAATGCAGGTGCTATAGGTGGCGAATACATGTTTGAAAAGATAATGAAATCGGGCGAGATGTATTAAGCATACTGATGGAAATATGCGAATTTGAAACATCAGAAGAAACAATCCAATTTATATCATTGTTCCAAGAATGGTACAACAACTATCCACAATATATACTTGGAGGATATACACCAATGGAAATGGCAAAAGGAATAATAAAATAGATTTAGTGAAAAATATACTATGATAATGCAAAAGTTAGAATGTATATGAGGAGAAAATTAAATGAAAGTCGTAACACTATGCGGAAGCATGAAATTTCAAGATGAAATGATGAAAATAGCAGAAAAACTAGCACTTGACGGTGATTGTGTACTCACACCAGTATACATGGTGACTCAACATCCAGAGATTACTGATGAAGAAATAAAACGACTAAAAAAAGAACAACTAAAAAGAATAGAACTATCAGACGAAATCTTTGTTGTAAATGTTGGTGGATATGTTGGAGAAAGCACCATAGCAGAGATTGAGTATGCGAAAAAGATAGGAAAAGAAGTAAAGTGGTTGGAGAAATGTGAAGAGGTAAAAAGATTGAAAATGAAGATGTGAGTAGGTGAAATACTCATAACCCAAAGGTCGGAGGTTCGAGTCCTCCCCCCGCAACCAAAAATTTGATAAGACCTTACAGGCATACGGCTTGCAAGGTTTTATTTTTTTGTCTTCTACTCTAAAATGAGTGGATTTGACAGTCATTTGACAGTCACCGACACGGAAAATATGGAAAATATGCATTGATAGAGGTGAAATGCCAAACATTGTATTTTCAACTCCACAGACACATAATAGATAAAATTAGACAATAAATTACTAAAAATACTTGTATTCGGTAGACTTTGAGGTGAAAATTATGATATAGTAATGGCATAGATATACAAAAGAAGTGGAAGTGAAAAAATGAGGTTTATTGGAAATAAAGCTAAGTTATTAGCTGAAATAGATATACTATTAAAGGACAAAAAAATCGATAAAAAAGGCTTAAGCTTTTGTGATTTATTTGCAGGCACTTGTACAGTTGGAGATTACTTTAAGGATAGATACGAAATTATAGCAAATGACACGTTATATATGTCATATGTTATATCAAATGGGAAACTAAAATATAACGAAAACTTTTTTACGAAACTAGGGTTCAGTCCATTTGACTATTTTAATAATGCAGATACAGCAAATTATAAGATTGGCTTTTGTTACAACACATTTGCACCAGAAATATCTGGCAGACAATATTTTTCGGATGAAAATGCAAAGATGATAGACTATATAAGAAACACAATAGATGATTGGTTTAATGTTAAACTAATCGATGAAAACGAAAAATATTACTTAATAGGAAGTCTTATTGAAAGTGTAAGTAAGGTTGCAAATGTTGCAGGAGTTTATTCAGCCTACTTAAAGAAGTGGGATCCTCGTGCTATAAAGAAAATGGAATTTATACCATTAGAAACAGAAAAACAAGCAAAATATCAAAATGAGGTATATATATTGGATGTAAATGATTTGATTACAAAAATTAGTGGTGATATCTTATATATTGATCCACCTTATACTCCAACGCAATACATTAGCCAATATCATGTATTGGAAACAATTGCAAGAAATGATATGCCTGAAACGCATGGAATAGGTGCTCACAGAGATAATGGCAATCAGATTTCGTTATGGTGCAAAAAAGGAAATGTCCATGAAGAATTTGAAAAACTAATAGCAAATGCAAGATTCAAACATATAGTATTTAGTTATAGTGATGCTGGTATAATGTCAAAAGAGTTTATAGAAAAAACATTAAAGAGATACTCAAAGGAAGGAACTTATGAATTTAGAGCGATTGATTTTGTAAAATACAAAAGTACAAGAGCTGTAAATCGTGAAATTAAAGAAAACACAAAAGGAGATAAACATTATGAATGGTTATTCTATATAGAAAAAAAAGAAAAGCCATTATATATTTCACCATTAAATTACATTGGAGGGAAATGGGATGTACTCCCCCTGATAATAGATAACCTTCCTCAAAAGATAAGTACATTCTACGATTTGTTTGGTGGTGGTGCAACAGTATCAATTAATGTAAATGCAAACAAGGTTGTCTATAACGATATAAATTGGGTGGTAAGAGATCTGTTGGAGAAAATTACACATGATAATTTTGTTAAAACATATCAATACATAGAAAAAACAATAGAGAAGAATAAACTTGAAAAGAAAAATAAAGAAACATATATCGCATTTAGAAGTAAGTATAATGCTATGGAGAAAGGGAGCAGAAATCCTTTAGACTTGTACTTATTAATCTGCTTTGGTTTTGAACATCAGATTAGATTTAACAGTAATCTGGAGTTTAATAATCCTTGTGGAAATTCAGGATACAATCAAGAAATGCTCGAAAAATTGGTTTCGTATTCTTACAAAACAAAAAATATGAATATAGTATTCAAATCAATGGATTATAAGAAATTAGAAGAAGAAATTGAAAAGAAGGACTTCGTTTATTGTGATCCACCATATTTAATAAGTTGTGGTGCATACAACGATGGAAAAAGGGGTTTCAATGGCTGGGATGAGAAACAGGAACAAGAATTATTGGAGTTTTTATCAAGGCTTGATGAAAAAGGTGTTAAATTTATGTTATCAAACATGGTAGATAGAAATAATAAAGAAAATACAAGCTTATCAAAGTGGATTAAAAAGAATAAATTTAAAGTTATTAAAAATGATAAATTGACATTGCGAAATAGACAGGACAGGCAGGAGGTAATTATTATAAATTATTAGAGGTGATGAAATGGAAATTGAAGCTAGAATGTTTAGTTGCAATAAAGAAACATATAAACAATTCTATAAAAAAGCGATAATGATGGCATACAAAAAAGATCATATTATTATTGATGAGAATGATATAAAAGTCAAATGGCTTGAATTAGCAGGAGATAGTATTCAAGCACAGAGAGCTCCTAATGGAAATCATAGTAGAACCATCTCTGTTTTTGAGGATGGAAATATAAAATACATAATAGGAGTAAGTAACACAAACTATGATTTGGATAAAAAATTGGAAAGTGAACGATTAGGAAAAAGTAATACTTATGGGATTCTAAATTATCACTCAAATACATATTTATATCAAGGAATCAATAAAATATTTGAATACTACATTGATACCAAAACAACTAATGAAAAGGTTAAGCTATTTTTTTATTTGCTTGATACTGACGAAAGTTACCCTAAAAATAAGTCAAATCTGGTTACGTATAGAAAACTTGCTACACTGGGTTTTGAAATTCTTAATATTGATGATATAGATTTTAAGAATTATGAGGAGATGGGAATTGTTCAAAAAAATGATTTGTCATATGAATCATTCAATAAATTTATGAATGATATGCTTTATGTTTCTAAAAGAAATGAGGGAAATGTTCCTGCCTATTTGCAATGTGTAGATATGGATTATGATATTAGTAAAGAAGTAGATAATGATGAAGAAATATATACTTCTAGATCGGATAACAGAAAGTATATCTATACATTTAAAACTCTTGGTGCAGAAGCATATGATAGTTTCATCACCATGTGGACACTGATAGAATTAGCAAAATTAGAAAATAAAAATTTGGAATTTTTATTTTCTCAAGAAAAATTCAATTTTAGATTAGGACAAGAACATTATAAATTTACTCAAGATTTTCCAGAAACAATTACAAGATTATTCGAGAAAATAGGCTTGGATGTTCATTACGAAACTTCAGAAGAAAGATTACAACAGTTTGAAAGAGAAAAAAATCAGTATGAAATATCAAAGAAGAATAATGTCATAAGAAACCAAGAATTATTTAGGAATAACATTAGAGCTAAAGGAGTGCCTATGAAATGTTGCTTATGTGGTTGCGAAATTGAAGATATTTTAGAAGCTGCTCATTTATGGGGAATATCAGAAATAAATAGTCTGTCTGCAGCTAATGTCAATACGATAATGCGATTACCATATATGCAGGAATTAATTGATGAGACCAATCCACATAAGGAGGAAATATTTTACAAAAAGTATATGATGGCTAACTCGGGAGATAATGGAGTTTGGCTTTGCAGTAATCATCATGGATTGTTTGATAGACACCATTATTGTTTTGATTCGGAAGATGGTAGAATTATTCTCTACTTAAATACAGAAGAGGTGGTTAAAAAATTTTTGGTAGATACTGTGAATAGTGATAAGATACCAAAAGATATCCTAACAGAAAGAACAAAGAAGTTCCTTGCACAAAGAAAACAAGTGTATGAAGATAAAAATTCAAAAATGGACTACTACAAAACAAATTTTGTTTCACAATACTTGAGCGTTGCAGAATTAAAAGAACAATATCAAATATAAATAGAAAAGGCAAGGAGATGAGGAGTTGGCTCTTTTTAGAATAAATGATAAAAACAAAATTACTAAGATAGAGATTGAACATTTAAAAAATGAAAAAGAACTTCAAAATCTGTGTGAAACAAACTTAGAAGAATTGTTTCAGGTAAGATTTATTGCAAGTGAATATCCATTTTCAGATGATCATTCTGGTAGATTAGACACACTTGCGATTGATTTTGAAGGAAATCCAATAATAATAGAATATAAATTTGATAAGAACCAAGCTGTATTAAGTCAAGCTCTATTTTACATGGATTGGCTTGTAAATCATAAGGGAGATTTTGAATTAGAAGCAAGAAAAAAATTCAGCAATAATGTCAAGGTTAAATGGGATAATCCTAAGATGATAATAGTTGCACAGGATTTTAACAAGTATGATAAATATGCCATTAAGCAAGTAGGGTATGATATTTATCTATATAAATATATATATTATAAAACTGGTGAATTGTTTTTAGATAATATTAGCTTGAAAGATGAAAAGTTGCATGTTTTAGCTGATGAAAAAAGAACAGCTAATAACAGCAATAAATATCAAAGAAAACAATGTGATTTCAATTACCATTTGGAAAAAGGAAGTACCAATATTCAAGAATTAATGGTAATGTTAAATGAGAAAATAATGAGCATAAGCGATGATATTGAGATAAGATATCCTAGATGGTATATTGCCTATAGAACAACAAGAAACTTTGCAGAAATTCATATTTTAAAAAACAAAATAACGATTTATGTTTTAAAGTCTGAATATAACGATTATGAGCATAAACTCGAAAAAGTACCTCAGTCATACCAATGGGTTGTTGATCAAAGATTTGATATAACTAAAATTGAAGAACTGGACTATGCAATATCAATAATAACCCAAAGTTACAATGAAACATTATAATTTCACGGGAGCGTTGGAACGCTCCCTCATTTTTATCTCAAAATTTTTTCCCTCAAATAAACGTTCTTTCTATCACTTCTTTTTGAAAATCTTTAAACAAGGCTCGAAGTTCTTCTGTAGAGGAAATTTGACCGATACTTTTTGCATCATCATAAACATATATAAACTTGCATACTTTGAAATACTGCCAAAGTAATTCTCCACAAGTATTATCAAAATTAATTGTTTTAATTCCACTTGGCATTTTGCTTTTCATACAAACTATTTTAGATATCATAATCCACCTCCTACACTATCCCTTGTGTTTTTTCTATTGCATCTCTTGTCATATTAGGAAGTACATGAGAATAAATTTCCATTGATGTTCTCATCTCACTATGTCCAAGAAGAGTTTGTGCAATTTTAGGATGAATATCATTTTCAAAAATATTAGTTGAAAAAGCATGTCTAAATCTCTTGCATATCTTTTATGAATGTTATTTTCGTTTAATAAAGTTTCTGCCTCACTTAAGAAGAATAATATTTAACATATCATTATTCATGACAAAACTTTCTAAACTCAAGTTTTACATATGTTGACTTTTAAGAGGGAAAATGGCAAATCTTTTCTTAAACAAATAAATTTGATTTATCGACAATAATCGACAAAACACACCTGTAGACAAGAAATGACAAAATGTGATATAAGTGGAGTGGAGGTGAAGAA
>ENA-ORSL01003519-ORSL01003519.1-human-gut-metagenome-genome-assembly--contig:-NODE-3519-length-10054-cov-3.110711_pt1 | contig 10054 bp, 10 predicted proteins | sample MGYA00242190_ERZ509157 | MGnify/ENA primary metagenome ERZ509157 (study PRJEB26280, sample SAMEA2338664) | human gut metagenome | biome: human gut; feature: human-associated habitat; material: faeces... | reverse complement strand
CCAAGGCGACGCTCTACCGACTGAGCCACATCAGCACTCGCAAGTTGTTTTGTTTTTTTGTTAGCTCCTTGCTACATTTGGTATTCTATCAAAACTATAGTGAATTGTCAACAGTTTTTTCTACAAATTTGAAAATTTTTATTTGTTCACAGGTTTTCCTGCGTTTTTGACAATTCGCCGTAATTTTTTCGGTCGTTTTCCCATCTCACGAACAGACCTCCCGCACTTTACTGCGGATTCTCTGCAGTGCATTGTCGATTGCCTTCGGCTGCTTTCCAAGTTTTTCTGCAATCTGCGTATAATCGTACCCTTTCAGATACAATTCCAGCACCTGGTACTCAAATTTGCTGAGCCGTTCTTTGATCCGCTCATGCATGCCGATTACGTTTTCCCGGCTGATCATGATCTCCTCCGGTGTCTCCTCGTCCACCAGGCGCAGCTCCTGCTCGGAAACCGGTTCGCTTAACGAGACGAAGCTGTTCAGCGGCTGATGCTTCTGGCGCTGGGACGATGCCACTGCCGAATACATCTGACGGTCGATGCACAGGCCGGCGAAGGTGGCAAACGATGCCTCCTTCCCCGGTTTGTAGTCACGCACTGCCTTAAAAAGTCCGAGCATGCCCTCCTGGATCAGATCCTCGTGATCTCCGCCCACCAGGTACAGCGCCCTCGCCCTGGTCCGCACCAGCGATTTGTATTTGTCGATCAGATAATCGGTAATCTCGCGTTCTCCTGCCCGCAGACGCGCAATCAGCTCCTCATCCGTACAGGTATCGTAATCTTTCACCATCATATCTCTTGTATCCTTCATCTTTCTTCCGCCAGAGCGTAATGTGATTTTCCGCAATTTCTAGCAGCTTCTCTGTCTTACAATCTCATAAGCGAGCACGCCGGCTGCCACGGAAGCGTTCAGAGAGTCGATATCGCCTTTCATCGGAATTGTGGCTGTGAAGTCGCAGTTTTCTCTCACCAGACGGCTGACACCCTCTCCCTCATTTCCGATTACAAGGCCGATCGGTCCTTTGAGGTCGAGATCATACATTCTCTGTCCGTTCATGTCCGCGCAGACAAACCAGATGCCCTTTTCCTTCAGCATTTCCATGGTCTGCACCAGATTCGTCACCTTTGCCACCGGTGTGTAATTTAATGCACCTGCCGACGTTTTGGCAACGGTTGCTGTCAGGCCGACTGCGCGGTGCTTCGGCACGATGACACCATGTGCGCCTGCCAGGTTTGCGGTACGGATGATCGCACCGAGGTTATGCGGATCCTCAATGCCGTCCAGCAGAAGGATAAATGGCGGCTCCCCTTTCTCCTCTGCGCGCGCGAGGATGTCCTCAACGGTTGCATAACTGTAGGAAGCCACCTGTGCAATGACACCCTGATGCTTTCCGGTGGTGGACAGCTCGTCAAGACGTTCTTTTTCTACATAATTGATGATGGTATCGTGTTTTTTCGCCTCACGGATGATCGTGCGGATCGGGCCGTCCTGGCTGCTTGCAAGGACGAACAGCTTGTCCACGGTCTTGCCTGAGCGGAACGCCTCGATGACAGCGTTTCTTCCCTCTACCATGCCGCCTGTAAATTCCTCATCCGCCTGCTGTACTTCCTGTTTTCTGTCTCTGTCACGGTAATCTCGTTTCCCCTTAAAGTCACGTTTTTTTCCGTCTCTTCTCTCAAAGTTTCTCTTGTCGTTTCTGTTGTTTTCTCTCATATCATTCCTGTTCCGCGGTCCCAAAAGCAGTGGAAACTTTTGCTTTTTCAAAAGCCCCACTGCCCTGCCGCTTCTTTTTTATTTTCTGAATCTTATCTGCTCTCACACTTCGCCAAGTCCTGCCCGGATCAGGTCGATCATCCGCTTGTAATCCCCTTTCAGGTACAGATACCCCATCACGGCCTCAAACCCGGTTGCCCGGCGGTAGTCGATCGTGGACGCATTTTTTGCCTTGGTATAGGATTTCGCATTTCTGCCTCTTTTATAAATCTGTTTTTCCTCTTCGGTAAACAGCGGCTCCAGAATTTCAATCATCGCCGACTGTTTCTCCGCCTTTACAAGCCCTGCCGCATGGCGGTGCAGCTTGTTGACCTGCATATTTGCTTTCCGCACCAGAATCGTGCGGATGACGATCTCATACGCAGCATCCCCGATGTAGGCCAGCGTAAGCGGCGAATACATGCGGATGTCATGCTGTTCCAGTCCGAATACCTCCGAAAGATAATCCTTCTCCCCGAAAACCGCCTCTGGAAAAAGCTCCTCGTTTTCTGTCTCTTTGCCCACTTCCGTCACTTCTGTTCTGTCCTTTCTTTTTTCCTCATCTGACGCAGCTCGCCCTCCAGCTCGAGCACACGGTTCGTAAGCTCCGTATTCTCCTGCTGCAGTACTTTGATATCCTCGAAAATCGGGTCCGGCAGATGAATGTGATCCATGCTTTTTCTCGGAATCCGCACATCATTCTGCTTCACAATGTGCCCCGGCACGCCGACGACGGTACAGTTCGGCGGAACCTCCTCGATCACAACCGATCCGGCTCCGATTTTGGAGTTTTCCCCGATCGTAAACGATCCGATGATCTTCGCACCGGCGCTGACCATAACATTGTCCTTCAGCGTCGGATGACGTTTCCCGGTCTCCTTACCATTACCGCCGAGCGTCACGCCCTGATACAGCGTCACGTTGTCTCCGATGACGGTCGTCTCTCCGATGATAACGCCTGCTCCATGGTCGATAAACAGTCCCTTTCCGATCGTCGCACCCGGATGGATTTCGATACCGGTTTTTCTCGCTGCCCGCTGTGAAATCCATCTGGCCAGAAAGTAATGGCCTTTCAGATATAGCTTGTGCGCCCGTCTGTACTTCAGCATAACACGAAATGAAGGATACAGCAAGACTTCCATGGGAGAATGTATCGCCGGATCCCGCTCCTGAATCACCTGAAATTCCTCTTTAAAATACGCGAAAAAACTCATCTTTCCTCTCCTTGCCTCCTGCCGGGACTTTTCCGGATTTTTTATTTCTTACCACCTTTTTTGCCCGAAGGGCAATATTCAAAAACGGAGCTGTTTCATCTCCGATAAAGACGAAATAGCTCCGTGGTTCCACTTTACTTTAAGGGCATGCATGCCCTCTTCTTTTCTTCTGCATAACGTGCAGGACCCGTGCCGGACTACCCACTTTTTCCGCTTCACCCGGCCTGCTTCCGGACGCACTTCAAAAATCCTCGTTTCAGGCAGCTTCCAGCCCCATTTGTCTGCCATTCTCTGTGAAACAATTCTGATTTTCTACTTTTTCCGTTCCAAGCCTTTTTCTGTTTCCGTTTGTTCTAGTTTATGCAAATTTTTCTCGTTTGTCAAGCAAATTTCCGCCGGATCCACTTGCTGATTTCGACCGCCGGAATGACAAGCAGTCCAAGGCCGATCGCCACATCATATTCCAACGCGCTGATCCGCTCAAAACCGAACGCACTCGACAGTGCCGGGATGTAAATGACGGCGGATGTGAGGACAAATGAGAGTGCCATCGCGCCCCACAGATACTTGTTCTGATGCTTCATATGGAAAATAGAACCTTTCCGTGATCTCATATTGAAGGAATGGAAAATTTCCACCATAGAGAGTGTCAGAAACGCCATCGACATGCCGTCCGGGCTGTTGACGATTTCCCAGCGGCCGGCTTCCAGATAGTGGCCGATGAAGTAGGACGCCAGCGTCAGCACCGTAATCACGATGCCCTGAAACGCAACATCAAAGCCGAGGCCGTCCGCAAAAATACCGTCATCCGCATTTCTCGGCGGGCGTTTCATGATGTCTGCCTCACCGTCCTCCATACCGAGCGCCAGCGCCGGGAAGCAGTCCGTAATCAGGTTGATCCAGAGCAGATGCACCGGATTTAAAATCGTAAAGCCCATCAGCGTCGCGCAGAAAATCGACAGCACCTCGGCAAGGTTCGATGCCAGAAGGAACTGAATTGCCTTGCGGATATTATCGTAGATTCGTCTTCCTTCCTCAACCGCCGCGATGATCGTCGCAAAGTTGTCGTCCGCGAGCACCATATCTGCCACGTTTTTCGTCACATCCGTTCCCGTGATGCCCATTCCGATGCCGATATCCGCACGCTTGATCGACGGCGCATCGTTGACTCCGTCTCCTGTCATCGCGGTGATTCTGCCTTTCCGCTTCCACGCATCGACAATCCGCACTTTATGCTCCGGCTGGACGCGTGCGTAAACAGCATATTCCTCGATTCTCCGGTCAAGCTCCTCATCGCTTAACTGGTCAATCTCGGCTCCCGTTACCGCTTTCCAGCCCGCCTCCAGAATACCCAGCTCTTTTGCAATAGCAACCGCTGTGTCTTTGTGGTCACCCGTAATCATCACCGGACGGATGCCTGCACCGCGGCATTCCCGGATCGCATCGACTACTTCCGGCCGCACCGGATCAATCATACCGCAAAGTCCTAAAAAGCAGAGATCCTGCTCCAGAAAGTCCGGCTCCTGGGAGGACGGCATCTGGTTCCACGCTCTTCCTGCTGCCGCCAGCACGCGGAGTGCCTGGTCTGCCATCGCCTTGTTCTGCGACAGGATTTCCTGCCGGAATGCTTCTGTCATCGGCTGTTTTCTGCCGTCACGCCAAACGGAGGTACACCGCTTCAGAATCTCATCCGGTGCGCCTTTTGTGCAGGAAAAATACGTTCCGTCGTTTGCGCGGTGGATCGTTGTCATGCGTTTCCGCATCGAATCAAACGGCGCTTCCCCGACACGCGGATACTGGACGGACAGGCTCTTCTTCGGGCATCCCTCTTTCTGCGCATCGTTGACCAACGCACATTCCGTCGGTTCTCCGACTGCCTCGCCGTTTTCGTCCGGCTCCGCATCGGAGCAGAGTGCCATGACGGATACGAGACGTTTTATATCGCTTCCCTCATGTTTTACCACAGTCATCTTATTCTGTGTCAGCGTTCCTGTCTTATCCGAGCAGATCACCTGCGTACAGCCGCGCGTCTCGACAGCCGTCAGTTTCCGGATCACCGCATTCCGCTTTGACATTTTGGTCACACCGATGGAAAGCACGATTGTGACAACTGCTGCAAGTCCTTCCGGAATTGCCGCTACGGCAAGGCTGACGGCTACCATAAAGGTATTTAAGATGTTCTGCGGCGTCACGCCCTCTTTTAAAATGCCGACAACGAAAATCACGGCACAGATAGCGAGCACCATCACGCTTAAGATTTTGCTGAGCTGGTTCAGCCGCTTCTGCAGCGGTGTGCTCTCATCCGCCGACTGCGTCAGAACATGGGCGATTTTTCCCATCTCGGTTTTCATACCCGTTCCGGTGATAACAGCGCGGCCGCGGCCATAGACAACGGTGCTTCCCATATAGACCATGTTTTTCCGGTCCCCGAGCGGAACCTCGCTGACTGCGCCGGCGTTCAGAACATCCGCTGTTTTATTGACCGGGACAGATTCTCCGGTCAGCGCTGCTTCCTCGATTTTCATGCTGGCGCTCTCTAAAATACGGCCATCCGCCGGAACAGCATCGCCCGCTTCGAGAATTACAATATCACCGGGTACGAGCTCCTCGCTCTTTTTCACTTCCATTTTCCCGCCGCGCATCACCTTCGACGTGGCTGCCGCGATCTCCTGCAGAGCTTCAATCGCTTTCTCTGCCTTGCTCTCCTGCAGAACACCGAGCACCGCATTAATGATGACAACGGTGAGAATAATGACCACATCAGCGTACGATTCGCCTTCATACGCCGATGTGATGCCGGAAATCAGCGCTGCGGCGAGCAGGATCAGGATCATCGGGTCTTTCAGCTCTTCGAAAAACCGCTGCAGATTGCTCTTCTTTTTTCCCGCCGCCAGCCGGTTCGGTCCGTGTTCGGAAAGCCGCCGCGCAGCTTCCGTCTCGGAAAGTCCCTGCTCCGTTGTCTGTAACTCATCAAGAATCTTCGAACTTTTTTCCAGATACTCTTTCATTTCCATCCGTCCTTTCTTCTGAAAACGCTTTTTGCGTTCCTGTGATAAGTTCCCACTGGTACACCGGTCTCTTTCTATATAGAAAAAGACCTATCCGCACCATATTTGTTGATACAGATAAGTCTTGTCATTTCATACAAAGCCAGAAGAAATGCTTTTTCTTCGGTTGTTGGCCTTATAGCGTCACGTATGCCGCCGACTACTCCCTTATTCTTCTTCCAGTCTACCACATCTTCCGGCCTTGTGCAATCGCATTTCTCTTTTATTCTTCTGCGTTCTTTGCGCATCCCGGGCAGCCGCTGCATCCGCCTGCGATCCGGTCATCCGGCATCAGGTCGAGTGCCTTGGAAATGCAGCAGATCGCCTGTGCGGAAATTCCCTCTTTCTTTCCGGTAAAGCCAAGTCCTTCCTCGGTCGTTGCCTTGATATTGACCTGATCCTCTTCGAGATGAAGCGCCTCCGCCACATTTTTCACCATCGTGTCGATGTATGGCAGGAGCTTCGGCTTCTGTGCAATAACGGTTGCATCGATATTTTCAATCAGATACATCCGCTCCTCGAGCATCTCACCGACTTTTTTCAGCAGTTCGATGCTGTCTGCGCCCTCATACGCCGGATCATTGTCCGGAAAATAGCGTCCGATGTCCCGCAGTGCTGCAGCGCCGAGAAGCGCATCCATAATGGCATGGACCAGCACATCCGCATCGGAATGTCCCAGAAGGCCATATTCATACGGGATTTCCACACCGCCCAGAATCAGTTTCCGGTTTTCCACCAGTTTATGCACATCGTAACCCATTCCTACTCGCATTGTTCGTTCCTCCGCTTCGTTACTTTCTAGTTAAATCCATACAGTTTCTGCGCTACCTTGTAGGCATAGACTGCAATTTTCTGTCCCGGTTTTGATTTGCTGCTCATAACAGTTCCGAAAATGCCGTGGCGGATGCGGAAGTAATCGGCTGCATCCTCCTGTTTCAGGTATCTCCACAGATCGTTCTTTTTCTCGAGATTTTCTTCCGTTCCGGAGCGCATCATCATCACGGAAGAAACCGTCATAATAATGGTCAGATAGCTGATCATATATTTCCGCAGGTACTTCGACAGCCCTTTCTGTTCACCAAGGTAATCGATCATCAGCTTGTTGACACGGATCTGCTGGTCAATTCTGCCGATCATGACTTTCTCGTTAACCGACTCGGCTCTTCCGATAAAGTAGCGGTAGAAATTGACATCGAGATAATACATCGTTTTGACGTACGGAAGCGGAATAAACGCAACCAGATTATCCACATAGAAGGTGTGCTCCGGCAGCTTCATGCCGCACTCTCTTAAAAGAGAAGTCCGGTAAATCAGCGAATGCATCAGCAGATAATGTGTTTTGCCGAGAGCTTTCGCCTCATCCCATCCGAAAAAGCGGCCTTCCGGCAGCGATTTCGCATAGCGCATCACACGTTTTCTCTTGGCGCCCTCTTTTTCATACACATAGTTACTGATCAGAAGGTCGAGTGTTTTCGGTCCGCGTACGACTTCTGCCAGAACATTTAAAATCTTCTGGTATGCCTCTGGGTTTACCCAGTCATCACTGTCCACAACCTTAAAGTACAGACCCGTCGCATTTTCCACACCCGTGTTGACTGCTCCGCCGTGGCCCTTGTTTTCCTGATGAATTGCTTTTACAATCGTCGGATATTTTTCCTGATAGCGGTCTGCAATCTCTGTGGTTCCGTCCTTGGAACCATCGTCCACGATCAGAATTTCTACTTCTTCTCCGCCGACCAGCAGCGAATCGATACATTTCTCCATATATGCTTCTGAATTATAGCATGGTACTGCAATTGATAAAATCTTCATCTTTTTTCTCCCTGCTCTTTTTTGCTCTTCTGCCGTTTCAGGCACGTTCCAGATCTGTGTATTTTGCGTATTCCGCAAACGCAGACGGAATGGCATATCTTTCAGCCGCGGTTTTCGCATCCGCAAAAATCAATCCAGCTTTTTCTTCCCCTTCCTGCTCCACATCGTTTCCTGCAATTTTAATGGCGTATCCTGTGATATGCCACTCGACATGGGAAAAAATGTGCTTGTACGGCGGCAATGCCTGAATATGAAGCGGCGTCACGCCGAATTTTTCTGCCTCTTCAAGTGCTTCCTGTTCGGAGAGCACGCCATCGAAGTTCGGGAACTCGTAAAGTCCCGCCAGAAGTCCTTTTTTCGGCCGTTTCCGCACTGCTGTGTGCGCACCGTCCAGAAATAACAGAACGGTTCTGTCTTCGATTCTGCGCGGCTTTGCGCTCTTTTTAAACGGATATTCCGTCCAGGTCTGATGCTGTCCCGCCAGACACTGGTTAAAAAGCGGACAGACTTCACATTTTGGTGCGCCGTTCGGCAGACAGACCATTGCGCCGAGATCCATCATCGCCTGATTGAAGGCTCCCGGATCTTCTGCCGGCATGATTTCGGTCAATTCCGCTTCCACGCGGTTTTTCACGGACTGCTTTAAAATGTCCTCACCGTCCTCCCGGAGACGTGCCATCACACGAAGCACATTTCCGTCCACCGCCGGCACCGGAATGCAAAACGCGATCGATGCAACGGCTCCCGCTGTGTAATTTCCAATTCCCGGAAGTCCTTTTAAGGCTTCGTAATCTGCCGGAAATACACCGTCATACACTTCCATAATTTTCTGTGCGGCCTTCTGCATATTCCGCACACGGTTATAGTAACCAAGGCCTTCCCAGAGCTTCAAAAGCTTTTCCTCGGGACAGACCGCAAGTGCTGCGACATTGGGCAGTTCACGCATAAACCGCTCATAAAACGGCTTGACCGCCTCCACCCTCGTCTGCTGGAGCATAATCTCGGAAACCCAGATTTCATACGGGTTCTTTTTTTCTCTCCACGGCAGCACTCTTTTATTTTCGCCATACCATTTCAATAATGGCTTTGTGATTGTGTCCTGCATAGTAATCTCCTGTTAATATATCATTCTTATTTTGCCACATTTTCCTCCAAAATGCAAAATAAACATTGCGCTCTCACGTGTTTTTGATTAAAATTAATAAATACTTTAAAAGAATAACCAAAACCCTTAAGATATGGAGGAAAAACTCTTGATCGACAGTATTATTTTTGATGTGGACGGCACCCTGTGGGACTCCACAGACGTTGTTGCCGACGCATGGAATCAGATTATGGAAAAAGAAACTGATATGACACCAAACCTCACCGGAGCCGTGTTAAAAGGCCTGTTCGGCCGCCTGCTCCCGGATATCGCCGCCGTCATTTTCCACGAATATCCAAAGGAGCGCCAGTTAGAACTGATCGAGGCATGCTGTGCCAAAGAGCATGAGGCACTTCTTGCGACACCGGCTCCTGTTTATCCGGGACTTGTCGATGCACTTTCTATTCTTTCCAGACATTACCCGCTTTATATCGTAAGCAACTGCCAGGCGGGCTATATCGAAGTTTTTCTGGAAGCCACAGGCCTCGGTCACTATTTCAAAGGCCATCTCTGTCCTGGCGATACCGGAAAGGCAAAGGCAGACAACATCCGTACAATCATCGAACAGAACCATCTGCAGCACGCCGTCTATGTCGGCGATACCGACGGCGACTACAAGGCGACACGCGAGGCCGGAATCCCGTTTGTCCATGCCGCATACGGTTTTGGTCAGACCGAAAACCCGGACTACACCATCACTTCCCCGATGGATCTTGTCACACTGTTCGTACCGGAAAATTAATTTTTAACAGTTTCTTTCTCATAAAAAATACGCATTCCTGTTTTGATAACGGAATGCGTATTTTTTATGTTCTATTTCTTCTTTTCTCAGCTCTCGCCCTTACCTGGGTAATCATCGTCACCCGTATGGTCTCCCTGATCCGGTGCGCTCGGTTCCGGTGTGGACGGGGTCTCGGTCGGTGCTACGGTCGGCTCCGGCGTAGACGGGATCTCGGTCGGTGCTGCGGTCGGTTCCGGCGTAGACGGGGTCGATGGAGTTGATGGGGTTGATGGAGTTGATGGGGTTGATGGAGTTGACGGCGTGTAATCATCGTACGTGTAGGATGGCGTTCTCGTCGGCGTT
>ENA-ORSL01003518-ORSL01003518.1-human-gut-metagenome-genome-assembly--contig:-NODE-3518-length-10061-cov-4.448631_pt1 | contig 10061 bp, 8 predicted proteins | sample MGYA00242190_ERZ509157 | MGnify/ENA primary metagenome ERZ509157 (study PRJEB26280, sample SAMEA2338664) | human gut metagenome | biome: human gut; feature: human-associated habitat; material: faeces... | reverse complement strand
AATAATTTAGTTTCTTATGTTAATGAAATTGAAGTGAGTGATCGCGTTCCTTTTGCCAGATACTATTGTGATAGAAAAAAACTATGTTTTAATTTTGATGCTATTTTACGTAATACCTTAATAAAAGCAAGTAAACATAGTTTTAATTCAAAAAAAGAGAAAATAATGTATTTAAATTGCAATATTATTTCAGTAATCTTTCACGAAATTGCACATGTTTGTCAAAAGAAAGAAGAAAATCCTTTAATTATACTTTCAGAACAAACCGAGTCAGAGTTAAAGATTCATAACCTTTATGATGTTAACTTGTATTTAGTAAATCCTATCGAAAGACAAGCAAATATACTTTCATTATCAAAAATTGTTTGCGATACTTGCCCTAAGAATACGCATATAAATGATGTTTTTAAGAAACAATTAATAAAAATCATCAAGTATGGTTATGATGAAACATTTCCAATTTATATTTTTTTTAAAGATTCAAACAATTTTGAAGATGCTTTATATTTTTCTAGTTCATCATTATCTGAGTTTGATGAAAAACTAGAGTATGGTAGTGAGCTAACTTATGATGAATATAAAAAAATAATGGAGTTGAAGTTATGAAAGCATATATTGATATTGAAAATTCAAAAACACAAAATGTTGATACAATTTGTGTTGACATAATAAAGTATGAATATGACAGTGAGGTTATATTTGATATTTCTAGTTTAGATAAAAGAGAATTATCGTTGCTATATGATGCAATTGATGAGAGCAAGCCTTACACTGACGTTGAAATGTTTTTTATAGATGATAGTAATACTCCTAATTTTGGACCTGACTATAATTATAATGTGAAAGATAATAAATTAGTACTAAAATATATCCCTAAAAAAAGAAAAGAACATATTGAAGAAAAAAACTATGATTGGACACTAAATTATGAAGAAGAATTTAACAGAATTGCATATAAGTTTTTAAATACAAAATATAATTATTTATTAATTTATAATGATGATGGTATAAAATATGAATATTTAAAAAATAAACCCAAAGATTCTATATTTATGGACTTATTTTATGATAATAATTTCAATATGATAGCTTTATTCAAAAAGAAAGATAAAGTTAATGTTAATAATTTAAGGGAAAGCCTTGAATATATTAATTCATATTGTGATGAAATAATAGATGAAAGGAGGGAAATATAATGAGTTGGTTCGGAGGAATATTTGACGCTAGAGAATCTGAAAGTGAAACGCTTTCTAATGAAGGAAATGATGGTAACTACACTTATGATGTATCTGGCACATATGGTCAACCTGATTATACCGTAAGAGAAAGAAATGATGGCACTTATGATGTTTATGTTAAATCAGATTCTCCAAAAGGACATTCACATGATCGTATTGACTCAAATGGTAATTTATTAAATAATTATCATGATTGCTTATTATCTGTATATATGATGATGGAACAATTAGAATTAAGTGAACAAAAAGAAAAAACTTTAAGCTTGAAAATTAAATAGCTAATTATTATTCTTTATAAACTCACGGAGCATTTTAATTAATGCTCTTTTTTCTATTCTTGATACATAACTTCTTGAAATACCTAATTTTTTAGCAATTTCTTTTTGTGTTTTTTCACTGGTATTTAAAAGACCATAACGCATTTTAATTATCTCTAATTCTCTTTTATTAAGTACAGTTAAATATTTGCTTAAATGTGCTATATTATCATTATATTCTATTGTTTTGATAGGACTTTCTGTTTCTTCTTTTAATACATCTATTAAAGTAATATCACCACCATCTTTATCATGACCTATAACATCATTTAAACTAATATTGTTATTATATTTCTTATTACTTCTAAAATACATTAGTATTTCATTATCTGCACATTTAGCGGCATATGTAGTTAGTTTTACTTTCTTTTGTGGTCTATATGAATCTATTCCTTTTATAAGACCAATCGTGCCAATGCTTATTAAATCATCAGTATTTCCCTTAGATTCGTACTTTTTAACTATATGAGCAACTAATCTTAAATTATGTTCAATAAGTTTATTTCTTGCTTCTTTATCTCCTTTTAGATGCCTTTCAATATACATTTCCTCATCTTCTTTAGAAAGAGGGGGCTCAAATACATTAAGAGAATAACTAGTAGTAAATATTTTTATTTTCTTTAAATAATTTATAATTTTATTTAACACATAAATCACCTAATATATTTTATTATTTGAAAGTGTAAATTATGTAAATATTGTTTTTTGCCTTAAATACAGGGGTATGTTTTTTATTGACATTTTTGTTAAAAAATGCTTTATGATTTTTTTGTAAAAAAATAAAAAAATGCATTAAAAAACATTTACATTATATACATGTTTGTGATATGATTTATTTAAGTTAGAGAGTAACCTAACTTGAAGGTGAGGTAATAATGGAAAAGGATTTTTTTGATGAGATTGTTGTTGTCAAAAGAAGCGGCCAAAGAGTTAATTTTAATGACGCTAAAGTTGCAATAGCAGTAAAGAAGGGTTTTGATAGCGTATATGAAGAGTATGATGAGAAACTAGTAAATAAAGTTAAAGAAAAAGTACTTTCATATATTAAAAAGAATTATAAAGATAGAAAAACTATTAATGTTGAAGATGTACAAGATGCGATTGAAAAAGTACTTCAAGATATGAAATATGATGATGTGTATACTTCATTTAAAGAATATAGAGAAAGAAGAGCAGCATCTAGAGAAGCATTTGTAGTTAAACAACAACATAAGTTTGTTAAAGCTATTGAGTCTTTAGGACTTAAAACTTCATCAGAAGAGAATGCTAAGAGAGAGAATGCTAATGTTGATGGAGATGGACCTATGGGAACTATGCTTCATTTTGGTTCTACTGTATCAAGAGAATTTGCTAAGGCATACTTAATGGATAATAAATATGCAAGAGCACATGATGAGGGATTAATTCATATCCATGATTTAGATTTCTGGGCTATGGGAACTACTACTTGTACTCAAATAGATTTACAAAAATTATTTAAGAATGGTTTTTCAACTGGACACGGATATTTAAGAACACCTAATAGTATTGGTAGTTATTCTGCTCTTGCTGCGATAGCTATTCAGGCTAATCAAAATGAACAACATGGTGGACAAAGTATTCCTGCATTTGATTACTATATGGCACCTGGTGTACTTAAAACATTTAAAAAAGAATTTAAACAAGCTTTATATAATTTGATAGATTTTGAAGGATTTAGAGAATTTGTTAATTTTAATAAAGTAATTGAAATAATAGATAAACTTGAAAGTATTGAGTTTGATATGGTTTTATTCAATGAGTTTACATCAAAGAGTAAGAAATTAAAAGAAATATTTGATAATGCATATAATGAAGCAATGGCTAAGACTGATAGAAGTACTTATCAAGCAATGGAAGCATTTATTCATAACTTAAATACAATGCATTCAAGAGCAGGTGCTCAAGTACCATTTAGTTCAGTAAACTTTGGTACTGATACTAGTCCTGAGGGAAGAATGGTTATTAAAAACTATTTGCTTGCTACTGATGCAGGATTAGGACATGGTGAAACTCCAATATTCCCTATATCAATATTTAAAGTAAAAGAGGGAGTTAACTATAATAAAGAAGATCCAAGTTATGATTTATTTAGACTTGCTTGTAGAGTTTCTGCTAAAAGATTGTTTCCTAACTTCTCATTCTTAGATTCATCATTTAATAAAAAGTTTTTAGTAGAAGGAGATTACAATACTGAGGTAGGTTACATGGGTTGTAGAACAAGAGTTCTTGCTAATGTTTGTGGTCCTTCTGTAACACCTGGACGTGGTAATTTAAGTTTTACATCAATTAACTTACCAAGAATAGGTATTCATCATGGTATTTGTTTAGGTGAAAGAGATAAAGCTGATATGAAAGGGTTCTATGAAGAACTTGATGAAACAATTGAATTAGTAAAAGGACAATTATTACAAAGATTTGAATGTCAATGTTCTAAAACAAGAGCAAACTTTAAGTTCTTATTAGGATCAGGTGTATGGATTAATAGTGAGAAGATGGACTATAAGACTAAACTTAGAACTGTTTTAAAACATGGTACATTATCAATTGGATTTATTGGTCTTGCTGAAACACTAAAAGCATTAATTGGAGAACATCATGGTGAGAGTGAAAAAGCACAAAAACTGGGACTTGAAATTATTGGCCATATTCGTAAAAAATGTGATGAATACTGTGAAGAATATAATCTAAACTTTACATGTCTTGCCACTCCTGCTGAAGGTCTTTCTGGTAGATTTGTAGCAATAGATAGATCAATCTATGGAAAAATTAAAGGTGTAACTGATAGAGATTACTATACTAACTCATTCCATGTACCAGTTTATTATAAAACTAGTGTTAAACATAAAATGGAAGTTGAAGGTAAATATCATGCTCTTACAAATGCTGGACATATTTCATATATTGAACTTGATGGAGACACAGTAAATAATGTAGATGCATTTGAATCAGTTGTTAGAATTATGCATGACTCAGATATAGGTTATGGTGCGATTAACCATCCAGTAGATAGAGATCCTGTATGTGGTTATGTTGGTGTCATAAAAGATGTTTGCCCAAGATGTGGTAGACATGAATGTGAAGGCGTTGAAATGGAAAAAATAACTTGTCTTGAATGTCAAGGAAGATAAAAAAATAGGAAAGAGGTAATAATTATGGATAAAGAAGTTAAAAATAAAAAAGTTGTTGGTGAAGGAGTAAAATTCGATAGAATTAGAAGAATAACTGGTTATCTTGTTGGTACTTTAGATAGATTTAATAATGCTAAAAAAGCAGAAGTAAATGATAGAGTAACTCATGCCACAAAGTAAGGAATATATAAGACTTGCTGCTGATTTACAAACAGATAGCATAGTAGATGGTCCTGGCCTAAGAGCAGTTATATGGACTCAAGGATGTCATCATAATTGTAAAGGATGTCATAATCCTACCACTCATGATTTTAATGGAGGAGGGTTAGTTCCTGTGTCCCTTGTATGTGAAGCAATTGATGAACTTGAATATCACACAGGAATAACTTTTAGTGGAGGGGATCCTATGTATCAACCAGTTGCTTGTAATGAGATCGCAGCATATGCTAAAAGCAAAGGATATAATATTTGGGTATATACTGGATTTACATTTGAAGAACTAATGAAAATGTCTGAAAGTATGCCTATATATAAAGAATTCTTAGAGAAAATTGATATTCTTGTAGATGGAAGATTTATATTAGAACAAAGAGACTTAAATTTATTATTTAGAGGCTCAAGAAATCAAAGATTAATAGATGTTAAAAAAACTCTTAAAAATAAAGAAATAACTCTACTTAATGAATATGAGTACAAAGAAGAAAAAATGTTTGAGAAAAGACCTATGTTTGTATAGGTCTTTTTTTGACTTTTAGGTGCTTTTTTGATATAATCCATAACTTGAATGGGGTGGTATGGTGAATTTAACTACTATATTAATGTTAAAACTACTAAGAAATAAAGGAATACCAGAGGAAAAAAGAAATAAAATATTTGAAAAATATGAAACGTTCTTTAATATTATTATTTTTAATAAGACCAATATTTTAGATATGGCACTTGATGAAGATTTATGTAGTGAGGCTAGAAAATATTTTTGTAATAGATATCATGATTATTATAAATATCGTGCTACTAACGAAGATAGAGAAAAATTAGATGAATATCTTTATAATAAAAATGTTACTGTTAAAGAATTAGATAATTTAAGTAGTGCAGTTGGTAGTAATTTCTTAACTGAAAAAATTTGTGATAAATTATTTCCTTTAAGTTTTGATGAGTACTTAGAAAATATGTGTGATATAGATACCTTTGTCACTATATATAAATCACATGCTGACTATATAAATTTAGCCAAAGTATTAAAGAATTTAAGTTTGACTGTTAATGTTGAGTTATATGAAAAGATAATAAATATTAAGCCTAATAATGATTACTATATGTATAGAATATTTACCACTGATAGAATCGCGGATTTTATGAAATTAGATGTCATTAAAAGATATGTAAATAAAAATAATATTAATCGTCTTCTCACTCTTATTGATTCAAATGAAGAATATGGACAAATTATATTAGATACTAAAAAAGATATGATTGATGATATGATTAATAATCTTACTACTAAAGGACTAATTAAAGTAATTGATGATGATTCTTATTGTAAATATTTTTATAATAAATTACTTAATGAAAGAAAAGATTTTGTAATTTCAACAATAAATCAAACAAAGCCAGGAATTCTTTTAAGATTTGTTACTTTGAATCGTAACGATGAAATATCTAAAGTAATAATGGATAATTGTAAGAATAAACTTATTGATTATATTAAAAGATGTGATTTTTTCTATCTTGATTATGTTTTAGAGAATAAATATGATTATTATGGTTTTAAAAATGAATTATTAAAATATAGAAAAAGTAGTGTGATAAAATACATTAAAAAAGCTAGTGATTTTTACTTAATGAACATGTTAGAGGCTTCAAACTCTCCTAAAGAACTTGTGAGTTTAATTTTAAAATACCGAATAGACACCGTTAAAAAAGAATATAGTGACTTAAGTACTTATGAATTGAATAGAAAACTTGGAAACAATATGCCAGCTGAAATAAAAGAATTAATAATAAATCTTAATATTAATGAAAATAATATAATTGATGTTTTGAATTCTATAAATGATAAATGCGCATTTCCAGAAGAAACTATTTCTATAATAATTGAATCTAAAAGAGAATTGTTAGAAAATATATTAAATAAATATTCTTTAGATGAGTTTATAAAATTAAAGTCATTTAATAAAGAATTAAAAAGTACAATATATGAAAAATTCGAAAATATTTTAAGTGATATAGTTAAAAGAGAAAAAATAGATAAAGATACTATTATTAAAATAATGCAAGATAATAAATACAATTCAATTATTAAGAAACATATTTTATTATGCAATGGATTTAATCCTGATGATATTGATAATTTTATTGAATTATATTCATACTTTCCTAGTGAAAAAACATATAATAGTTTCAATAAAATAAAATCATTTATAGAAAGCAATAATATAGACTTTGATGCATTTATTCAATATGGCATTGGTAACATTAAATACAATAGCTGGTTAGACAATTTATATAATATATTAGATTTGAATAAAGAGGATGAATTTAATAAAGTATGTGAATATTTCTTTAATAACTATTATGATTGTGAGACGAACCAAATTAAAAAAGTTTCATGTTTTTTAGAAACTCTTACAAATTATACAAATAATTATAATTTATGTATGATGCTTACATCTAGTAATTGTAGTTTAAACGATATAGATAAAACTAATTTATCAAGGGCATTTGCTCTTAAAACAGATATTGATATTAAAAGTATAGATGAGTTGTCTGAATTAATTAATAAAGAACTACAAATTTATATAGAAAATCTATTAAATGATGATTTAGATATAGAGAATCTTAAATCTATGTTTAATAAATATGTATTTAGTAAGTGTAAGTCAACAATAAAAAGCATTAATGGAGCAGAGGGATTAATTAGGTTAAAACATCTTAATAATGATAATGAATTTAATAAGTTAGTTGATTCAATAATACCGTATATTAAAATATATGAGACTGTAAATTCTTGTAAAAATAAAGAATCATTAAGAGATGCATTACTATATATATATAATAATGATTTATTTAATAGTATAAGTAGTATATATTATACTTTAGATGATAAATTAAGACAATTATTTGAAATAGATTCAATGCTAAACTTAACTGATCTTTCTAAATGTGAGAGTATGATAGATGAAAAGTTATCAAATGAATATGGAGTTCCTTGTTATGACTTTAGAAATAAGAATTATTGTTTATATGGACATGTATTAAGTACAAAAGAAAATATGGATGATATTATGGCAGGTAAAAGTACTTCTGTGAGTAATTTTATTTCTGTTAGCGCAGTTAGTTATTTAGGACAAACATATTATTATAATTATGGTAAGAATATTTTAGCATACAATAAACTTCTTGATGGAAGTTTTATATGTAGTTCTATGAAAAATATGGGAACTAATGGTGCTATTAAAAACAATTCTAGTGAGGTTGATTCTTCGCATATACATTTAAAATTACAAAGAGGTATTTTGGAAACTAGTTGCGTTACTTCTAATAATTCAGAGGCACTACTATATAGGGAAGGTTTAATACCATGTGGTTTAATATTACCTGGTGGTAGAAAACCATTTGAAAGAGAACTTGAATATTCTAAAAAATATAATTTACCATTTATAATAACTCAAAATGTAAGTACTGCGATTAATGAAGTTGAAATGAATATTGAAAAGAATGATATTAAATGTATAAGTTTTTCTAATCATAAAGAAATTGATAAAATAATGTCTTTCTTTAATAAAAAAACTGCTGATATTAGTAGTATATATACAGGTAGAGAAATTGCTTTATTTGCTGATGCTCATTCACTTTATGAACCAACACTTGCGATACTTGAAGATATTAGAAAAAGAGGTATTAGTGAAATATATTCCCTTGGTGATAATATAGGCTTAGGACCTAACCCTAGTGAAGTGTTTGATATGTTAGAAAGCTATGGTGTAAACTCAATAATGGGTAATAGTGAATACTATTGTACTCTTGGTACTGAGCCATTCTCATATTTAAATCAAGATAGACTTAACGCTCAAGAGTGGACAGAAGATAAGCTTGGTAGTAATAGGATTAATAAAATGAAGTTATGGACTCCATCACAAGATATACTAGTTGGAGATAAAACAGTAGGACTTTGTCACTTTGCTAATGATGTTAGATGGGACTTTGGTATTAATAGTACTTGGTCTTATCAAAATAATTTTGAAAAGGGTAAAAACTCTAATCAATTTAGATATACTAATAGTGATGATGCTATTAAATATTTGAAAAGTAGACTTGGAGTTAGTGAAACATTAAATACATTAAAAGGTATTAAAGATGCTTTAAATAATCCAATATTTAATGGTAAAAGAGTAACTGATTATGATAGTATTATACAAGGACATGTACATTTTAATATGGAAGACTACTTAGATAATACAAGTATTTATACTTTAAGAGCAGGTGGTGTTGGATATGATAAGGATAAAAGGGATACTGCTTGTTATTACATATTAAAAGAAAAAAAAGATGGGACTTTTGATGTTGATAGAGTACTTGTTAAGTTTAATAAACAATTACTTACTTCTAATATAAATAGTTCAAATATACCTGATAAATCATTTTTATTACGCATGCTTTAAAAAGAATAGAAATATTCTTTTTTTTGTATGTAATTCTTGATATAATAATACATAAGGAGTGAATTATGGTAGAAAAGTTTATGCCTGATATATATCAAAAAAGTATTTATTATATTAATTATGATAAATTATATAAAAAAGGAGTTAGATGTATTATATTTGATCTTGATAATACAATAACACCTTCATATATAAAAGAGCCTACTAAGAGGCTTAAAAAACTATTTGAGGAGTTAAAAGACAAGGGATTTAAATTAATAATAATGTCTAATAGTCCTAAGTATAGAATAGAACCATTTAAAACATATTTAGGAGTAGATGCTTGTGCTTTTTCTTTAAAGCCAAGAAAAGATAAATATATAAAAATAATGGAAAGATTTAAATATAAACCTACAGAGATAGCATGTATAGGAGATCAATTAATAACTGATGTTTTAGGTGCTAATAGAATGGACTTTACGAGTGTTCTTGTTCATCCATTATCAAGTAGAGATCACACCGTTACATTATTTAATAGAATATGTGAAAGTTTTATATTTAATAGTCTAGAGAGAAAAGATTTATTTAAGAAAGGGAAATATTATGACTAAGGAATGCTTAGGTTGTGGTAGTGTTTTACAAACAACTGCTCCAAAAGACGAAGGTTTTGTAAAGTCATCAGTACTAGCAAAAGCTGATTATTGTGAAAGATGT
>ENA-ORSL01003515-ORSL01003515.1-human-gut-metagenome-genome-assembly--contig:-NODE-3515-length-10067-cov-3.773771_pt1 | contig 10067 bp, 11 predicted proteins | sample MGYA00242190_ERZ509157 | MGnify/ENA primary metagenome ERZ509157 (study PRJEB26280, sample SAMEA2338664) | human gut metagenome | biome: human gut; feature: human-associated habitat; material: faeces... | reverse complement strand
AAATATGCAAGGTAATATCATTTGTATTATTATGCATATTATTGGTAGATTAACTGCGCCTATAATGTTTTTCTTTATATGTGAAGGTTTTTATTATACTCATGATGTAAAAAATATATAAAAAGATTATTTATTTTTTCTATACTTTCACACTTTGCATATTGTTTTGCATTTGGGATTGATTTTATACCATTCAAAGAAGAAATATTTAATCAGACAAGTATTATGTGGACATTAGCATGGTCAGTATTGGCACTCTATATAACTTATAGTAATACTAAATTTAAGGATTGGCAAAAAACGTTATTAATATTATTGATATGTTTGATAACTTTCTCAGCAGATTTTAGTTCTATTGCTGTAATGTCTATACTTTATATGTATAAATATAGAGGTAATTTAAAAAAACAAATGATATCAATGATGTTTTGGTTATTAATATATGCATTAGTTTCATTTATATTTGTAAATAAACTATATGGTATTTTGATACTATTCTCAGCACTATCATATGAAGTATTAAAACTTTATGATGGCACAAGAGGAAAAAACAAAACAATGAAATGGTTCTTTTATATGTATTATCCATTACATTTATTAATAATTGGTATACTTAGAATATTAATTTATGGAAATGTAACAATATTATTTATTTAGATTAGGAGAGTATTATGATAGAGAATAAAATGTATTTACTAGCAGTAGATTTAATAAAAAAAAGATATCCAAAAGGATGGGGTGGAGCAGCGGTTATAAGAACAGAAGAAGATGATTATTATACCAGTGTTCCAATAGAAGTAAAAAATGAATCGGCATCTTTATGTATAGAGACAGGTGCGATATGTGAGGCACATAAATATAATAAAAAAGTCACTCATTGTTTATGTGTAGTAAGAGATGATGAAAAAAGTGATTTTAAAGTGCTAACACCTTGTGGTATTTGCCAAGAAAGACTTAATTATTGGACAGGTGAAGTGTTAGTCGGAGTGACTAATGAAAAAAATAATTTGAAATTTGTTGCATTAAAAGAATTGCAGCCCTATCATTGGACTAATGCATATAAGTGATTTTATTAAAAGAAGTGATTTAGTTGTAACAGGTCATACTCATGGATGACACAAATAGAGTGATTTCTATGGATAATAAAACAAACATAAACTGGTAAGTGGGGAGTCATGAAAAAACACACTTGAATACTTGAAAATAAAAGAAAAAAAATAAAATCTCTTTTTACATTTTAAACATAAAGATTTAAGTGATATTTTAATAAATAAAAAAGAAACTAGTGATTAGTTTCTTTTTGAGTTAATGTTAATATTTTTTGCTTTCTTTCTTGGGTATGGTCTTTAAACATATTGAATGCTTCTTTGTTTTTATTTACTAATTCGGTTGATCTAACGATGATTTTATTTACTTCTTCGTCAGATATTTGAGAAGCAAGACTGGCATTACGATAGGTTCTCATTTTTTCTGGAATATCTTGGGTGATACCTTCTAATGTTAAAAATGCATAAGGTTTAAAATGGAAAATAACTTCTTCTCCAGTTGGAAGATATGTTCTTAAATCTGAATCATTAATGAATCTTAAGAAAAATCGATTGGTTGAGTCATAGCCATACTTTATACCATCTATTGTAATAATATTTAGTACGTGGTTTGCTGGTTTAGCTTTTCTTTGTCTAGAAGTTGATTGACAATTACAATAAAATTTTTCAGTAGGGAAGTCTAATTTCTTTAAAACATCTTCTATGAAACAAGTTGAATTACGACATACACCTTCACCAGCAATTATATTTATTCCAGAAGTAAAGGTTAAGATATCTTGAACGTCATAAACATATTTATATTCTTTTAATGAACAGTATCCTCGATAAATCATTCTTTGTAATACAATTGAATAATATAGGGGATTATTTGGTAATTTTAGTTCATTTAATAATTCAGCAATCATTCTTATATATATACGATATTCTTTTATAGCTTCACGATATGTGACATCTTCTTTGATAGATTGCATGCGGTGTGCTTGGAACATTTCAAGGGCTCTGTCAATTTCTTTTTGACTAGGTTTTGGTCCAATATAATATTTATCATTTGTTTTCACATCTTTACTCATATTATTTTCCCCCTCTTTAAGTAGGTCATATTATACTATATTTTTAGAAAAAAGAAAAGAGACTACTGTCTCTTATAAAATATCATCATCAAAACCTAAGGTATTTTTTGCTACATAGATAGGTCTAGATTTGATTTCTAAATACATTTTTGAGATATATTCACCAACAATACCGGTAGCTATTTTTAATGGTTTAACACTAAAGTTAGCAATCCCATTCCAGGCATATTTAAATGCATTTTTTAAATTTTTAAGACTTTTTACCTTAAAAATGCCATAGGAATTATTGAACTGATAACAACATCCCATACCTGTTGTATAAAACTAAATAATGGAGTATAATTAATATAGAAAGAAGCTGATATAATGATAAAATATTTAACAAGTGATTTTAAAAATTATGAAAAAGTTAATGGTGAAAAAATTACAAAACCAATAGATAATACAAATGGATTTGTTGACTCATTAAAAAGTAATTTGAAGAAAACTGAAAAAATTGTTTTTGTAGTATCAGATGGTCATCAAGAACATGAAAAAAATATGGTATATGCTAATATATTTTTTGATAGCTTAAAAATGGTCGGAATACATTTTAATGAATATTGTGTACTTGAAGATGTAACTAGAGATAAAGCCAGTGAATATATTGCTGGTGCTGATATTGTATTTTTATGTGGAGGAAGAACTTCCTATCAAATGAAATTTTTTGATGAAATAAATTTAAAAGAATTATTAGAAAATTATAATGGAATAGTAATTGGCCAAAGTGCTGGAGCTATTAATATGGCAGATGTAGTTTATAATAGTCCTGAAGATTTGGAACAATCAGATCCTATAATATATCCAGGATTAGGTTTAACAAATATAAATATAGAGCCACATTTTCAATATGATACTACTGATTTTGATGAAACAGAACAATATCAAAGAAATAATATATTAGAAGAATCAATGAAAAGATGTATTATCGGCCAGTGTAATGGAAGTCATGTTATGGTTGATGAGGATAATAATGTTGTCATATGTGGTCAAACATATATGATAGACAATGGAAATATTGAGTTAATATGTAGAGATGGAGAAAAAAGAAACTTTAATTCAATAAAGAGAACTTTATGATAAAAAGAATAATTAAAGCATATAAGTTTAAAATATGCTTTTTTATGCTATAATTGTATAGATTTAAAACTTTAAGGAAGTGATTTTATGAATGAAAATAAGACTAATATAAACTGTCTGACAACAGTTTTTCCCATACTTCTTAAAAATCCTGTAAAATAAGGAAAAATAAAGGATTTGATCTTACACGTTTTTTGTAAAAAAACGTTTTTTTATGTATTTTTTTAATTTTTAAGGATTTTTTACCTTAAAAATGCCATAGGAATTATTGAACTGATAACAGCATCCCATACCTGTTTTTAATATTTAAAAAATAGTGTATAATTATGTATGAAAGATTGGTGAGTAAAAATGAACATTACGTTAAGAGAAATAACAATTGAAGATGCAAATGAAATTATTGCTTTATGCAAAGAAGTAAAAGAAAATGATGTCGAAAATACATTCGAGGGATTATCTAATATAAAAAATGTCGATAATATGGATTTTAAAGAATTTTTATTAGAACTCGAAAAGAGTAAAAATATTAAAGATGTAAAGCCTCATTTAGTTAATCAAACAACATATATGATGTTTGATGAAAATAACAGAGTTTTAGGTGGAGTAAATATAAGACATGAATTAAATGATAATTTATTAAAACATGGAGGTCATATTGGTGCATTAATAAGACCTTCTGAGAGAAAAAAGGGCTATGCAACTTTAATGATATCTTTAGCACTAGAAAAATGTAAAGAATTAGGTATTGATAAAGTTTTAGTAACTTGTAGAGAAGAAAATATTGGTTCAAAAAAAGCTATTGAAAAGAATGATGGAAAATATGAAAATAGTTATTATGACGAACAAAATAACTTCACATATAGAAGATATTGGATAAATATTTAAACTGCCATATGATCAGGAAAGGTATTGAATAAATTTGATAACGGTTTTTCCCATACCATAAAACAAATCAAAATTAAAGCTTATAAGTTTAAAATATGCTTTTTTTATGCTATAATTATACTGATTTAAACCTTTAAGGAGTGATTTTATGAACGAAAATAAGACTAATATTAATTGCCAAATAGGCCAAGTAATGCATAAATTGCTCTAAGCCTTATAAAATAAAGAAAGTATCAAAGAAAGATTTTACACAAATTAGCAAAGTTTTTACAAAAAGTCCACCGGTACCTTTTTTGTTATTTGCTGTGCTATGATATTAATATATGTTAATAATAAAAGGAGAATTTTCATGATAGAAAAAATTGGTTTTTATTCTAAAAAAACTAGATGTAGTGCGATTTACTATAAAACAAAATTTAAAAATTTAAAAGGTATTATTGTAATGGCTCATGGTTTGGGTGGGATCAAAGAATTATGGATTGATAAATTTGCAGAATTTTTTTGTAAAAATGGATATGATTGTTTTTTATTTGATTATAGAAATTATGGTGAAAGTGGTGGAAATAAGAGACAACTCGTTAATGTGAAAGATCAACTTACAGATTGGAATAGTGCAATAGAGTTTGTTAAGAATAACCTAAATATAAAGACTAAAAATATTATTTTATTTGGTAGTTCTTTTAGTGGTGGACATGTAATTAAATTATTATCAGAAAGAAATGATATTAAGATGGCAATCTCTCAGTGTCCATATACAAGTACTTTAGCAACGGTTAAAACATTTTCCTTAATAAGTATATTAAAACTTATACTAGCAGCTTTACTAGATTTATTAACATGTGTAACAGGTTATCATCCATATACTTTAATGCTTGCAAGTGAAAGTGGAGAAAAAGCATTAATGAAAGTCCCTGACTATAATAGATATTTAAAGAAAATTCCTAAAAATGTCAATTTCATTAATAAGGCACCTGCTAGAACTGTTTTTGAATTTTTAAAGTATTCTCCTGGTAAATATCTAAAAAAAATTAATAAGCCGATTTTTATAGCGCCATGTATAAAAGATAATTTAGCACCTGCTTATAAAACAATAAAGTTAGCTAATAAATGTAAGAACGCAATTGTAAAAGAATATAATTGTAATCACTTTGATATATATTTTGATGATTTTTTTATAGAAGCTTGTAATGATTATATAAATTTTTTAGATAGTAATATATCCCAAAATTAATAATTAATTTAATGTTATATGATTATAATTGTACTAAAAATAAATATTAATATCATTGTTATATAAGTTCTATGAATAATGATGCTAATTTTAAAAGGTGATAGAGATATTACTTTTTTATTTTGTTATATGACTGGGATAGGGCAAATAGTCTTACATAGGTATCAAAAAAATAACTCGAAAAAACAAGGAAAATATGGTATACTTTAATAGAAATTAACTTTTAAGGAGTGACATTATGAACGAAAATAAAACTAATATCAACTGGTACCCTGGACATATGGCTAAAACTAAAAGAAATATTACTGATATAATATCTATGGTAGATATAGTTATAGAAGTGATAGATGCTAGAATACCTTTTTCATCAAGAATACCAGATTTAGCTAAAACAACTAGAAATAAACAAAACATAATAGTATTTAATAAATATGATTTATGTGATCAAATTGAAACTGATAAATGGATAGAAAAATATAAGAGTGAAGGTTCTATTATAGTTAAATGCAATTCAAAAACATCAAATGATTATAAAAAGGTAATAAGTGAAGTAGATAATTTAATGAAAGATGTTAATAAAAAAAGAGTATCTAAAGGACTTCTTCCTAAAAAAGCAAAATGTTTAGTAGTTGGTGTCCCTAATGTAGGCAAGAGTACACTTATAAATAAACTAGCAGGAAGGTCTATTACAGGTGTCGGTAATAAACCAGGTGTTACTAGACAAATGAATACAATCAAAATAAATAATCAAATGGATTTAGTGGATACTCCAGGAATATTATGGCCTAAATTTGAAACGGCTCTTGTGGCGAATAATTTAGCATCTATGACTATTATTAAAGAAGAAATATTAACAGTAGATCATATCGCAATACATATTCTTGAAATGCTATCTAATTATTATCCTGAAATATTAAAACGTGAATTTGGAATAGATAAATATAATCCAGATGAAATAGAAGAATGTTTTGAAGCAATATCTAAATATAAAAATATTCCTGTTAAAGGAGAAGTTGATTATGAAAGAGTAAGTCTAGTTATAATCAATGCCATAAAGCAAGAAAAGATAAAAGGTATTACTTTTGATAGAATGTAAAATTAATAGTCGAATGACTATTTTTTTGTGAAAAATTTTTAATAATTATTTACATTTTACTAATTTACTTTTATAATAATGACTCATGAAGGAGGCAAACATGATTAAAAGTAATTTACCTGTTATTTTATTAAAAAATCTTGTTTTACTTCCATATCAAGAAATAAGAGTAGAAATTAAAAGCGAGTTATCCAAAAAGGTAACTGAAATATCAAAATTATATCATGATAGTGAAGTATTAATTGTTTGCCCATTAAACTCTTTAGAAGAAAAACCTGATACATCAGACTTACCTAAAATAGGTGTAGTAGGTAAAATTAAAAGTGTTATAGATTTACCTAATGGAAACGAAAGAGTTATCATTAGTGGTTTGTATAGAGTAAAAGTAATAAGTTATGTAAACTATTCAAATGAAGAAGATGTTTTAGATAGCATAATTACTAGTATAGATAATAAAGAAAGCGAAATAGATTTGTCTGCTTATTCCAGAAAATTAATCACAGAATTAGAAAACTATTTAGAAAAGAATCCTTTTGTATCTAATTCTATAGTATCCCAAATCAAAAGTAATGCTTCACTTGATAAATTAACCGATTTAATAGGTAATTATCTACCACTTTCATTTGAAAAAAAACTATCATTAATGTTAGATACATCTGCGATAAGTAGAAGCAAATTTTTAATAAAAGAAATTGCTATTGAAACAGCAATATTAGATTTAGAAGGCGATATTGAAACTAAAATTAAAAAGAGTCTTGATGATAGTCAAAAAGAATTTATACTTAAAGAAAAAATTAAAGTTATTAAAGATGAACTAGGCGAAACTAAGGGAAAAGAAGAAGAAATAATTGAATTAAGAAATAAGGTTAAGAATGGTCATTTTCCTGAAAGAATAAAAAATAAATTAGAAAGTGAAATTGAAAGATATAATGTCACTAGTGAAATGAGTCCGGATTCTGGTGTTATAAGAAACTATATAGAATATTTACTTTCTGTTCCATGGTATTCTGAAACTAAAGATGAAAAAGATTTAGTTAAAATAGAAAAAAAACTAAATTCATCTCATTATGGAATGGATAAAGCAAAAATGAGGATTATAGAATATATCGCAGTTAAAAGTATTGCTCCTGATATTATAAGTCCTATAATATGTTTAGTAGGTCCTCCTGGAGTAGGAAAAACAACATTTGCTGAATCTATATCAATTGCTCTTAATAGAAAATTTGTTAAAATATCATTAGGTGGTATGAGTGATTCAGCAGAGTTAGTAGGACATAGACGAGCATATATTGGTTCTAACCCTGGTAAAATAATTTCATCATTAATAAAATGTGAAAGTAAAAACCCAGTATTCCTACTTGATGAAGTTGATAAATTAAAAAAAGATTACAAAGGAGATCCGGCATCTACTTTATTAGACATATTAGACACTAGTCAAAACAAAAGATTTGTTGATAACTACTTAGATGAAGAGGTTGATTTGAGCAAAGTATTATTTGTACTTACAGCAAACGATATATCATCAATACCAGTTGCTTTGTTAGATAGGTTAGAAATAATAGACTTATCCGGCTATTCTGATGAAGAAAAATTATTAATTAGCGAAAACTATTTAATACCAAGTATTATTAAAAAACATGGTCTTAAAAATACAGTAATCAAGTTTGAAACAGACGCGATAGTCAAAATGATTAGTGAATATACTAATGAAGCAGGAGTAAGAGAACTTGAAAGATGTATTAATAAAATAATAAGAAAAATAATAACTGAACATATTAAATATTCAAGAAAAATAGTAAGTGTAAGAGTAAAAGAAAATGATTTACCACATTATCTAGATAAAGAATTATTTTTAAATAGTAAACCAAGAACAATTAAAGTACCAGGTGTAGTAAAAGCAGTCGCATGTAATTCACTAGGCGGAACTTGTTTAGATATAGAATGTTCTTCTTTCAAAGGAAATGGTAAGTTTACATGTACTGGTTCTCTTGGAGACATTGCTAAAGAAAGTATTGAAGTATCAATAAGTTATATTAAAAGTAATAGTGAGTATTTTGGTATAGATGAATCATTTTTCTTAGAGAATGATATTCATATACATTTTACAGAAAACTCTATTCAAAAAGATGGCCCATCCGCAGGTGTTGCGATCACCACAGCAATATTATCATTACTTAAAAATAAAGTCATGGATAGTGAAATATCTATGACAGGCGAAATATCGCTAAAAGGTGATATATTAAAAGTAGGAGGAATAAAAGAAAAAACTATCGCATGTATTAGGAATAAAATTAAAACGCTATATTTGCCTGATGAAAATTTATATGACACAACATGGATAGAAAATGATATTAAAAATAATATAGAGTTTGTACCTATAAATAATTATAAAGAAATTTATGATAGACTATTCAAATAAAAAATATTCTCATAATGAATATTTTTTTTCATATATTTAAATGAAAGGAGAATATATGAAAGAGATTATTCCATTAAAAAAAGATATTGTTTTTAAGACTAAAATAGCGGAAGTAACAAGTATAAATTTAGAGCATGATTATAAAATACTTGATGATATAGTAGAGGGAACAGTTTATTTAAGCGGAACATATAAAATGACTGAAGCAAGTGTTATTGAAGAAGATTTTGTATATAATATTCCTTTTTCTATCGCAATATCTAAAAGAATAAATAAAGATACTATTAAAATTGAAATTGATGACTTTAAATATAGTACATCTAAAGATGTTATGAAAGTTGATATTTCACTTGAACTTACATGTGATGAAGAAAGGGTGGAAGAAGAAATTAAAGAAGAAAAAGAAATAGATTTAGAAGATAATATTACTAATATTGACTTTGATAATTATATGGATGATTATTTCAAAGACGAAAGTAAAGATATTCAAATAACTGAAAAAGACTCAGATAATACAAATATAGAAAATAATATTAATAACTTAACTCAAAATATTATTAATAATGAAAATAAATATTATACTTATAAAGTTTATATAGTAAGACAGGGAGATACTATAGAAAATATATGTAGTAAATATAATGTACAAATAGAAGATTTACTTGAATATAATGATATAGATAACATTTCTTTAGGTGATAAAATAATAATACCTTATATTAATAATGACTAAGAAATATAAAAATAGTGTAATTATAGATAATGAAGTAGTAACTAAAAAGAATAGAAATAATAATTTATTAGAATTATTTGATTATTTAGAAACTAGAAATTTTAATAAATTTCCAAAAGTAATAAGTAGTGATGATAGAGAAATTAAAACTGAATATATAGAAACTAAGGATTATCATGAAATGACTAAAGGAGTAGAACTTATTAAAACTATATCAGAACTTCATTATAAAACTCTATTCTTTAAAGATATTAGTAAAAATAAATATAGAAAAGTATATAATACATTGAGTGGTAATGTTGAATATTTAAAAAAATATTATTTAGAATTAATTGAATTTATAGAATCTAGTGAATATATGTCTCCAAAGGAATATTTAATTGCTAGAAATTATTCTATAATTGACAGTAGTCTTTCATATGCATCAAAAGAGTTAAAGAGTTGGTTTAAATTAGTTGAAAATAAATC
>ENA-ORSL01003512-ORSL01003512.1-human-gut-metagenome-genome-assembly--contig:-NODE-3512-length-10082-cov-2.667398_pt1 | contig 10082 bp, 10 predicted proteins | sample MGYA00242190_ERZ509157 | MGnify/ENA primary metagenome ERZ509157 (study PRJEB26280, sample SAMEA2338664) | human gut metagenome | biome: human gut; feature: human-associated habitat; material: faeces... | reverse complement strand
GGCAACAGGCAACGCTGGTACAGGGATGTACCAGCGAGGCACATTTGAACATGGATGTGAATTTGTGCCGGTTGCCAGACGAAAACAGCATTATACCGAAATTCCTAGTGCCCCTTGCAGGCATTATGTGGCATCTGCCCTCGACGGACAGTACTGCTATTCAGCCAAAGCAACCGGAAAGACAGTTTACAAACAAGCAAAAGACGCATTCTAAGAACTGTTGGCATTTTGTATCGGATAAAGAGAAATTTTCCTGTGAATCGCATAATATTTTTCGCAAAAACTTTCCCCATTCGCAAGCACCTATGGATTATTCGGGTATATGCCCAATTTTAGTCTAAAATTTATCGGCTGACAACCTGAAATTAATATAGAAAATGATTTACATTACTGATTTATCATGGTAGTATACTAAAGTGATAGAAAAAGAACTTAATAAAAAGATATTACAAAAAGAGGAGGAACTCTATTATGAAGAAGAAAATGTTGACTGTTTTACTGGCAGCTGCAATGACCGTGTCACTGGCTGGCTGTGGAAGTAAGGATGCAGATAAGAAAGACAATGCATCTGTCCAGAATACTGAAAATGCAAAGAGCGACAATGGTTCAGACCGTACCCAGTTTGTTGTAGGATTTGACGCAGAATTTCCACCATATGGTTATATGGATGAGGATGGAGATTATACCGGATTTGACCTTGAACTGGCACAGGAAGTATGCGACCGTAACGGATGGGAACTGGTAAAGAAACCAATTAACTGGGATTCAAAAGATATGGAATTAGAGTCAGGTTCCATTGACTGTATCTGGAACGGATTTACCATGAACGGAAGAGAAGATGATTATACATTCTCTGATCCATATGTAGACAACAGTATTGTTGTAGTTGTTGCAAAAGATTCGGATATTAATAAATTATCAGATCTGGCAGGAAAAGTAGTAGACGTTCAGGCTGATTCTTCAGGACTTGCAGCATTACAGGGAGATGATGCAACCGATGAAAATAAAGAGCTGACTGCATCTTTTGCTGAACTTCAGCAGGTAGCTGATTACAATACTGCATTTATGAACTTGGAGTCCGGTGCTGTAGATGCAGTAGTATTGGATATCGGAGTAGCAAAATACCAGATGTCATCAAGAGGAGATGCTTTCCGTATGTTGGATGAACAGGTATCCAGCGAGCAGTATGCAATCGGATTTAAAAAAGGTAATACAGAGTTAAAAGACCAGGTTCAGAAGACCTTGGATGAGATGGTAAAAGATGGAACATTTACTACTATCGTAAATAACTACACAGATTATAATTTACCAGAAATGGTTTGCTTAGGAGAATAGATATGTCATTTATTGCTGTAGCACAGCAGCTGGGTTCCGGTATGCTGGCATCACTTTCTATATTTGTATTAACATTGGTATTTTCACTGCCGTTAGGACTTTTAGTGGCATTTGGAAGAAAGTCACGGATTAAGCCGGTGCAGTGGCTTGTAAAATTATACATATCCATTATGCGTGGAACTCCGCTGATGCTTCAGCTTCTGGTGGTGTATTTCGGACCATATTACTTATTTGGAATCCGAATCTCCAAAGAGTATAGCTTTTATGCAACAATCATTGGTTTCTCCATTAATTATGCGGCATATTTCGCAGAGATTTACCGTGCAGGAATCGAGGGAATCCCGGTAGGGCAGTATGAAGCAGCCAAAGTATTGGGATACTCTAAGGCACAGACCTTCTGTAAAATCATTTTCCCGCAGATGGTAAAACGCGTGGTGCCGCCGGTAACCAATGAAGTTATTACACTGGTAAAAGATACTTCCATGGCATTTGTACTGGCTTATGCAGAAATGTTTACCATTGCAAAACAGATTGCAGCCCGTGTCAGCAGCATCATGCCATTGTTTGTAGCAGGACTTTTCTACTACATCTTTAACTTTGTAGTGGCATTTATCATGGAACGAATTGAAAAGAAACTGAGTTATTATAAGTAAGGAGAGGAAAAGAATGAAGCTGTTAGAGATAAAGAATGTAAAGAAAAGCTTTGGGGCTGTAGATGTACTTCATGATATTTCACTCTCCGTGGAACAGGGTGAGGTTGTAGCAATTATCGGTCCTTCCGGTTCCGGTAAATCAACACTGCTGCGTTGTGCCACACTTCTTGAGACAATGGATGAAGGAGAACTGGTTTATCTCGGTGAGCATGCGGTGTCAACCGGTGCGGATGGAAAATCCCAGTATGTGGGAAACGCAGAATTAAAAAAGATTCAGGGATATTTCGGACTGGTATTTCAGAACTTTAATCTGTTTCCACATTATTCCGTGTTAAAGAATCTGATGGATGCACCGGTACATGTGCAGAAGCGGAATAAAGAAGAAGTAAAGAAAGAAGCAATGGAGCTTCTTGAAAAAATGGGGTTATCCGATAAGGCAGACTGCTATCCATGCCAGCTTTCTGGTGGACAGCAGCAGAGAGTTGCCATTGCAAGAGCGTTAGCACTTCATCCACAGATTTTATTCTTTGATGAGCCAACCTCCGCATTAGATCCGGAGCTTACCGGAGAAATCTTAAAAGTAATCCGTCAGCTGGCAAGTGAGCATATGACCATGGTAATTGTAACCCATGAGATGGCATTTGCCAGAGATGTGGCTGACCGTGTCATTTTTATGGACGGCGGTTATATTATTGAACAGGGTGACCCGAAGGAAGTAATCGAGCATCCGAAAGAAGAGAGAACAAAGCAGTTCCTGGCAAGATTTGCCCAGAATTAGGATTGGGTAAAACCGGGATTGCATTATTTATAAAGTCTGCTATAATTCGTCATAGGTATTTGCTTCAACGACCAATCAATATGTATGAGAACAAGCATAGGAGAAGCTATGAAGATAATTATAGTGGGCTGTGGTAATGTAGGTGCAACACTTGCAGAACAGCTTAGTAAAGAAAAACATGATATTACAGTAATTGATTGCAGACAGCAGGCTGTAGAGGCAGTGACCAATGTCTGTGATGTAATGGGAATTATTGGAAATGGTGCAAGTTTTAATGCACAGACAGATGCAGGGATTGCAGATGCAGACCTTATGATTGCAGTGACAGGTTCAGATGAACTGAATCTTTTATGCTGTCTGATTGCAAAAAAAGCAGGAGGCTGCCATACGATTGCAAGAGTCAGTAATCCTGTATACAGTAGAGAAATAGGTTTTATTAAAGAGGAATTAGGGTTGTCCATGATTATCAATCCACAGCTTGCAGCAGCACGCGAAATGGCGAGACTGCTGAAATTCCCTTCCGCGCTCAAAGTGGATTCATTTGCCAAGAGCCGGGTGTAATTAGTCAACTACCGGATTGAGGAGGACAACCCTCTTTGTAATATGCAGCTTAAGGATATGGGAAGCAGACTGCATTGTGACGTACTGATAGCAGTGGTTGAGCGTGGAGATGAAGTATATATTCCGGATGGTAATTTTGAGTTGAAAGCCAGGGATGAGATTTCTATTGTAGGGACACCGGCTAAAACCATTGAATTCTTTAAGAAACTGGGTGTGCCTACTTCTTCTGCGAGAGATGCACTGATTGTTGGTGGCGGAAGAACTTCTGTTTATCTTGCAAAGCAGCTTTTGGAAATGGGTATCCGTGTCAAAATTGTAGAGCGTGACGAAGAACGCTGCGAAGAATTAAATGAAATGGTTCCAAAGGCGATGATTATCTGTGGTGATGCAACAGATAAAGACCTTTTAATCGAAGAGGGATTGTTAGAGACAGAAGCCTTTGTGGCAACCACTAATTTTGATGAAGAGAATATCATGCTGGCATTGTTTGCAAAGAGTTTATCTTCTGCAAAACTGATTACTAAAGTTCATCGTATTTCTTATGATGATATTATTGACCAGTTAGATGTAGGAAGTATTATTTATCCGAAATTTATTACTTCCGAGAGTATTATCAAGTATGTACGTGCTATGAAAAACTCCATGGGAAGCAATATTGAGACATTGTACCGGCTGAATGATAACCGGGTAGAAGCACTGGAATTTTTAATTAAAGAGGGTTCTCCGGTGGTTGGAATTCCATTGCAGGATCTTCGCTTGAAACCTAAGATGCTGATTGGATGTATCACCCATAAAGGAAAAGTGACCATTCCAAAAGGACAGAGTGTAATTGAAGTGGGAGATACGGTAATTCTTGTTACCACGACGACAGGGTTACATGATATCCGGGATGCATTAAGGTAGGAGGCTTGTCATGAATTATTCCATGATTCGATACATATTAAGCAGTGTTATATGCTTCGTGGGAATCTTTCTTCTGCTTCCGGCAGCAACAGCAGGTATTTATCAGGAAAAGGAAGGCTTTTTATATCTGATTACCGGACTTGCCTGTATGCTGATTGGGTTTTGGGGCAGAAGAAGAAAACCGAAGAGCAGTGTATTTTATTCAAAAGAAGGATTTGCAGCAGTTGCATTAAGCTGGATAATCCTCAGTCTGATTGGCGCATTGCCAATGTATTTAACCGGAGAATTTCCATCTTATATTGATGCGTTATTTGAGACAATTTCCGGCTTTACGACAACAGGTTCAAGTATCTTAAGTGATGTAGAGAAACTTTCCCGTGGAACAGCTTTCTGGCGTTGCTTTACCCACTGGATTGGTGGTATGGGTGTGCTGGTATTTATTATGGCAGTCATGCCCCTTTCCGACAGCTCCAGTATGCATCTGATGCGTGCAGAAAGCCCGGGACCATCTGTTGGAAAACTGGTTCCAAAGGTAAAGACTACTGCAATGATTCTCTATGGAATCTATGTAGTCTTTACGGTGATTGAGATTATAGCGCTGTTAATAGCAGGAATGCCACTCTTTGATTCCATGACATTGACCTTTGGTACCGTGGGAACCGGTGGATTTGGACTATTAAACAGTAGTATAGCATCTTATAGTACAGCGGTGCAGATTATCATTACGGTATTTATGATTATCTGTTCCATTAATTTTACTGTATATTATATGTTTTTGATTAAGCGGCCGAAGGAAGCACTGATGTGTGAGGAAATGCGTTACTATCTTTTGATAGTATTCGGTTCGGCACTACTTATTGCATTTAATATCAGAGCCAGCTTTGCTTCTTTTGGAAAAGCATTCCAGCAGGCAATCTTTCAGGTGGCATCTGTTATCAGTACTACAGGATTCGCCACGGCAGATTTTAATCTCTGGCCGGAATTTTCAAGAATGATTCTGGTGCTTTTAATGTTTGTCGGAGCCTGTGCCGGAAGTACCGGCGGTGGATTTAAGGTTTCCCGTCTCATTATTATGGTAAAATCTGTCCGCAATGAAATTATGTCTGTGACCCATCCGAGAAGTGTGCAGAAGGTACATATGGACGGAAGACGAATACCGGATAATGTGGTAAAGACTGTGTTATGCTATCTGGCAGGCTATGTAGTTATTCTTATCGTATCAGTGTTGTTAATCAGTCTTGATAATTTTGATATGACAACGAACTTTACAGCAGTTATGGCAACCTTTAATAATGTCGGACCGGGACTTAACAGGGTAGGACCGACCGGTAACTTTGGTGGGTTCAGTGTTTTATCCAAGCTGGTATTGATGTTTGACATGCTGGTTGGTCGATTGGAATTATACCCGATGTTAGTGATTTTTGCACCGGGTTTATGGCGGATTCATCCTCACCGCCATGTTGGCAAAGTTCAGTAAATCTTAATAAATAATAAGGAATCCCTCCTTTGCCTGTATGCTATAATGTGTTTGGAATAGCAGACAGGCAGGAGGGATTTTTATGAAAAACCGTATTCTTGTGGTGGATGATGAGAAGGAGATTGCAGACTTAGTAGAGATATATCTGGTAAGTGAGAAGTTTGACGTAATCAAGTGTTACGATGGAGATACAGCAATAGATGCAATAGAGCATGAGAAAATTGACCTTGCAATTTTGGATATTATGCTGCCGGGGATTAGCGGACTGGAGCTGTGCCGCCGGATTCGAAAAAAAGAGAATTATCCGGTTATTATGTTAACTGCAAAAGATTCCGAAGTGGATAAAGTAACTGGACTTACCATAGGAGCAGATGATTATGTGACAAAACCGTTTCTTCCGCTGGAACTGGTTGCAAGAGTGAAGGCACAGTTACGCCGTTATGAGCGCTATGGAGCAAGGACAGACCAGCCGGCAGAGAATATGTCTTTCGACGGTAATATAATAGAAAATACATCTGCAAATGGTTCATATGATGCGGCAGATGGAACTTATGCATCAAATCATGTAGGAACGGAATCGGATGATACTATTATATGCCGTGGAATTTTGTTAAAGAAATGTGCACATGAATGCTATCTGGATGGAGATGAGATTTCACTTACACCGACAGAATTTACGATTTTGCAGGCGTTGTGTGAAGCAAAAGGCAGGGTACTCAGTGCGGAAGAGCTGTTTCATATTATCTGGAAAGACGAATATTATAGCAAAAGCAACAATACCATAACCGTTCACATCCGGCATCTGCGGGAGAAACTTAAGGATACCGGTGAACGTCCAAAATACATTAAGACAGTATGGGGAGTGGGATATAAAATTGAAGGATGACAATAATAATAAAAAACTGGATTTTGCACCGGTAAGACGAAAAATATTTTCCCGGATTATATTACTGATGGCAGGAGCTTTCTTTGGCATCTGGTTTCTCTACCAGTATGTGCTGCAGGGCAGATTTGCGGATGGAATTGTAAGGTTTCTTTATGATTTTACCAGCATGACTTATGAAGATGCGAGAGATTTCTATTGGCATAATATCGGAAATCACTTCGAACTGATTTTCTTTGGGGCAATTGCACTGGTATTCTGTCTGATGTTTTATTTCTTTTTAAATTCATTTACAAAATATTTTCAGGAAATCGATGACGGAATCAATGCATTGGTGCATCATGATGGCAGACAGATCCGCATGTCGAAGGAAATGGCTGCCATGGAAGAAAAGTTAAACAGCGTGAATGCAACTTTAAACCGGCAGCTTTATGATATTCAGATGGCAGAGAAGAAGAAGGATGAGCTGGTATTGTATCTTGCCCACGATATCCGGACACCGCTTACCTCTGTGATTGGGTATCTGAAATTATTAGAGGAGATGCCGGATATTTCAAAAGAGCAGCAGGATAAATTTATCCATGTCACCCTAGACAAAGCACTGAGACTGGAAGTTCTGGTGAATGAATTTTTTGACATTACCCGTTTTAACCGGCAGGATATTGAACTGGCAACGACAGAGATAGACCTTTATTGTATGCTGATGCAGCTGTCGGATGAAGTCTACCCGCTTCTTGCACCGGAACATAAGAAAGTGGAAATACGGGCTGATGAAAACTGCAAAGTATATGGGGATGCAGATAAGCTGGCGCGGATTTTCAATAACATATTAAAAAATGCCATTGCCTACAGCAACCCGGACAGTACCATTGTTATTTCTGCGTGGGAGGAGCCACCGGGAACCGTTATCCTGTTCAGTAATCAGGGGCAGACCATATCACCGGAAGAACAGCAGCGTATTTTTGATAAATTCTATCGGCGGGATGAAGCGAGACAGACCAACAGCGGAGGAGCGGGGCTGGGACTTGCCATCGCAAAAGAACTGGTGGATCTGCATGGAGGAACCATCCGTGTAATGAGTGAAAACGGCCGGACAACATTTAAGGTCTGCCTGCCGAGACGGAAAATGCCGACAGCTTAGAAACGCCGGTTGTATTTTTATGTGTATTATTTTATAATATTCGTTATGAGCAAAGAAGAAAAAAAGCTAAGACAACAAAATAAAGAGAAGATAAAGCAGGAAAAAGCTGCTGCTAAAGCAGAGAGCAAACAGGAAAAGCGGGCTGTCAAAGAGCAGAGCCGGCACGAAAAAGCCGCTTCAAAGGAACTAGAAAAGCAGGAGAAGCAGCAGCGGAAAGCAGAAGATAATAAGCGTCGTCATACCGATATCAAATGGGACCGGCTGGATAATACGGCACATCTTTTTCCGGTCATTGCAGGAGAAGCAATGAGCAATGTGTACCGGATTGCAGTTACCTTAAAGGAAGAGGTGCAGCCGGAGTATCTGCAGCAGGCACTGGATATCGTGCTTCCGAAATTCCCGGGCTTTAACTTAAGACTGCGTCAGGGAATTTTCTGGTACTATTTTGAAGAAAATGGCAAGAGTGCTCCAAGAGTACAGGAGGAAAGACATTTTCCATGCCGTTTTATCAGACAGAATAAGAACCACAGCTATCTTTTCCGGGTAACTTATTATAAATGTCGGATTAACCTTGAGGTCTTTCATGTACTGACAGATGGCATGGGCGGAATCAATTTCTTAAAGGAGCTGACCTATCAGTATTTAAGGCTGGTGCATCCAAAGCTTAAGGAGAAGCTGGGAGATAAGTTAAGCAGCGACACATCCATGAACCGTGAGGACAGCTTCCTTAAGAATTATAAGCACAGCCATGCCAAGGGATATAAGACAAAGAAAGCATATCTTATCAAAGGGGAAAAATTACGAACCGATGAATTTGGAGTGATTCATGGATTTGTAAAGATTCCGGCGTCATGCACGGCTACATGAAGATCCCGGAGTTGAAGAAAGTCTGCCATGCGTACGGAGTCAGCATCAATGAGTATCTGGTTGCGGCATTTGCTTACAGCGTATATCGGGAATATCTGCATGGCATGCCGGACAAACGCCCGATTCGTGTAGCGGTTCCGGTGAATTTAAGACCGTATTTTAATTCGATTACCACCAAGAACTTTTTTACGGTAGTATCTGCAGAGTTTGAGCCGGTGAAGGAATCCTATACGTTTGAAGAAGTATTAAAGCTTACGACAGAGAGTCTTCATCAACAGATTAATAAAGAGCATTTAGAGGAACTGTTCTCCTATAATGTTTCCAATGAAAAATTATTGGTTGCAAGAGCAGTACCGCTGTTTTTGAAAAATATTGCCATGCGTTATGTGTATACATCGGCAGCACTGGCAAATACATCCACTGTAACCAACATTGGAAATGTGAAGGTAGAAGAGGATTACCAGCCGTATATCAAGATGTTTTATGCATTCCTTGCCATGTCAAAGGGACAGAATATCAAGGGAACGATTTGTTCCTATCAGGATACGCTGGCATTTACCTTTAGTTCTGTTTTAAAAGATACATCCCTGCAGCGTGGATTTTTCCGGAAACTGTCAGAGGATGGTCTGAATGTGGAAATAGAAAGTAATGGTGTGTATTATGAGTAAATGTAAGAACTGTAATGTGGAAATTTTAGATGACAGCCAGATCTGCCCACTGTGCCACAGTGTATTAGAAGAGGGAGAAGAAGGACGCAATACCTATCCGGATGCATGGATTCCCACCAGAAGATTAAAACTTGTGACAAATATTATATTCTTTCTGGTGTTATTAGGCAGTGTGGCAGCAGGCTATCTGAATTATATCTGGTATCATGGAAAACTCTGGAGCCTGATTGCAATTGCAGGACTTTGGTATCTGTTCCTGATTTTCCGGCTGGATATTTTAAGCAATAATGGATATCGGACGAAAATCATAGCAACCACATTATCCGGAATTTTATATGTGATTCTGATTGACTGGATAGTGGGATTCCATGGCTGGTCGGTTAATTATGTGCTTCCGGCAGGCATTATGCTGTTAGATGCAGGTATTGTTCTGCTCATGATTATCAATTCCAGAAACTGGCAGAGCTATCTGATGTTCCAGTTGTTTGGAATTGTATGCAGCCTGATACCGCTGCTTTTGATAGCACTTCACATCGTGACCCATCCGGGATTAAGTGAATTGGCATTTGGAATATCGGTATTTTTATTCCTCGGAACGCTGATTATCGGTGACCGCAGAGCCAGACTAGAGTTAAAGAGAAGATTTCATGTAAGGTGATTATGGAAGAAAGTAAGACGAGTGTACAGGGCAGAGTCATCCGTGACCTAATTGCCCGTTTTGCAAGTGATAACTTGATAGGAAGAAAATTAAAGACCGGAGAGCTTCGTAAGAAAATGGTGGAACCGGCGTGGAAATGCCCGGACTGTTTTCTGATG
>ENA-ORSL01003508-ORSL01003508.1-human-gut-metagenome-genome-assembly--contig:-NODE-3508-length-10084-cov-2.216871_pt1 | contig 10084 bp, 7 predicted proteins | sample MGYA00242190_ERZ509157 | MGnify/ENA primary metagenome ERZ509157 (study PRJEB26280, sample SAMEA2338664) | human gut metagenome | biome: human gut; feature: human-associated habitat; material: faeces... | reverse complement strand
GTACTATTCCATCGTATGCCCGGGCTTGCTCAACGGTGAGAACACTTGGGGCGAACGTGCCTTTATCGGCATGATGGAAAACACCGACCCTGCCAATAATGGAGGTTGGGAAGACAAAGGATACGTCATCACAAATGCCTCTGATAAAGAATTAAATTTCAACGTCAAGCCCGATGACTGGACAAATTGCTATTATAAATGGAATGCAATCGACCCCAGTTATATTATCGACAAAGATGGCAAGCACTATCTGGTTTACGGCTCATGGCATAGCGGCATAGCGGCGCTGGAAGTAGATGCAGCCACCGGAAAGCCACTGAATACATTGCCCAAGCCTTGGGGAACGGAAGAAGATATAGCTCCTTACGGGCAACTACTCGTCACCCGCCAAATTGGGAATCGCTGGCAGGCATCCGAAGGACCGGAAATCATTTATAATCCAAACACTGGATATTATTACCTGTTCATGGCTTATGATGCATTGGATGTACCTTATAACACACGCGTGTGTCGTTCTCAAAGCATTCTGGGTCCTTACTTAGGCATTGACGGAACAGATCTCACCAGATTCGGCGGCGAAATGCTCCCCATCGTTACACACCCCTACAAGTTCAGCAACAGCAACGGATGGGTAGGTATCGCTCACTGTGCTATTTTTGACGATGGAAATGGGAATTGGTATTATGCCTCGCAAGGACGTCTGCCCAAAGATATACCGGGTATCAATGCGAGCAATGCCGTGATGATGGGGCATGTACGTTCCATCAAATGGACCAGTACGGGATGGCCGGTAGTAATGCCGGAACGTTATGGCGCCGTGCCCCAACTGCCTATAACAGAAGATGAACTGACAGGGAGTTGGGAACATATAGACCTCTCCTACTCTTACGGAAAGCAGAAAACATCCAATACAATGACACTTTCTGCCGATCATAAAGTAACCGATGGTTCTTGGAAAGGCGCAACGTGGAACTATGATGCCGACAACCAGCGCATCACATTCAGCAATGGAGTGGAAGTATGTCTGCAACGGGAAGTGGATTGGGAAGCCAGCCCGAGAACTCATACAATTGTTTATGCAGGGTATACCAACAGCAAGACGTATTGGGGTAAAAAGAAGAAATAAAATAAGATTCCGTCCATATCCGGATAGTATATGAACCGTATCTGGTCCGTATCTGCTTCGTGTCTATACATTTGGACTTGATAGGGAGTTGGTAAGGAGCTGATACGGACTTGGTAGGGAATTGGTAAATCTGGGCTCTAAAAACAGCCTCAACAACCCGACATTTGAGGCTGTTTTTTTACTTTTATGTTACATAACATATACAAGTGTAGCTAATACACTCAAATAAAGTGTTACTTTTACACCCAAAATCGGATAATTATCTCATTTACATTAAAAATAGAACCATGAAAAACAGTTTTCTACTTGCAGGAATTGCCGCATTGATGTTATCTGCGTGCAATAACAAGCCAGCTCAGGAGTTGACTTTGTCCGGTCTGAATCCGGTGAATTTTCAAACAGAAGTGAACAATGCCAAAACAGATCTTTACACCTTGAAGAACAAGTCGGGCATGGAAGTATGCATCACTAACTTTGGAGGACGTATCGTTTCTATTATGGTTCCCGACAAAAACGGGAATATGCAGGACGTTGTTCTGGGTTTCGACAGCATTGCCGACTATGTAAACATCCCAAGTGACTTCGGCGCTTCCATCGGTCGTTATGCAAACCGCATCAACCAGGGAAGAATCGTACTGGACGGAGACACTATCCAATTACCGCAAAATAACTTCGGACATTGCTTGCATGGCGGTCCTAAAGGCTGGCAATACCAAGTATATGAGGCCAACCCGATTGATGAAACTACACTAGAACTGACCCGTATTTCACCGGACGGAGATGAAAACTTCCCCGGTAATGTAACAGCCAAAGTTCTTTTCAAACTAACAGATGACAACGCTATAGATATAAAGTATAGCGCTACTACAGATAAGAAGACAGTCATCAACATGACCAACCACTCTTACTTCAACTTATCCGGTAATCCTTCAAAAGCTGCAACAGATCATATCTTATATGTAAATGCAGACAACTACACTCCAGTGGACAGCACTTTCATGACTACCGGAGAAATTGTAACGGTGAAAGATACTCCGATGGACTTCACTACTCCTAAAACGATAGGACAAGACATCACTAACTTCGACTTTGTTCAGTTGAAAAACGGAAATGGCTATGACCACAACTGGGTGCTGAACACAAATGGAGACATTGCTCAATTAGCAGCAAAACTGACTTCACCTGAAAGCGGCATCACTCTGGAAGTATATACCAACGAACCGGGTATACAAGTTTATACCGGCAACTTCCTGGACGGAACTGTAACAGGCAAAAAAGGTATTACTTATAATCAACGTGCTTCCGTATGCCTGGAAACACAACACTATCCCGACAGTCCTAATAAGCCGGAATGGCCCAGCGTGGTATTGGAACCGGGACAGACATACAACAGCGAATGTATTTTCAAATTCTCAGTAGAGAAATAATAGTTAACTTTTAAATATTAGAATTGTGGAAGCATTAGATTGGATCGTAATTGGAGCCTTTGCTTTAGCTCTGATTGGTATTATTGTTTGGGTTGTCAAACAGAAACAAAATGACTCAGCGGATTATTTTCTGGGTGGACGTGACGCTACATGGATTGCGATTGGTGCATCTATTTTTGCATCAAACATCGGTTCGGAACACTTGATCGGACTGGCAGGCGCCGGTGCATCCAGTGGTATGGCTATGGCACACTGGGAAATTCAGGGATGGATGATTCTTATTTTAGGATGGGTATTCGTACCTTTCTATTCAAGAAGTATGGTATATACGATGCCGGAATTCTTGGAACGTCGTTATAATCCGCAATCCCGTACTATATTATCCGTAATCTCCTTGATCAGTTATGTATTGACTAAGGTAGCAGTTACAGTATATGCCGGTGGTTTGGTATTCCAACAGGTATTCGGCATTGAAGAACTCTGGGGAATCGACTTCTTCTGGATTGCAGCTATCGGTCTGGTTTTGATCACTGCATTATATACGATCTTTGGAGGTATGAAGTCGGTACTTTATACTTCTGTATTGCAGACACCGATTTTGTTGTTAGGGTCGCTGATTATCCTTGTACTCGGTTTCAAAGAACTGGGTGGATGGGATGAAATGATGAGAATTTGTGGTGCGGTAACAGTTAATGATCAGGGCAACACCATGACGGAATTAATCCGTAGTAACAGTGACCCGAACTTCCCTTGGTTGGGAGCACTAATCGGATCAGCTATCATCGGTTTCTGGTACTGGTGTACTGACCAGTTCATCGTACAACGTGTGCTTTCAGGTAAGAACCAGAAAGAAGCACGCCGCGGTACTATCTTCGGAGCTTATCTGAAATTGTTACCTGTATTCTTGTTCTTGATTCCGGGTATGATTGCTTTTGCACTTCATCAGAAGTACCTCGGTGCAGGCGGTGAAGGTTTCTTGCCGATGTTGGCCAATGGTAGCGCCAATGCCGATGCAGCTTTCCCGACACTGGTAGCCAAGTTGTTGCCGGCTGGTGTGAAAGGTCTGGTGGTTTGCGGTATCCTTGCAGCTTTGATGAGTTCGTTGGCATCTTTGTTCAACTCATCTGCCATGCTGTTTACAATTGACTTCTACAAACGCTTCAAACCGAAAACTTCTGAAAAGAAACTGGTGGTTATCGGCCAGATGGCAACTGTAGTGATTGTAATTCTGGGTATTTTGTGGATACCTATCATGCGTAGCGTAGGTGATGTACTTTATACTTACCTGCAAGATGTACAGTCTGTATTGGCACCGGGTATCGCCGCAGCCTTCCTGTTGGGTATCTGCTGGAAGCGTACTTCTGCACAAGGTGGTATGTGGGGATTGATCGCCGGTATGGTAATCGGTTTGACACGTCTGGGAGCAAAAGTATATTACAGTAATGCAGGAGATGTAGCCGGTGGTACATTCAAATACCTATTCTATGATATGAACTGGTTGTTCTTCTGCGGATGGATGTTCCTGTTCTGTATCATTGTAGTGATAGTAGTCAGTCTGGCAACGAAAGCACCGTCTGAAGAAAAGATACAAGGATTGGTATTCGGTACCTCTACTCCGGCACAATTGGCAGAGACACGCGCCAGCTGGAACCATTGGGATATTATCCATACGGTTATTATCTTGGGTATCACTGCCGCTTTCTATATCTATTTCTGGTAAAATAGTTACAAGCTACGGGCTACGAGTGCCATCCGGCATGATAGCGCAGCCCACTTGTAGCTTATAGCTCGTAGCTCAAAGATATATGACAAACAACTATTATAGTTCAAATCCGACCTTTTACGTTGGTATCGACTGCATCATCTTCGGTTTCAACGAAGGAGAACTGAACCTGCTGTTACTGAAACGAAACTTTCAGCCGGCAATGGGTGAATGGTCTCTGATGGGTGGATTCGTACAACAAGGTGAAAGTGTGGATGATGCAGCCAAACGTGTACTAGCGGAACTCACCGGTTTGGAAAGTGTATATATGGAGCAAGTTGGGTCGTTCGGTGAAGTTGAACGTGACCCGGGAGAACGTGTTATCTCCATTGCCTACTATGCACTGATCAACATCAACGAGTACGACCGCGAACTGGTGCACCAGCATAATGCCTACTGGGTAAACATCAACGAATTACCGCCTTTAATCTTCGACCATCCGCAAATGGTGAAACAGGCACGGGAATTGATGCAACAGAAAGCATCCACAGAGCCTATCGGCTTCAACCTGTTACCGAAGTTATTCACGCTGTCTCAACTGCAAAGCCTCTACGAAGCTATTTACGGTGAACAGATAGACAAGCGTAACTTCCGTAAACGGATAGCCGAAATGGACTACATTGAAAAAACAGATAAGATTGATAAAACAGGTTCCAAACGCGGAGCTGCCTTATACAAATTCAATGAGAAGGCATACCGCAAGGCACCGAATTTTAAATTATAAATTATGCTGGAAGAACTGAAAGAAAAGGTATTCCATGCTAACCTTGAACTGGTGAAGCATGGACTGGTTATCTTCACCTGGGGAAATGTATCGGCTATCGACCGTGAAACAGGGCTGGTAGTCATCAAACCCAGTGGTGTAAGTTATGACGATATGAAGGCGGAAGACATGGTGGTGGTGGACCTCGATGGCAAGGTAGTGGAAGGACGATTGAAACCGTCTTCAGACACACCGACGCACGTGGTACTCTACAAGGCTTTCCCTGAAATCGGCGGTGTGGTACACACCCACTCTACTTACGCTACTGCCTGGGCGCAAGCCGGATGTGACATTCCGAATATCGGAACGACACACGCAGATTACTTCCACGATGCCATACCTTGCACGGCAGATATGACAAAGGAAGAAGTGGAAGGAGCGTATGAAATGGAAACCGGAAATGTAATCGTAAAGCGCTTTGAAGGGCTGAACCCTGTACACACACCGGGAGTACTGGTAAAGAATCACGGCCCCTTCTCTTGGGGAAAAGATGCGCACGATGCTGTACACAACGCAGTGGTAATGGAACAAGTGGCCAAGATGGCAAGCATTGCATACGCCGTCAATCCGAAACTGACCATGAATCCGCTGTTGGTAGAAAAGCATTTCAACCGCAAGCATGGGCCTAAAGCTTACTATGGACAGTAAACAATCGACAATTAAAAATTAACAACTAAAAATTAAAGAATTATGAACGCATTTGATCAATATGAAGTATGGTTCGTAACCGGAGCACAGCTCCTGTACGGAGGTGACGCAGTTATCGCAGTAGACGCACACAGTAATGAAATGGTAGCCGGATTGAACGCCAGCGGTAAATTGCCGGTAAAGGTGGTTTATAAAGGTACGGTAAACTCTTCTAAAGAAGTTACTGAGGCTTTCAAAGCTGCTAACAATGATGAGAAATGTATCGGTGTTATCACTTGGATGCACACTTTCTCTCCTGCCAAGATGTGGATTCACGGTTTGCAGGAACTGAAGAAGCCGTTGCTGCACTTCCATACTCAGTTCAACAAAGAAATTCCTTGGGATACCATGGATATGGACTTTATGAACTTGAACCAATCTGCTCACGGTGACCGTGAATTCGGTCATATTGTAACCCGTATGCGTAAAAACCGTAAGGTAGTGGTAGGCCACTGGCAAGATGAAAAAGCACAAAGTCAGATTGCAATATGGATGCGTGTTTGCGCCGGATGGGCTGACGCTCAGGATATGCTGATTATCCGCTTCGGTGACCAGATGAACAACGTTGCTGTTACTGATGGTGACAAGGTATCCGCTGAACAAGTTTTGGGTTACCACGTAGACTACTGTCCAGTAAACGATCTGATGAAGTACTACAATGCAGTGGAAGACAAAGATGTACAGGCAATGGTAGATACTTACTTCAAAGAATACGACCATGCTCCTGAACTGGAAAAGACCGGAACTGAAGCTTATACCAAAGTTTGGAACTCTGCAAAAGCAGAAATCGCTCTCCGTCGTATCCTGAAAGATACAGGTGCTAAAGCATTTACTACCAACTTCAATGACCTCGGTGACTTTGATCAGATTCCGGGACTGGCTTCTCAACGTCTGATGGAAGAAGGGTATGGTTTCGGTGCGGAAGGTGACTGGAAAACTGCCGCTTTGTATCGTACCACTTGGTTCATGAGCCAAGGTATGCCGAAAGGCTGCTCCTTCCTGGAAGATTACACACTGCACTTCGACGGTGAAAAGAGCGCTATCCTCCAGGCACACATGCTGGAAGTTTGCCCGCTGATTGCCGAAGCAAAACCGAAACTGGAAGTACACCGTCTTGCCATTGGTATCGATAGCGAAACCGCACGTCTTGTATTCACCAGCAAGCAAGGTGAAGGGGTAGCCGCTACTATCGTTGACTTGGGCAACCGTTTCCGCCTCATCGTGAACAAGGTGGAATGTATCAAGAGCAAACCGCTGCCCAAACTTCCCGTTGCCAGCGCATTGTGGATTCCGATGCCGAACCTCGAAGTAGGTGCTGCTGCATGGATTCTGGCAGGTGGTACTCACCACACCAGCTTCTCTTACGACTTGACAGTAGAATATTGGGAAGATTATGCAGAAATGGCAGGTATCGAAATGGTAGTTATCGATGAAAATACGACTATCAGCGAGTTCAAGAAAGAACTGCGCATGAATGAAGTATATTACATGTTGAACAAAGCGCTTTGTTAATTATGAAACTAGACGCAAAATCAACCATCGAAGCAGGCAAGGCCATTCTTGGCATAGAATTCGGTTCCACCCGAATCAAGGCTGTTTTGATTGACCAGGAAAACAAGCCCATCGCTCAAGGAAGTCACACCTGGGAGAACCAGTTGGTGGACGGACTTTGGACATATAGCGTTGAGGCCATCTGGTATGGACTGCAAGATTGTTACGCCGACCTTCGCTCAAACGTGAAGAGCCTGTATGATATAGAGATAGAAACCTTGTCAGCAATCGGTGTCAGCGCCATGATGCATGGCTATATGGCATTCAATGATAAAGAAGAGATTCTCGTACCCTTCCGTACTTGGAGAAACACCAATACGGGTGCGGCTGCAGCTGCTTTATCAGAGCTATTCGTTTATAATATTCCTCTGAGATGGAGCATTTCTCACTTGTATCAGGCTATTCTGGACAACGAAGAACATGTAAAAGATATCGATTATTTGACAACACTTGCAGGTTTTATCCATTGGCAGATAACAGGTCAAAAAGTATTGGGCATCGGCGATGCATCGGGTATGCTCCCTATAGATCCGGTTACCAAGAACTACTCCGCTGAAATGGTGGCTAAGTTCGACGAGTTAATCGCTCCGAAGGGATACGGCTGGAAGTTGCTGGATATTCTTCCCAAAGCATTGCCGGCCGGTGAAAATGCAGGTTTTCTGACACCGGAAGGCGCTAAGATGCTCGACGTGTCCGGTCATTTGAAAGCCGGAATACCGGTTTGCCCGCCCGAAGGAGATGCCGGTACCGGTATGGTGGCAACCAATGCCGTGAAGCAGCGTACAGGAAACGTATCGGCAGGTACCTCTTCGTTCTCCATGATTGTATTGGAGAAAGATCTGTCAAAGCCCTACGAAATGATTGATATGGTTACTACTCCCGATGGAAGTCCCGTAGCCATGGTACATTGCAACAACTGTACGTCCGACCTCAATGCATGGATCAACCTGTTCAAGGAATACCAGGAACTGCTGGGTATACCTGTAGATATGAACGAAGTATATGGAAAACTCTACAACCATGCCCTGACAGGCAATGCGGATTGTGGCGGTCTCATTTCATTCAATTACATCTCAGGCGAACCTGTAACAGGTTTTGCAGATGGAAGACCGATGTTTGTACGTTCGGCCAATGACAAGTTCAGCCTTGCGAACTTCATGCGGACGCACTTGTACGCTTCTGTCGGTGTCCTCAAGATTGGTAATGACATTCTTTTCAAAGAAGAAAAGGTGAAAGTTGACAGAATCACAGGACACGGAGGTTTGTTCAAGACTAAAAATGTGGGCCAGAGAGTACTTGCAGCAGCACTGAATTCACCCATTTCCGTAATGGAAACGGCCGGTGAAGGTGGTGCATGGGGTATTGCGTTGCTGGGGGCATTCCTTGTGAACAACGAGAAGAAGCAGCCTCTTGACGCTTTCCTGGACGAGCAGGTGTTTGGAGGGGATGCAGGTGTTGAGATAGCGCCTACAGCCGAAGATGTAGCAGGCTTTAACGCATACATCGAAAACTACAAGGCAGCACTGCCCATCGAAGAAGCGGCGGTAAGATTCAAAAAGTAATTCCTGCTTCAAGGAATAAACGAATGTAATAATAGAGGGAGAAGCTTCGGCTGCCACGGGGGTGCTGTTGGCACCGAAGCAACTCCCCATACATTCGTTCTACAAGCTCGGACAATGCATTGAATCAGGCAAAACACCGTTGCCCGCTCAGGCAAGACATCGTTGCCCGTCCTAACGAAGCATCGTCGTCAGCTCTGACGAAACACCTTCGTCAGTAAGCAAATAATCCCTATACCTCAAATATAATATAATATGAAATCGATCCTTATTACTTACCTGTTCCTTTTTTGTTTTCTCCTGACCGGGAAAGCTCAAACCCAACAAGAAGTTTCCTATTTCCCTTTGCAAGACGTTAAGCTGCTGGAAAGCCCCTTCCTGCAAGCTCAACAGACTGACCTGCATTACATCATGGCCATGGAACCCGACGCCTGCTCGCCCCTTTCCTGCGCGAAGCCGGACTGACGCCCAAAGCGCCAAGTTATACCAACTGGGAAAACACCGGACTGGACGGACACATCGGCGGACATTACATTTCCGCACTCTCCATGATGTATGCCGCTACCGGAGACACAGCCATATACAATCGGCTGAACTATATGCTCGCCGAACTACATCGTGCACAGCAAGCCGTAGGCACCGGATTCATCGGAGGAACTCCCGGAAGCCTGCAACTTTGGAAAGAAATTAAAGCCGGGAATATCCGTGCCGGAGGTTTCGACCTTAACGGCAAATGGGTGCCTCTATACAATATACATAAGACTTACGCCGGATTGCGGGATGCATATATCTATGCAGGAAGCGACCTTGCACGCCAAATGCTTATCGCTTTTACAGATTGGATGATCGATATCACTTCCGGCTTGAGCGACGAACAAATGCAGGATATGCTTCGTAGCGAACATGGCGGATTAAACGAAACGTTCGCTGACGTGGCCGAAATCACAGGCGACAAGAAGTATCTGGAACTGGCACGCCGTTTCTCTCACAACCTTATCTTAGACCCGCTTATCAAAGAGGAAGACAAATTGACGGGAATGCACGCCAACACACAGATTCCGAAAGTGATCGGCTACAAGCGAATAGCCGAACTTTCACAAGACGACAAGAATTGGAATCATGCTGCAGAATGGGATCATGCCGCCCGTTTTTTCTGGAACACCGTAGTCAATCACCGTTCCGTCTGCATCGGAGGAAATAGCGTCCGCG
>ENA-ORSL01003506-ORSL01003506.1-human-gut-metagenome-genome-assembly--contig:-NODE-3506-length-10099-cov-3.080346_pt1 | contig 10099 bp, 8 predicted proteins | sample MGYA00242190_ERZ509157 | MGnify/ENA primary metagenome ERZ509157 (study PRJEB26280, sample SAMEA2338664) | human gut metagenome | biome: human gut; feature: human-associated habitat; material: faeces... | reverse complement strand
CGCCGGTCGAGGATCTGAAGGCGTTCGTGCGCGCAAACGGCCAGCCGGTGCAGAAGGTGCAGCTGTGCTTTCGGGACATGGCGGAGCGTGAAACGGCGCGAGAAGAGATCACGGCTGCGTTTCCGGACGTTCTGGTCACGTCGTCGTTTCGCAACAATCTTGAGCTCAACGCCGCCGACGCCGATAAGGGCAGGGCACTGCTTGCGCTCGCGCAGCGGCTGGGCATTGCGGCAGAGTCGCCTTCGGGGACAGCTCCAACGACCTGCGGATGCTGTGCGCTGCCGGCACGAGTGTCGCCATGGGCAATGCTGCACCGGAGGTGCGTGCCGTCTGTGACTATGTGACGGACACCAATGACCGCGACGGCGTCGCGGCTTTCCTTCAGACGCATATTCTGCATAAAATTTGATTATGTCAAAAAAGACCGTGTTCCGGAGAACACGGTCTTTTTGCACATGCAGGAAATTACTTCTTGATGTTTTCCTTGATGACTTCGCCCAGAATGGTCATGCCCTGCTCGATCTTCTCTTCGGGCATGCAGGAGTAGTTCAGGCGGATGCAGTTGTTGTGGCCGGCATCCGGGAAGAAGCCGTCGCCCGGGACGTAGGCAACGTTGCGGGCCAGGCACTGCTTTGCCATCTCGTTGGTGTTGATGTAGTCCGGCAGCTCGACCCAGGTGAACAGACCACCGTTGGGATGCGTGAACTTCGCCTCGGGCGGGAACTCGCGCTCCATGGTCTGGATCATGACGTCGCGGCGCTTGCGGTAGCACTCCTTGATGGTGGCAACGTGCTCGTCAAGGTCGAACATGTCGATGAACTTGGACACAACGAGCTGTGCCTCGGTGGAAGCCTGCAGGGAAGCGGCCTGCGCGAGGAAGTTGTACTTCTGGAGGATCTCACCGTCGGCGCAGACCCAGCCAAGACGGTAGCCGGGCGCGAGGATCTTGGAGAACGTGCCGAGGAAGACAACGAGGCCCTTGGTGTCCATGCTCTTGAGCGCGGGCAGGTACTCGCCTTCAAAGCGGAGCTCACCGTACGGGTTGTCCTCAACGACGGGGATCTCGTACTTGTTGATGATCTCCATGAACTGCTTGCGGCGCTCAAGCGGCCAGGTGCGGCCGGACGGATTCTGGAAGTCGGGGATGACGTAGATCATCTTGACGTTCTCCGTCGTGGCGAGCACCTTTTCCAGCTCTTCCATGATCATGCCGTCGCCGTCGGTGGGGATGGCGACAAAATTCGGCTCACAGGCCTTGAACGCGTTGAGCGCGCCAAGGTAGGAGGGACTCTCGATGATGACCACATCACCCTTGTCGCAGAACACACGCGCGGAGTAGTCCAGACCCTGCTGAGAGCCGGAGGTCACGAGGATGTTGTCAGCGGTGGTCTTGATGTTGAGCTTCGCTTCCATGCGGTCAGCGATCTGCTGACGGAAGTGCTCAAAACCGTTGGTGCTGGAGTACTGGAGCGCGACTTTGCCCTGCTCCTCAAGGACAGCGTCGGTCGCTGCTTTGATCTTGTCAACAGGGAAGAGCTCGGGTGCGGGCATACCGCCTGCAAACGAAAGAATCTCCGGCTTGTTGGCGAGCGCCAGCAGTTCACGGATCGCGGAACCCTTGAGAAGGTTCATTCGACTGGAAAACCGTACCATTTCTAAATTTCCTCCTTATTTTGCTGGTAATGATGTACAAGAGCATCGATTACGTCTCAGCTTATTTAAGCACATTTTCACAGTAAAGTAAACCATTTCAACGAAATCTGAGGAAAATTTTCGTTTTCATAATATTTTAAGGTGTTTTTATTCCTTGACATAGAACGATGAATTCGCTATCATGAGGTCAAGAGGTGTTGTGCATGATTGGAACCACACTCAAAAATTTACTGGATGAGCGCGAGATCAAGGTCAATGAATTCGCACGGCAGATCAAGGTGCCGGCGCAGACGCTCTACAGCATCATCCGCCGCGACAATATGAAGATCGATTTTGAGCTGCTGCTGCGCATCTGTGATGCGCTGCACGTTCCGCTTGAGACGTTTTGCGGCACGGGCAGTACCGGTCAGCCTACGCCTGAGGAGTGGGAGACGCTCTGGAAGCTGCGCCGTCTGGATGAGCACGGGCGTCTTGTGACACTCCAGCTGCTCGATGCCGAGTGTGCGCGCCTGCAGGCCGCGCAGCAGCAGCAGCCGGAGCGCAATAAGATCATCCCGCTGTATATGACGCCGGCTGCGGCCGGATATGCATCTCCGGCGCTTGGTGATGATTACGAGGATTATGAGGTCGCTGCGGATTCGGAGGCGGACTTTGCCGTGCGCATCGCCGGTGACAGCATGGAGCCTTATATCCACGACGATTCCATTGTGCTCGTTAAACGCGGCGCGACGATCTTTGACGGGGACATCGGACTGTTTTTTGTAGACGGCGACATGAAGTGCAAGCAGTATTGTCAGGACTACCTCGGCAATGTGTATCTGTTCTCGCTCAACCGTGCGCGCAGAGATGCGGACGTGACGATCCCGGCCTCGTCCGGCATCACGATCTGCTGCTTTGGCAAGGTGCTGCTCAAGGGAAAGATCCCTCTGCCGCAGGACTAAACGCATATGATAAAACCGGCCATCCGCAATTCGCGGACGGCCGGTTGTCATGTAAAATCAGCGGTACATGAAGGAGTAGTCAACGCTCAGGTCGCTGCCCGTCCATGAGCCGTCGAGCTTGCTGATCACGCGCGCATAGCCGTCTTCGTCCTTGTCATAGGGCCGCGGACGGTAGTCGTTTTTGCTGTCGGTGCTCGAAAGACGGCAGGGGATCAGGTCATAGCCGTCGACGGTCCAGCCGTCGCCGTCTTTCCTGACGGTCACCTGTGCGATCGCGGTGTCCACATCGCGCGGCGCGGTGTTGCCGCCGAAGCTGAAGTTGCCAAGGCTGTAAAAGATGTAGCCGCCGTTGTAGTTCTCCATCTTCTGCAGCACGTGCGGGTGCGTGCCGCAGACGATGTGCGCGCCTGCGTCGATCGCCGCATGGGCGAGTGCCTCCTGATTGGCAGTCACCTGATAGCTGCCCTCGGTGCCCCAGTGCGGGGCAAAGATCAAAATGTCCGCACCATCGTCCTTGAGCTTCTGGATGCCGGCCGTGATGTTGCTCTTGCTCAGTCCTGTCCAACCCGGGCAGTAGACGCCGATTTTCAGGCCGTGTTCAGTCGTGAACACCCTGGACTCACCGCCGGCCGTCCAGGACACCTCCGCTGCATCGAGCGCAGCCTTCGTATCCGTGACGCCTTTTGTGCCGAAGTCGTTCGTGTGGTTATTGCCGAGCGTGACGCACTCCACGCTGCCCTGCACGAGAATGTCGGCGTACGACGACGGGCCGCGGAAATAGAACAGGGAGGAGGATTTGAGCGCCTCATCCGAGAACGAGCATTCGAGGTTCGCAAGCGTGAACTCGTCCTTGTTCAGATATTCCACCACGCCGGAAAACGGCCATGACGTCCCGTTTTTATCAATATAGCTGTCAAAGTCGCGTCCGGTCTGGATCGAGGCGAGCGTGCAGTCGCCAACCATGGAGATGACAAGCGTGTCCGGCTCCTTCGGCTTTTCGACCGGCTGCACAGGCTGCGGCGTGTCACCGGCGGCGGCTCGGTCGGGTGTCGTGATCGGTTCTTTTGCCAGCACATTGCACGTCATGACCGTGACCCATGCGCCGAGGCCTATGGCGATCACGAGCACAATGATCAAAACGATACCGGATTTGGAGAGCTTCATGGCGTCACCTTTTTCAAAACAGAGATGTCAACATTATATACGACCGGTCGGAAAATGTAAATATCACATTTCACTCTTGCTCACGCGCCGCGTTCGGAGTACAATAAGGCAACGAAAACTGGAGTGAAACGCCTATGGAACGAAATTATCCGAACATCAGCATTACGGACAAAGCGGCGCGCAGCCTGCGCAGCGGGCATCCGTGGGTCTATGCCGACGAGGTGCTGCGCGCGGACGCAGCCTGCACAGACGGGCAGCTCGTGGATGTGACCACGCGCAGCGGCCATTGGCTCGGCGCGGGCTTTTATAACAGCGCGTCCAAGATCCGCGTGCGCGTGCTCTCACGCAACGCGAATGATCGCTTCGATGAGGCGTTCTGGGCGCGGCGGATTCAGTATGCGGTCGATTACCGCCGCACGGTCATGGGGGCGGATTTTGACAACTGCCGCCTGATCTTTGGCGAGGCGGACGGGTTTCCGGGGCTGACGGTCGATCGCTTCGGCCCGGTTCTGGTCGCTCAGGTGCTCTCGCTGGGTATGGAGCTGCGCAAGACGCAGCTTTTCACGCTCCTGCTGCAGGCACTGCGCGCCGGCGGTGAGCAGATCGACGCGATCTACGAGCGCAACGATGTCAGGCTTCGGGAAAAAGAGGGCATGCAGCAGGCAACAGGCTTCGTGACGCTTGATGACCTGAAGACGGACTTGGACGGCCATGTGACGATCCGTGAAAACGGCATCCTGTACGACGTCGACTATATCCACGGCCAGAAGACGGGCTTTTTCCTCGACCAGAAGTATAACCGCCGCGCAGCGGCGCAGCTTGCACCGGGCAAGCGCGTGCTCGATTGCTTCACGCATACCGGCGCGTTCGGTCTCAACTGCGCTGCGGCCGGAGCGGCATCCGTCGTGTCGGTCGATGTGTCGGAGGACGCGCTCACGACCGCGCGTCACAACGCCGCCCTCAATGGTCTGGACGGCCGCGTGGAGTATCTCTGCGCCGATGTGTTTGACCTGCTGACGAAGCTGGCCGAGCAAAAGCGCGGCGCGTATGATTATATCATCCTTGACCCGCCGGCCTTTACCAAAAGCAGTGCGACCGTGGCAAACGCCATCCGCGGCTATAAGGAGATCAACCTCAAGGCCATGCGCATCCTGCCGCGCGGCGGATATCTGGCCACGTGCTCCTGCTCGCATTTTATGACGGATGACCGGTTTCGCGCCATGCTGGCAGATGCCGCAAAGGACGCGCAGGTCTCCCTGCGTCAGATCGAGGCGCGGCAGCAGGGGCCGGATCATCCGATCCTCTGGAACGTGCCGGAGACGGACTACCTCAAATTCTACCTCTTTCAGGTGGTGTAAAGGAGAAGCGCCATGTACCATTGCTTTCGCCTGCATCGCGGCGAAGATCTGTATGAAAGCATCCAACGCTATGCCGACGCGCATCATATCGCCGCGGGCGTCGTGCTCTCTGCCGTCGGCTGCGTCTACCGCTGGGAGCTGCGCGACGCGAGCGGCGTCGATGTGCAGAGCGGCACGGAGGATGTGGAGATCGTCTCGCTCATGGGCACGGTCAGCGAGCACGGCAGCCACCTGCACGCGAGCCTTGCCCGCCGTGACCTGAGCGTGTTCGGCGGACATCTGCGCCCCGGCTGCCTTGTGAACACCACGGCGGAGATCGTCCTCGCCGAGCTGCCGGACACCGTCTTTACCCGCGAGCGCGACGAGGCGACCGGCTACGAGGAGCTGGCGATCCGGAGAATTGATAGACAATTCTAATTGATCTGCATCTTCGATAGAAAACTTAAATACATCGCCAAATCCGGGCGCGAAAAAGAGAAAAATTTGGCGGATTTGAACAATTCCCGAAAAAGAGAAAGAAAACGGCTGCTTTGCAGCCGTTTTCTCCTCTCTCCGTTCAGAGCGCGTTAAAATCCCTGTTGACAAGCGGCGAAAAGGCGGGTATCCTGTCCTTAGTTCGTAGAAGCCCCTTGAATCCGCAGGGAGACTGGGGGTGGAGATGGCTCTGGAAAATCTCAGCAATGAGTGCCGAAGGTGTAAGGCCCCGCGCGGGTTGAATCTCTCAGGCAAAGAGGACAGGGCAGGAAACCGCTATGCGGTTTTGCTGCGCTGTTTTTTCATGGATGGGAACTTGGATCAGGGCTGTCGATTTCTTCGGCGGCCCTGTTTTTTGCTTTGTCTGCAAAGCGAGAGGAGGAAGAAAAGCGGGGCACAATATTTTTAGGAGGAAATTTCCCATGACTGAAGCACTTCTCCCCATTGTGCAGAAGATCAACGGCTACCTGTCCGACTACATTCTGGTCGCGCTGCTCATCGCCGTTGGTCTGTGGTACTCCATCAAGACCCGCTTCGTGCAGGTCCGTCACTTCAAGGAGGGCTGGAACAGCGTGTTCGGCAGCCTCAGTCTCCGCGGCGGAAAGCAGGAGAGCGGCATGAGCTCCTTCCAGGCGCTCGCCACCGCCATTGCGGCGCAGGTCGGCACCGGCAATATCGTCGGTGCGTCCGGCGCGATCCTCACCGGCGGCCCCGGCGCCATCTTCTGGATGTGGGTCATCGCCTTCCTCGGCATGGCGACCATCTACGCGGAAGCCACGCTCGCGCAGGAAACGCGCACCGTGGATAAGGACGGCAACGTCCTCGGCGGCCCTGTTTACTATATCACCACCGCCTTCAAGGGCGGCTTCGGCAAGTTCCTCGCGGGCTTCTTCGCCGTCGCCATCATTCTGGCGCTCGGCTTCTTCGGCTGCATGGTGCAGTCCAACTCCATCGGCGAGACCTTCTCCAACGCCTTCAACGTGCCGACGTGGATCATCGGCGTGGTGCTCGTCGCCATCTGCGGCTTCATCTTCCTCGGCGGCGTGCAGCGCCTCGCCTCCGTGACCGAGAAGATCGTGCCCATCATGGCGGCTGTTTTCCTGGCCGGCGGACTGATCGTCCTCATCGCCCGCATCAAGTACGTCCCCGCGACCTTCGGCATGATCTTCCGGTATGCCTTCGCTCCGCAGGCCATCATCGGCGGCGGCTTCGGCGCGGCGCTGAAGATCGCGCTCTCCCAGGGCGCGAAGCGCGGCCTGTTCTCCAATGAGGCCGGTATGGGCTCCACGCCTCACGCCCACGCGCAGGCCAACGTCAAGAATCCCCACCAGCAGGGCGTCGTCGCCATGATCGGCGTGTTCATCGACACCTTCGTGGTCCTCACCCTCAACGCCCTCGTCATCATCTCCACCCTCTACACCGAGGGCGGCCCGCTCCATGGCTGCGGCGCGGCTGCGGCGCAGGACGTGCTCAAGAAGACCAACCTCGCCCAGACCGCCTTCGTTCGTCTCGGTGTGCCTGTTCTTCTTCGCCTTTTCCACCATTCTCGGCTGGAACCTCTTCGGCAAGATCAACATGGCTTACCTCTTCGGTCAGAGGTCCACGGTCGTCTACACCGTCATCGCGCTGGTGTTCATCTTCCTCGGCACGCTGACCTCCAGCGACCTCGTGTGGGAGCTGAGCGATATGTTCAATAACCTCATGGTCATCCCCAACGCCATCGCCCTCTTTGCCCTGACGGGACTGGTCGTCAAGCACGTGAACGGCACGCCCGAGGCGGACCGCTGGGAGTAATTTCTCCCGAAAACAGCAGATAAAGAATCGCTTCCCGATCAGGGAAGCGATTCTTTTGCGTTATTTGACCACGCCGAACCGATAGAGCTCGTCGCGCCATTGCACATAGTAGGGCGCGCGGACATGAACGCCGTCGCCGGAGTAGTCGGCGCGCAGCGCGCCGTTCTCATCGTCGAAGAGCGGATTGAGGTCGAGGTAGAAGATCGTTTTGCCGTCCGCCAGCTGCGCGATGGCGGCGTTGCGCTCGTTGATGACCTCGTTTTTGAAGTAGGAGCTATCCGACTTCTTCTGCGTGGTGTGGAAGATGGACTGGATGAAAATGACCGCGTCGGGCTGCTTTTCGCGCACGAGATCGAGCAGCGATTTGTACTGGGCCGCCCAGTCCGCGGCGGTGTAGGCGCCGATCTCGTTGATGCCGAGAAGGATATAGACCTTGCCGAACTGCCTCGTGCCGAGCGCCTCGGCGAGCGTGACCTTTTTGCCGTCCAGCTCGATGAAGCTCTTTTCCATGGCGTCCTTTACCGTCAGACCGTTCTTGGTGAAGTAGGTCGCGTTGCCCAGCCCCGCGTAGTCGTGGAAGCCGTCGGTGTGCGAGTCGCCGAGAAAGAGCGCGTCGTCAAAATAGCTCGCGTCCACCGTGGTAAATTGGCTGACCGGCTCCTCCGGCTCGTCGGGGATCACCGGATCGACCACCTCGGGCGGCTGGGGCAGGAGATCGGGCACGGGGCTCGGGATCGGCTCGGACACGCCGGGGATCGTCCACGGAAAGACGCCGCTCTCGGCGGCATCAAAAAAGGCGGCGATGGCGGGCGTATTCTCGCCCAGCGCGTCGAGATACTGCTCGTAAGCGCCGGTGGGGTCGAGCGCGGTGAAGGAATTGAGCGCCGCGGCGCTCACCGCACACAGCCACAGCAGGGGAGAAAAGTGGGACATGGAAAGACCTCCTTCAGAAAAATTCAGAAGCGGGCGTAGAGGAACGGGTTGCCCGTGCCGGTCGCGATGAGATAGAGACACAGCCAGAACACCGCGAACAGCGGCAGCCAGACGAGCGGCGTCGCGCGGTATTTTTCATAGAAGCGGCGCGGCCACGGCGTGGCGAGGAGAATGCCGAGAGCAAAGAGCCACCAGTAGCTTTTGAGCTGGCGCAGGAGATCGCCGGCAAACACGCTCTCGCCGCTGCTGAGGAAGGGATAGAGACGGGAGAAGTAGTCCCCCAGCTCGCCGAGATCAGAGATGCGGAACACCACCCACGTCTGCGGAATAAGAAAGAGAAAATAGAGACGCGAGAGGAAGCGGTGACGCTCTAAGAAGCTGCCGATGCAGAACTTTTCCAGCGCGATGAACACAAAGAGCACAAGGCCCCACAGAACGAAATTCCACGCTGCGCCGTGCCAGAGACCCGTGAGCGTCCATACAACGAACAGGCTCAGAAGGAGTCGGCGCTTGCCGTTCCGGCTGCCGCCGAGCGGGATATAGAGGTAGTCGCGGAACCAGATGCCGAGCGTGATGTGCCAGCGCCGCCAGAATTCGGAGATGGAGCGTGAGCAGTAGGGTAGGTCGAAGTTGCGCGGGATCACAAAGCCGAGCATACGGGCAAGCCCCATCGCCATGAGCGAGTAGCCCGCGAAGTCGTAGTAAAGCTGCAGGCTGTAGCCCACCGCGCCGAACCACGCCAGCGGCGCGGAGAGATAGGCGAAGCCGATACGTTCGAGCGCCGTCCACAGCGAGGCGAGCTGGTCGGCCAGAACGACCTTGCAGCCAAGCCCAACCACAAAAAGCGAAAAGCCGCTCTCGACCGCCGCGCGGGAGAAGGGACGCTTCGTGTGCAGCTCCGCGCTCACATCGCGCAGGCGCAGGATGGGACCCATGACGAGCTGAGGGAACATCGCCTGAAAGGCGGCGTAGTCCAAAAGGCTGCGCTCGGCCTCGGCGTCGCCGCGGTAGACGTCCGCGACGTAGGCGATGCTCTGAAATACATAGAAGCTCACGCCGAGCGGCAGGGCGACGCGGAAAAAGGAAAAGTCGGTATTCGTCAGTCTGCCCAGATTTTCCAGAAACCAACCCATGTACTTGAAATAAAAGAGACTGCCCACATCGCACGCGAGCGCGAGGATGAGCCAGGCGCGCCGCTCGTCGCCGTGCGCGTCCTCGATCAGCCGCCCCGCGGCAAAGTTGACGAGAATGAGCGCGAGCAGCACGAAAAGCGCGCCCGTACCCGCGCCGAGCCAATAGAAGAGCAGGCTCCCCAGTGCGAGCACAGCGTTGCGGAAGCGGGCGGGGACAATATAGTATACCGCCAGAAAGGCGGGCAGAAAATAAAAGAGAAACGGTAAGGTCGAAAAGCTCACGGTGGATGCTCCTACAGTAAAATGAAAAAGGAAGAGTGGTTTACAAACTGCGGAATGCGTGCTACAATATCCGCGCCGCAAGCCGCTGCAATACCTTATTGTAGGTGCTTCGGCGCCGTTCGTCAACAACAAAACGGTTACAAATTTCAGGAAATGAACAGGAGGCGGGCGAGTCGGTGAGTAAGGAAAAAATTTTTGCGCTGCTCAGCGCGCAGGCGGGAGACTTCGTCTCCGGCGAGGACATCTCCGCGCAGCTCGGCATCTCCCGCGCGGCGGTGTGGAAGGCGGTCGGCGCCCTGCGGCGCGACGGCTACACCATTGAGGCGCAGACGGGGCTGGGCTACCGGCTGGCGGATTCGCCGGACGT
>ENA-ORSL01003504-ORSL01003504.1-human-gut-metagenome-genome-assembly--contig:-NODE-3504-length-10100-cov-6.263514_pt1 | contig 10100 bp, 10 predicted proteins | sample MGYA00242190_ERZ509157 | MGnify/ENA primary metagenome ERZ509157 (study PRJEB26280, sample SAMEA2338664) | human gut metagenome | biome: human gut; feature: human-associated habitat; material: faeces... | reverse complement strand
TGTGACCGCACGCCCCGCTGCGCCGCTGTGGTAAAGAATTTCCCCGATTTGACGTAACACATGCAAAAAAGACGTCTGCCGCAAGGCAGACGTCTTTTTTGCAGTGAAGAGTGAAGAGAGAAGAGTGAAAAGTTAAGGTATGCCGCCAAAGGCGGCATGATTTGAATAGCGGCAGGCCCCATGGGCTCCGCCGCAAAGTATGTCATTCCGAGACAGTGACCGATGTCACTGTCGTGGGAATCCGTACTCTTTAGATAAAACGGATTGCCACACCAGAGTGAGCACTGGTTCGCAATGACAATGTAGGGGCGGACGACTCTGTCCGCCCTACGCGTCTGCCGCGTTCACATCTTCTCTTTCTTGTGTATCGCGTTCAGACTCAATTCTCCCGCCAGCTTGAACAGCGTGTCGCTGACCACCTGTTCGGTGGACACATTTGCCTGTTGGCCGATTTTGCGGTAAAACTCATAGAGATAATCCGGAATCTGTATCGTAAGTTCTTTCATAAATCACATCTCTCCCAACTCGGCTGATAACTAAACGATAACATAAAGTTTGTAGATAGTCAAATCGTTTTTGGTTAAAATGCTATCATACTGCAAAAGGGGTGTTATCATTTGGCTACTGACCGCATTCAGACCGGCATTCGCTTTCCGGAAGCCTTGCTGCGCAAAATCACCTATATCGCAAAAAAGAATCACCGTTCGCTGAATGCGCAGCTGGAGCATCTGGCGCAGGAATGCGTGGACGTCTACGAGCGGGAGCACGGCGAGATCACGCTGCCGGAAGAGGAATAAACTCGCCTTTGAGGTGATCGTATGACAGTGAAAGACGTGGTGGCGGAACGGTTCCGCCAGCTCTGCGCCCAGCGGGGGGATCAAATACAACAAGTTGGCCAATCTCTCCGGAATAACGCCCTCCACCGTCTATAGCCTACTGGACGTGCGGCGTCGGGATATCTCCATTACCACCATTAAAAAACTGTGCGACGGGCTGGATATCACGCTGGGCGAGTTTTTCGCAGCGTCTGAATTCGACGCCTTGGAACAGGAATTACAATAAAAACCAGCGGCTTCCGCCTATCGCGCAAGCCGCTGGTTTCGCTTATTTCATTTCTCCGGCGTTTTCGGTCTGCTGCGGCGCTTCCGCCGCCTTTTTTCGCTCCGCCAGCGCCATCAGCACCAGCGTCACCGCGACCACGCCCCACCGCAGCACCGCGAACCACCGTGCGGCGGAGGTATATGCGTCGGAACTACCAAAGACCAGGTGCTCGATGTAGTATTCTACATTTTCCTGTCTGAGCGGTGTTACCACCAGCCAGCGCACGATCTCTGCCGCCAGTGATGCGATCCAGCCGACCAATGCGCAACGGAACGTCGCAGGTTTCAGCAACCCTGCCCCATCACCATGCCGCCGCAGGATATGCCGTGCCAGAAGGTACAGCACCGCCAGCATTATCAGCATCAGATCCCATGCGATATGTGCGGACAGATAATCGGTTATCATCATCGCGGAAACCCAATCATACTCCCGGATTGTCTGGAAGTACTCTTTTACCAATGTTGCGGGGAAGCACTTCCCCAGCACCATAAACCCCAGTGCCGCCGCCAGCGGAAACAGCATCAAAAGCCGCGTCCGCAGCTCGTCCTTGCCGCATCGGCCCCAGCCGATCCATACCGCCGCCGCGGCTCCCGCCAGCAGCAGCCACACCCAGACGTAAGGCCGGAACAGCACCGCCGCCAGCAGACACAGTGCCGCCACGGCGTAGCCGATGCGCCACCGCAGCTCGCCCCGGCGGGCGAGGTATTGCTCCACCTGTCCGCCGCCGGAAGCGGCGGTGCGCCGCACCGTCTCGCCCGCCAGAATGTCGTCGGCGGTGACGCCGTACAGCTCTGCCAGCGCCGGAAGAATGGCGATATCGGGGAATCCCCCGCCGCTCTCCCATTTGCTGATGGTCTTGTTGGACACGCCCAGGCGGTCAGCCGTCTCCTGCTGGGTCATCCCTGCGTCCTTTCGCAGCGCCGCCAGATAGCTGCCTGTTTTCGTGGTATCCATGTGGTCACGCTCCTTTCGCTGTGACGCCAGTATGCCGCAGCCGGGGCAGAAATGTCCACCCCGCCGTTTCAGAAATCAGTCTCCGCAGCGTAGAGCTGCGCCAACAGGCCCATTTTGCACCGCAAAACGGGCCTGCTGTGTGCTTGGGGCGCATGCTGTAGGGGGCGGCGTCCTCGACGCCCCGAGCGCGCCCGATCAGCCGCGATAGTAGTTACCCTCTGTGCAGCTGAGGAAATAACTTGCTAAGGTTTCGGGGCTGTCGCTGATGGCAAAAAACACCCCGCTCAGACTATAGTGACCCAAAAACAAGTCCTTTTCCCAATGCTGCGCCTCTGCTTCCAGCAGCACCTTGACGTAGTTGGCATCGGTGCCGGGCACAGCGCTCTCTTCCTCCCACTGATCTTCCGGCAGCTCCTGCTGAAAGGAAAGCCAGCCGTAAACAGAGCCGTCTGAAAGCTGATAGGCATATACTTTTTTGATGCGGGCCGTGTCGATTTCATCCGTGGTGACAAAGGTATACGCACCAAGCAGCTCCGATCCCTGCTCGCCTTCGGCCCAATCGCCAACACCCTGTAAACGACCCTCCAAGCTTCCGGGGCCGGGTACCGTGTGGCTCGCATCCCACCATCTGTAGGCAAGGCTCACGCCCACAGCAGCAATGACGAGAAGGAGAGGGATCAGAATCAGTTGATAAGCCTTCGCTTTTTTCATATTGTCCTCCCTGCGGTGCGTCCTGTTGTTTCCGTACTCAAAAGCAGACCGGTTTTTAATACTTCCAGCTTCTCCCCGGCTCCAGGAACTCCGCCACCCGCTTTTGATAGCTGTCCATGGCGGCCTCCTCAAAGGCCAGCACGTCGGACGCCGCGCCCATCTCCCGCAGCAGCCACTTGCACAGGGGCGGGTTCAAAATCAGCAGCGGCCCGATGAGATACGTCGCCATCAGTCCGCCCCGGCGGAAGCCCTCGCCGCTGCCCTCCTGACCATCCCGGCCCACGCCCTTCACGGTGTCAAACAGCGCCTCGCCCACACCGTGGGAGTGCCCGAACAGGCTCTTGAAGCCCACGATGTCCATGTCGCCGAACTTCCCCACATAGTAGCTGTTGTGCCGCCGCATCATGTGATACTCCGCCTGGGTGGGCAGCAGGCCCAGTCCCTCAATCCGGGGCACCATGTCGCTGTCGATGGCGTCGCCCAGAATGTCCAGCGCGTTGCCGGTGGCCAGGAACAGCTGTCCCGCGTCCACCTTCTCTGCGATGGCCTCCCGATAGGGCCGCAGGGCGTCCGCCGCCAGCTGCAATCCCTGCTCCGTGGTGGAGCCCATGAACACCAGCGTCACGTCCCCGTCCAGAAAGGCGGGCTTGGACTTCAGGTCGGTCTCCACGATCTCCAGCGCCGGGCAGCACCGCTTCAGATAGTAGATGTTCTGCAGATCGCCGTAGAGGTTGCACACCTCCGGGAATAGGATCTCCGCTCTCATTGTGCCTGACCTCCTTTCGCCAGCAGCATTTCCTTCAACTTCGCCTTCACCCGGAAGGCCAGCGGCGTACCGTCCACGCCGTACAGGATATATACATCGTCGCCGGGCGTCAGATACAGCTTGTCCAGCGCCTTGAATTCGTCGTCCTCCAGAAAGATCTTCTCCTCCGGGATGCCCGCCAGCAGCAGCCGCAGCTTATAGTCCCGCGCCCGCGGCCCGGCGCACACCAGCTGCACGATGTCGTCGTGGTTCAGGAACTCGAAGTCCGTATCGTACATCCAGCTGGGATTCTCCGACCAGTTCTTGGACACGCCCATGCAGTTCATCATTACCAGCAGCTCCTTGCGGCCCGGCTTGGACTGGATATAGTCAAAGTTCCGGCTGCACGCCAGGGCGTTCTTGTCCTTGGACATCTGCATGATCACGTTGACGCCGCCGATCTTCTCCTCGGAAAGACGGCTCTCCAGGATCTTCGTCCCGGCAAACCGCTTCCGGATGGTCTCGTGGCTCAGCCCCAGCTGCCGCAGCGCGGCGATGACCGCCATCATGTTGTAGATGTTGAACAGGCTGTCGGTGATCAGCGCATAGGGATAGGTCACCCCGTCCTTCTCCCGCACCACCATGGTGCGCGCCTGCAAGTCCACCTGCTCCGCCAGATAGTCCGCCTCGGGGGAGTGGAAGCCGCAGCTCTCGCACACGGCGTGGCCGATGTGGTGATACCGGCGGTACTCATACCGCAGCTTGCCCGCGCACTTGGGACAGATGCGCATATCGTTCAGCAGGTTCACGCAGTCCGTCACGTCGGTGGGCATCCGCCCGATGCCAAAATAGCACCGCGCGTTCTCCTCCGCCACGCCGCAGGAGATGAGGTCGTCGGCGTTGAGGATCAGCTTGCTCTCGCGGGGCAGGTTCCGGCTGAGAATGCCGGCAATATACCCCGGATGGGCGTTGCGCATGATGGAATCCCGGAACAGATTGGTGATCAGAATATAGTTGGGCCGCACATAGGGGTAGATCCTCGGGGCCGACCGCTCGTCGATCTCCAGCACCGCCATGTTGCACTTCTTCACCCGGCCCAGCAGGTCGCAGTTGCGGATGAAGGCCGTGGACACGCCGGAGGTGATGTTGCTGCCCGCCCGGTTGCTGAGAACGTGATGGCCCTCCGCCTCCAGAATGTCCACCAGCATATTGCTGACGGTGGTCTTGCCGTTGGTGCCGGTGACGGCCACCATCATGGGGGGCTTGCCCACATATTTCAGAAAGTCGGGACACACCTTCACTGCCAGCGAGCCGGGGAAGTCCGTGCCGTTGTGGTGGGTGATCTTCAGCGCCGGGATGGACAGCTTGCCCAGCCACAGCGCCAGCAAAAACCGCAGCTTACCCATGTATCATTCCTCCATTGCGATGGCGCGGCAGGAGCAGCCATCAGAATTTTCAAATTTCAGCGGCAGCGTCACAAAGGTGAACCGCCGTCCGATCAACGCGTCCAGCCCCGTCAGATTCTCCGTGTTGACGAAGTCCGCCCGCAGCAGCGTGATGTGGTTGGGGAAGTCCACGCTGCCGCAGGGATCCAGCGAGATGGAATCCTCGCCCACGCCCTTTAAGGAAAGCGTGGCCAGATACGCCGCCGCGTCAGGCGTCAGACAGGGGAAGCCCTCATAGTAATCGGGGGTGCCCCACTTTTTGTCCCACCCGGTGCAGAACAGCACGAAGTCCACGCCGTCCAGGTCATAGCGTTTCAGCAGGGGAAGGGAAATATCCGCCTCTCCCCGGCAGTCCACCACCACGGCGGTGCCGGTGAATTTGTCCGCGTCGTAGCTGTCCAGCGGCGCGCCGTCCAACAGCATGTGGGCCGGGGCGTCCATGTGGGTGCCGGTGTGGGAGAACATGTGCAGCAGCGTCTCCCGATAGCCTGCCTCCTCGATGGTGCAGGCGGTGGTCAGCTGCGGCTGTTCCGTGCCGGGATACACCGGCATGTCGTTTTTAATGGTGTGGGTCAGATCATAGACCTTCATCGGTTCGCCCTCCTTACTTGCCCAGATAGATCATCAGCGCCGCCATGTCGGCGGGGGACACGCCGGAAATGCGCCCGGCCTGTCCCAGACTGCGGGGCCGTATGGCGCTGAGCTTTTCCCGCGCCTCCAGCCGCAATCCCTGAATGTGGTCATAGTTGATATCCTCCGGCAGCAGGCGGCGCTCCAGCCGTTCAAATTCCTCCACCTGCTTCTGCTGCCGCTGGATGTAGCCCTCGTACTTTACGGTGATCTCCACCTGCTCCACCACGTCCGCCGCCAGTTCCTGGGGCGCGGGATCGAAGGGGCGCAGATCGGCGTAGCTGAGCTGGGGCCGCCGCAGCAGGTCGATGAGGCGGCACCCGTCATTGACCGGTGTGGTGCCCCGCTCCGTCAGCAGGGCGTTCAGCACGTCGCTGCCGGGGATGCCGGTGCGCTCCAGCCGCCTGATTTCCTGTGCCACCGCGGCGTACTTGGCCTCCACCGCCGCCAGCCTCTCATCGCTGACCAGACCGATGCGGTGGCCGATGGCCGTCAGACGCTGGTCGGCGTTGTCCTGCCGCAGCACCAGCCGGTACTCGCTGCGGGAGGTCATGATGCGGTAGGGCTCGTTCGTGCCCTTCGTCACCAGATCGTCGATGAGGGTGCCGATGTAGCTCTCGCTGCGCTTCAGCACCAACGGCTCACGGCCCAGCAGCGCCAGCGCCGCGTTGACGCCCGCCACAAAGCCCTGTACCGCTGCCTCCTCATAGCCGGAGGAGCCGTTGAACTGTCCCGCGCCGTACAGCCCCGCCACCGCCTTCGTCTCCAGCGTGGGCTTCAGCGCCAGCGGGTCGATGCAGTCGTACTCGATGGCGTAGGCGGGCCGGGTCATCACCGCGTGCTCCAGCCCCGTCACCGTGTGCAGCATTTGAATTTGAATTTCCTCCGGCAGGGAGGAGGAGAACCCCTGAATGTACAGCTCCTCCGTGTCCAGCCCCATAGGCTCGATGAACAGCTGATGCCGGGGCTTGTCGGCAAAGCGCACTACCTTCGTTTCGATGGACGGGCAGTACCGGGGGCCCACGCCCTCAATAACGCCGCTGTAAATGGGGCTGCGATCCAGATTCTCCCGGATGATCCGGTGGGTCTCCTCGTTGGTGTAGGTGAGATAGCACACCGCCCGGTTCTCCGGCGGCTTTTCTGTCTCGAAGCTGAAAGGCAGGGGAGCGGGGTCACCCTCCTGCAGCTCCATTTTGCTGAAGTCCACCGTCCGGGCGTTGACCCGCGGCGGCGTCCCGGTCTTGAACCGCCGCAGGGGCAGTCCCAGCGCCAGCAATCGCTCCGTCAGCGCCGTGGCGGCGTGCATACCGTCGGGGCCGCTCTCCTCGATGCACTCGCCGATGATGGTGCGCCCGTGGAGATAGGTGCCGGAGCAGATGACGGCGGCCTTCACGTGGAATACCGCCCCCGTCCGCAGCACCACCTGGGACACATGGCCGTCCTCCGCCCGGATGTCCACCACCTCACCCTGCCGCACCGTCAGGTGGGGCTGGCGCTCCAGCGTGTGCTTCATCACCTTCTGATACTCCCGCCGGTCGGCCTGGGCCCGCAGGGACCATACGGCGGGGCCCTTGCCCCGGTTCAGCATCCGGTACTGAATGCAGGCCCTGTCCGCCGCCTTGGCCATCTCGCCGCCCAGAGCGTCCAGCTCACGCACCAGATGGCCCTTTCCCGTGCCGCCGATGGCCGGGTTGCAGGGCATGTTGCCCACCGCATCCAGATTGATGGTAAAGCACACCGTCTCCAGTCCCAGACGCGCCGCGGCCAGCGCTGCCTCGATGCCGGCATGGCCCGCGCCGATGACGGCAATATCAAATTGTCCCGCAATAAACTCTTTCATACGCGTCCCCCGCGTCAACCTAAAATTCCATTCTATATTATAATGTACCCTACCGGAAAACGCAATAGGCACTGTGCAAACTGCCAAAAAGACAACGCGCGAAATTGTGAAATACGTCTAATTTGAAGCTTGCAAAAAGGAAAGGGGAGGCATATAATACAGGTGTAAAATGCGAATAGGAAAGGAGCGTGATATGTACGATGCTGAACAAGTTCATCACGGGTGATCTGGACGATATGATCTTCGCGGATTGCGATTGGCAGCCCAGCGACCGGTAAGGATCCCCCCATACGAAGGAACCACGACACATCGGTGCCGTGGCGATTTGCTTTTTATAGGAGAATTTTCTCCATAAAGATACAGAAAGATACACCGTTCGACAAAACCGGCCATGCCCACCGGCAGCGGCCGGTTTTTCGTGGCCGGAAGGCCCATAAAGTCCCTGTAAAAATTTAGAGAAAAGGCCCCTCTTAACAACATTTTAACACCACATTAACAAAAATCTGTGATACAATACAAGATAATTACGGAGTCCGGCGCAGGGGAGGGGTGCGCGTGAAAAAATGGAAGATCCCGTGGCCGGGACAATGGACGAAGAAGAAAAAGATCTTTCACAGCTCTCTGCTGTATTCGGGAAAGGATTTCATCGTTTCGGCGGCGCTGTTTTTCGTCACGGTGGTGCTGTGCCTGCTGCTGCGGTCGGTGGACACCCACAGAGATACCAGCTATGTGGCCGTGATCTTTTTTCTGGATGTGTTCCTGACGGCGCTGCTGACGGACGGATATCTGTTCAGCATCCTCATTGCCGTCACCGGCGTGCTGTGCGTGGACTATGTGTTCACCGCCCCCTACTGGGAGATCAGCTTCACCCTGGCGGGCTTTCCGCTGACCTTTGTGGTCATGATGTTCATCTCGGTGGTCACCGGTATGCTGACCAGCCGCGCCAAGCAGGTAGAGATCCTGAAGCGTGAGGCGGAGCGGGAGCGGATACACTCCAATCTGCTGCGGGCGGTGTCCCACGACATCCGAACGCCGCTGACCGGCATCGTGGGCGCCACCGACGTTCTGATGGAACAGGAGGAGTCGCTGACGGCGGAGCAGCGGCACCAGCTGGTGTCCGCCGCCAACGAGGACGCCCGCTGGCTGATCCGCATCGTGGAAAACCTGCTGTCCATCACCCGCATCGGCGCCCAGGGCGACGACACCAAGGTCACCAAGACGCTGGCTGTGGCCGAGGAGGTCATCGAGGGCGCGGTGGCCAAGTTCACCAAGCGGGGCGGCACGCTTCCGGTCCATGTCCATCTGCCCCAGGAGGTGCTGCTGGTACCCATGGACGAGCTGCTGATCGAGCAGGTGCTGCTGAACCTGCTGGAGAACGCCGCCATCCACGGCGAGGGGGCCACGGAGATCGACGTGACGCTGGAACGGCATGACGATGTGGCCCGCATCACCGTGGAGGACAACGGCGCGGGCATCGCCCACGACAAGCTGAACAATCTCTTTGACAGCAGCGCCCACCAGAGCCAGCAGGGCGACCGCAAGCGCAACATGGGCATCGGCCTGTCCGTATGCAAAACGGTGATGCAGGCCCATGGCGGCTCAATTCGCGGCGAAAACGTCTCCCGTCACGGCGGGGCACGGTTTGTGATAGAATTACCTATGGAGGAGGAAGACCATGAAGATTAAAGACAAGGTACTGATCGTAGAGGATGAGCAGAGCATCAGCAATTTCATCTCCATGATCCTGACAGCCAACGGCTACGACACCATCGTGGTCCGCAGCGGCGAGGAGGCGCTGACCATGATCTCGTCCCACTGTCCCGATCTGATCGTGCTGGATCTGGGCCTGCCGGATATGGACGGCATCGAGGTGCTGAAATCCGTCCGCAAGTGGTCCAGCCTGCCGGTGGTGGTGGTCTCCGCCCGCCATCACGAGCATGATAAGGTAGAGGCCCTGGACTACGGTGCCGACGACTATATCTCCAAGCCCTTCGGCACCTCCGAGCTGCTGGCCCGCATCCGCACCGCCATCCGCCATACCCGCACCACCCTGTCCGACCCCCAGATCGCCCAGTCCGGCAAATTCACCACCGGCGACCTGACCATCGACTATGACAAGCACCAGGTGCTTATGCGCGGTGAAAACGCCAAGCTCACCGTCAACGAATATAAGATCGTGGCCCTGCTGGGCAAATACGCCGGCAAGGTGCTGACCTATGACTTCATCATCCGCGAGCTGTGGGGCCCCAAGGCCAAGACCGACAACCAGATCCTCCGGGTCAACATGGCCAATATCCGCCGCAAGGTGGAAAAAGATCCCAGCCATCCCGAGTATCTCTTTACCGAGGTGGGCGTGGGTTATCGCATGCGGGAAGGCGATTGAACCCCAAAAATTTCTTCTCACGAAAATTACATAATATGGACAAAAGACCTCCGTGCCAGGCGGAGGTCTTTTTGTGATTTTGTTCACAAATAACGGATTTTTTATAAGGGGGTGATAAAGGAAAAATACCCCCACGCAACGGCCGCGTTAAGAACGGCTTTGCCTTATTTACAGCCGCTCCCAGAAATAGTAAACTCACAGTACACCGTAATTTTCCCCGGACGGTAACTAAGTATTAAGGAGAGAAAACAATGGAAGAAAGAAAAGGCTTTGGATCCAATTTTGGATTCC
>ENA-ORSL01003502-ORSL01003502.1-human-gut-metagenome-genome-assembly--contig:-NODE-3502-length-10105-cov-6.290647_pt1 | contig 10105 bp, 8 predicted proteins | sample MGYA00242190_ERZ509157 | MGnify/ENA primary metagenome ERZ509157 (study PRJEB26280, sample SAMEA2338664) | human gut metagenome | biome: human gut; feature: human-associated habitat; material: faeces... | reverse complement strand
CTGTGCTCTTCCTGATAGGTAACTCTACCATGCGCAATGGTACACTGGGTAATGGTAACAACGGCCAGTGGGGCTGGGGATACTACGAGCATGAGTTCTTCGATGCCAACAAGATTACGGTAGAGAACCAGGCGCTCGGAGGTATGAGCAGCCGCACCTTCTATAACCGTCTCTGGCCGGATGTGCGTAAGGGCATCAAGGCTGGTGACTGGGTAATCATCTCCATCGGTCATAACGACAATGGTCCATACGATAGCGGTAGAGCACGTGCCAGCATCCCTGGTATCGGCAAGGATTCACTCAACGTCACCATCAAGGAGACTGGCGTCAAGGAAACCGTTTATACCTATGGCGAATACATGCGTAAATACATCAACGACTGTAAGGCCTTGGGTGCTCATCCTATCCTGATGTCGTTGACTCCACGTGATGCCTACGATGAGAACGACAAGATAGTTCGTGTCAACAAGACCTTCGGATTGTGGGCAAAGCAGGTGGCTGAGCAGGAGCATGTACCTTTTGTTGATTTGAATGAGATTTCTGCAGCTAAGCTTGATAGCTATGGTCATTGGAAGGAGAAGTATCATTTCTTTGAAGATCATATCCACACCTCCCGTTTCGGAGCGATGATGAATGCCCGGTCGGCAGCAGAAGGATTGGCTGAAAGCAAGGATCCTGAGCTGACTCCTTTGCAGGCGATGATGATCAATGTGGCTTTGCCTGTGGAAAATTTTAAACGTGAACCAGGCAAACCGGTTGTCTTCTTCACAGGCGACAGCACCGTAAAAAATGCCGATAAGGATGAAGACGGCATGTGGGGCTGGGCATCTCAGGCTTACACCATCTTCAATCCTAAGAAGATTACCTGTGTGAATGCAGCCAAGGCGGGTCGCAGTTCCCGTTCTTATCTCAATGAGGGAAGATGGGATAAGGTATATAACAGTCTTCAGCCGGGCGACTACGTACTCATCGAGTTTGGTCATAATGACATCTGTTCTATGACCGATAAGAAGATGCGTGGTTCCATACCTAGTTCCAAGGATACCTGCCATGTCTACCAAATGGAAGAAAGCAAGCAGTATGAGGTGGTTTATTCTTTCGGCTGGTACCTGAAGAAGTTCATCCAGGATGTGCGTGAGAAGGGAGCTACTCCAATTCTCGTTTCCCTGACTCCTCGCAACGAGTGGGCTTATGGCAAGATGGAGCGTCGTAACGATAGCTACGGAAAGTGGTATCGTGAGGTGGTAGCCGAAACGGGCGTTGCTTTCCTCGACCTCCACAACATCGCTGCTGATTCTTACGATAAGATAGGTAAGGAAAAGGTGAAGGCTTATTACAAGAAAGATCATACACACACCAGTCTGAAGGGTGCACGGCACAATGCAAGGTGCGTGGCTAAGGGGTTGAAGAAGATGAAGAGTCCATTGGCAAAATATTTGAAATAAGAAAAACCTGAGCCGTGATAAAATAAAATGCCCGTTTTCGGGTTTATAAATATAAAAACAAAGGTTTGAAAACGTTATGAATAATAAGATTTCTAAAATAGGAATGCTCAGTGCGCTGGCGTTATCTTGTACTCTCACGATGGGAGCGCGAGATATCGTACAGCGCACTGCTCATTATATGCCCGAAGGTAATGCCTTCGTCTGTGTGAATGGCAGCAGCCGTTATACCCGTGCTCTCTATGGCAGTACGGCTGAATGGCGGTTAGAAACCAGCGACCGCCCTGTCTTTGCCACCTACAAGAAGAACCAGACGGGCAATATCCGCTTCCGGATTTCGAATGGGGAACAGATGATGTGGCTCGATGAGGCTGAATACTGCAAGGCGAGTTATGAGGCAGGACGCCGTAACTATCTCCTGCAAGACAGGCGATGGGGAAAGGGTGAACTCGATATTTCCGTCCTGGCTTTTCCTGATACAGAAGGAGCTGTCTGGCGTTTTATCGTTCGTGGATTCGATAACAGAAAACTGAAGGTAGAGGCAGTCTTGAGCCAGACCGCTGTTCCTAAACCAGTCCGTTCGGGTGATATCGGAAGTTTCCTGAAACCAGGAACCTTTGAACCAGCCACATCAGAAACGTCAGTTCTCGGGTCTGTATCCAGGCTTTCTCCCGGTTCCATCTTTTATTTCTCGGTAGATGGAGAAAACCAGCTTTCTACTGCTGAAAATGCGAAGATGCAGTCCCGGTATGATGCAGCAGAGCAATGGCGTAACAAACTTGCTTCATCTGTCGTCTTCCATACCCCCGATGCCTATATCAATCCGATAGGTGGCGCTCTGGTCATGGCTGCCGATGGTGCCTGGGACGGGAAAGTTTGGCAGCATGGAGCTGTGGGCTGGCGCATGTCTTTGCCCGGCTGGCGAGGTGCCTATATGGGCGATTTCCTCGGCATGCAGGATAGACAGCGTATCCATTTTGCTGCATACGCCAAAAGTCAGGTAACCGATGTGCCGGTTACCGAACCGCATCTCATGGACGAGAAGAACAACCTGGCGCGCGGTACCTATAAATGGGGTACTCCTATGTATAGTAACGGCTATATCTGCAGAAATCCGGAGAAGAACAACCAGTTTCATCATTACGACATGAACCTTGTGTTTATCGATGAACTGCTTTGGCACTTCCAGTTTGATGCAGATACGGCTTATATGCGCAAGATGTGGCCTGTCATCAAGAGTCATCTAGCTTGGGAAAAGCAGGCTTGGGATCCCGACAATGATGGCCTTTATGATGCTTATTGCTGTATCTGGGCGAGCGATGCCCTGCAATACAACAGCGGTGCCGTGACCCATTCTTCCGCCTATAACTATCGGGCTAATCTTCTGGCAGCTCGCATCGCCGGAATCATCGGTGAGAATCCGGGGCCTTATCGGGAGGAAGCTGATAGAATTCTGAAAGCTATGAACGAAAGATTATGGCTGAAGGATTCCGGGCATTGGGCTGAGTATCAGGATTTCATGGGCTTGAAGCGTGTGCATCGGGATGCGGCTCTTTGGAGCATCTATACTCCGATAGATTGTGGAGTGGGAACTCCTGTACAGAACTATCAGGCAACCAGATATATCGACCGGCATATTCCGCACATCCCTTATATATATAATAAGGTGGAATATCAGACCCTGAGCACTTCTGACTGGGCTCCTTACGAATGGAGCATCAACAATGTGGTGATGGCTGAAGTGATGCATACCGTTCTGGCTTACTATCAGGCGGGAAGAACGGAAGAGGCTTATCAGTTGCTGAAGGCAAATATTCTCGACTTCATGTATCTTGGTAGCAGTCCTGCCAACTTCGGACAGTTATCGAAGATGGATGTTGCCACAGGTGAAGGCTATCGTGATTTTGCCGATGTTACCGGCATCTCGTCCCGTGCCCTTATCCAAGGCTTGTATGGTATCACACCTAACGCTTTGGAGGGTGAGTGTATCCTCCGTCCGGGATTTCCTGCTACCTGGGATAGTGCTTCGGTGCATACTCCTTATCTCGATTATTCGTTTAAGCGGGTGAACGGGAAGGAAATTTTCGAAATCAGACAGAATTTCAAGCAGCCTTTGAAGATTGTGATTCGTCAGAATATGGGAGAAGGAAAGTATCTGGATACTGCTTTCTCTACCGAAAAGGTACAGCATATTGAATTGCCGGTAGTCAAGCCTGAGAAAGAAGAGAAAAGAACGTTGGAATGCGCATATACGTTGGCGGAAAGCATTGCAGAGCAATCTGTAGATGTCTGGGCTTCTACCAAGGGCGTGGGTAACGACTTTGACGAAGTAAAACCGGAAGAGTGCCGATGGGTGAACATGAACAAGGTGTTTAATGCAAACGTAAGCGACATCTTCAAGAACCAGTATCTATCGCCTCGTTCGCCATATACTACACTCTGTGTGCCAACCCAGGGCATCGGCGACTGGTGTTCTACCAAGAAGACGGCTCATGTTGATGATACGAAGTTCAGAAGTCTTATCAAGGATGGTGTGTTCTGGGCACACGTAGATGGCGATTTGCCGTTCCGCTCTCCAAAGGAAGGTAAGAATATCGTTTATACTTCTCTCTGGGACAACTATCCGGACAGCATCTCTGTCATGTTGAGAGGCAAGGCTTCTCATGCTTATCTCCTGATGGCTGGTTCTACCAATCCGATGCAGTATGCTATAGAAAATGCAGTGGTAAGAGTAGAATATGCTGATGGAACCAGGGATGAACTGATGCTGACTCCACCGATTAACTGGTGTCCAATAGAGCAGGATTTTTTGGAGAATGCCACTGCCTTCCCGCAGCCGGAACTTCGTCCTTATCGCATAGGTCTGGCATCGGGCAAGGTGAGTCGTCATCTCTTCCGTGATCTTCATCTGGAAGTCAACAAAAACATGGCAGATGTGCCTGGTTTCAAGAAAGCCGTGGCAGAAATAGAGGGTGGAGCTGCGATATTGCTCGACATGCCTCTGGATGCAAGGAAGAAATTGAAGCGTTTCACTTTAAGGGCGCTGAGCAACGAGGTGGTTGTCGGATTAATGGGAATTACCCTGCAGAAATAGACAGGAATAATAGTTTTTGAACGATTTTTATATAAGAAGGATAAAAAGCATAATATCTTTTTGTCCTTTTTATGTATCTTTGCTCTCGAAATTCAATCATAGCCAAGATGAATGACAACAACAGAAAAAATAATTTATATGAAAACTAGAAATTTTTTATTTACCAGCCTGCTGGCGCTAGCTTCTACTGTAGCCGTCAATGCCCAGACTTTTGATATTGATATGTTGAAGGTGCAGCCTGTCTATTCCGCAGAGAAGGGGCAGGGATATGACATCGTGGCTGCACCAAAAGCTAAGAGTAATGCCCCTTTCTTCTATTCTGTGAAGGTGGCAGATGGCAACTATAAGGTCACCGTGGTGCTCGGTTCTAAGAAGAAAGCAGGCAAGACTGTGGTTCGTGCCGAGAACCGAAGACTGATGCTCGATGAGGTGAGTACCAGGAAGGGGGAGTTCAAGACTTTCTCCTTCGTCGTGAACAAGCGTTCTCCTTATATTACCGATAAAATGAACGTAAAAATCAAACCTCGCGAGAAGGAGACGTTTACCTGGGATGAGAAGCTGACCTTGGAGTTTACTGGTGCTGCCCCAGCTGTAAAGAGCATCAAGGTGGAACCGGCTCCTGCTGAAACCACTACCGTTTTCCTCTGCGGCAACTCTACGGTAGTAGATCAGTTTACAGAGCCATACGCTTCCTGGGGACAGATGATTACCCGATGGTTCGGGCCGAAGGTAGCTATCTCTAACCATGCCGAAAGCGGATTGACTGCAGGTTCTTTCCTCGCATCCAACCGTCTGGACAAGGTATTGGCGATGATGAAGAAGGGCGATTATGTCATCTGTGAGTTCGGACACAACGACCAGAAGGAGAAGTATGCAGGCAGTGGTGCTTGGTATAATTTCTCTTTCAATCTGAAGAAATTCATCGACGAGGTACGCAAGAAGGGTGGCAACATCATCTTCGTAACTCCTACCCAGCGCCGCCGTTTTGATGATGCTACCCATAGCAAGATTCTGGAAACTCATGGCGATTATCCTGATGCCATGAGAACTGTGGCGAAGCGAGAGGGCGTGCCTGTGATAGAACTTCACGATATGACCCGCACTTTCTTCGAGACTTTGGGTTACGAGAACAGTAAGAAGTCGCTGGTTCACTATCCGGCAAATACTTATCCCAACCAGCCTAAGGCCCTGGAGGATAACACCCACTTCAATCCATACGGAGCCTACGAGGTGGCTAAGATGGTTGTGATGGGTATGAAGCTGCTCAATCTGCCTATCGTGAAGTATCTTCGTGCAGACTGGAAGGATTTCAATCCTGCCCAGCCAGATGATTTCAAAAAGTTCGTGTGGTATCCATCCGTGAATCAGGATGTAACCAAGCCAGACGGAAATTAATAAAATGAATTTGAAATGAATAAAAAGACAATACTTTTCGCCTCGTTGCTATTGGGTGGTTTGCCTTTGATGGGAACCCTTTCGGCTGATGCAGCGGTGCGCGATACAATCAGTATCAACCAGGGATGGCAGTTCCATCGCGGAGATGTGAAGAATATAGATGAATTGAAAACAACTCAGGGGGATGATGACGTGGTAAATCTGCCTCATGATTTTCTGATCGGTCAGGACTGGGTGGCTCCTGATGCCAGCGAACGTCCTGACAATAGTGATGCCGGAAGCAATGTGCGCAGCCGATTGAGTCCGCGTGGCTTTAAGGAGATGGGCATCGGCTGGTATCGCTATCAGTTGACTCCGAAGGATGAATGGAAGGGAAAGCGCATCGTGCTCGATTTCCAGGGCATCATGCTGGTGGGAGATGTCTATCTAAATGGAAAGCGTATCGGAGGTACCGATTATGGGTACCTCGGTTTCGATATCGACCTCAGTAAACTCTTGAAATGGGGCGAGGCTAACGAGATAACTGTCAAAGCAGATACCCGCAATCCTAACAATTCCCGTTGGTTTACGGGTGCCGGTCTCTATCGTGATGTCAATCTCATCATCACCGACAAGAATCTGTTCTTCCCCCGCCATCCGCTCTTTATCCGCACCCAGGATAACAAAGAGGTGAAAATCAAGGCAGAGATTATCAACCAGCAGAAGCTGGCAAAAGGACAGGGAAAGGCTGTTATTCCTGTAGAGGTTCGTATTCTGGATGCCGATGGCAAGGTGGTGGCTCAACAGAAGAATAACATCGATTTCAATGCCAAATGGCGTGATAGAGAATATGAGTTGCCTGCCATCTCTCTGGAGAATGCCCAACTGTGGTCGCCAGATACACCTTATTTATATACTGCCGAGGTGACACTTTATGACAACGAAGGCAACATTGCTGACCAGATTAAGGAGCCGTTTGGTGTGCGCACCATCGAAATGAATCCGGAGAAGGGCTTGCTCGTGAATGGCAAGAAGGTCTTGCTGAAGGGGTATGCCAACCATCATACCCTCGGTGCCTTGGGTGCTGCTGCTTATCCGCGTGCCATCGAGAAGCGGCTGAAACTGATGAAGGAATTCGGCATGAACCATATCCGCACCTCTCATAATCCCTATAGCGAGGACTTTCTGAAACTCTGCGATAAGTATGGCATCTTGGTGGTGGATGAACTTTATGATAAGTGGCTCACCCAGTATGCCGGAGGCAGAGTGGAATGGGAGAGCCTCTGGCAGAAGGATATTCCGGAGTGGGTGAAGCGAGACAGAAATCATCCGTCGGTCATCCTCTGGAGTCTGGGAAATGAATTGCAGCAATATAGCAACCTGCCTTTCAACGATTGGGGCGTTACGGCTTATAAACTTCAGAAGGAGTTGCTGCACCGTTATGACGATACCCGACTCACCACCGTGGCGATGCATCCCCGTTATCGCAACCTGGAGACTGATTCTATCCCTGCCGATCTGGCGGTGGCAACCGAGGTAAACTCCTACAACTATCGCTATATGTACTTCCCTGGTGATATGAAGCGTTATCCTGAAAAGACCTTCTATCAGAGTGAGGCAAGTGTGGCTGCCATGGGACCTAACTTCTATGAGATGGATCTCGACAAGGTGATAGGTCTTGCCTATTGGGGCGCCATCGATTACCTGGGCGAGAGCATGGGATGGCCTATCAAGGGTTGGAACCAGGGTGTGTTCGATCTTTCTCTCCAGCCAAAGCCGGATGCTTATTTCGTGAAGAGTATGTTCTCAGAAGAACCTGTCGTGCATATCGGAATCATCGAAAAGTCGGGTGGCAACATCCAGTGGAATGGCATCAATGTTTCTGCTGGAAAACTCTCAGAAAACTGGAACCGTGAGGTAGGCGAGAAGGTTTCGCTCTACACTTATACCAATGCAGATGAGGTGGAACTCTTCCTCAACGGTAAGAGTCTGGGAGTAAGAAAGAACAGCGAAGCCCCTAAACTCCGTGCCCGCATCAAATGGGATGACATCGCCTATGCACCGGGTGTGCTTCTGGCTGTAGCTAGAAAGAACGGCAAGGTGGTGGCTCGCCATCAGATAGAGACTACGGGCGAGGCTGTGGCTCTGAAGCTGGTTCCGGATATAGAGACCTGGCATGCTGATGGTAAGGATCTGATGCATGTTCGCATCTATGCCGTGGATAAAAAGGGCAGAAGAGTGCTGAACGTGAAGGATGCCAAGGCATTCGACAAGTTAACCTTCACCGTGAAGGGCGATGCGAATATCGTGGCGGTGGATAATGGAAACATCGCATCTGATGAGCTTCATATCGGAAAGACCCAGTTGGAGAAGTCCATCCAGCGTCATCTCTTTCAGGGATCCGCCCTCGTGATATTGCGCGCCGGTGATAAGCCGGGAAAGATAGAACTCTCGGTAGCGGGAGAAAAGATGAAAGCCAAGAAACTGGTTTTGAATACGAAATAAATATGATACTAAGAAAGGTCGCCAAAATGCTGGCGATCTTTTTTTAGTTGATTTACTTCGCTATATCCGTCGAAATTCGACGTAACTGATATAGTTTCGACGGATTGGCTTAAGTTTCGACGGAAATACATTGTTTTTCGTCGAAATTCGACGGATTATTGCAAAAGATACCAATTGCGACCATCTGTTTTAATCATCTCTTCCAATTTCATAGCCTTAAGCAAATCTCCCAATAGTCGAAGTTGTTGTTCTTCCGTCTTGTTTTGTGGAAGAACATCCTTCAGATATTCGTATATACTATCTCGCTTGGCGCCTTCGTCTCCTGCATTGCTGAGATACTGTAGAACCATTTGACGCAATCTCTCCTTATCCAATCCTTTGGTCTTTGTGTAAGAAGGCAGTTGGTGAGTGTTCTTGGCAATGCTAAGAGAAATGCTGTAATGTGGAGTCTCACCTTCTATCAGACCACGTTTGAGTAAGTCTTGCGCTATATCCTCATGAATAGTTCTGCCTTTTTGTACTGCGTCTAGTGAGATGCAATCCCAGAGAGAAAGAGTGTCGTTTGTTTTCAACAAATCAGTGTATCGTTTATTGATTTCATTGCCATAGATGCGGACAACTACTTTCTTCTTGATCTGGTCAATCTCATAGTCAGGCATAGGGAAGTGTCTGCGCCATTGCTCATTGAACATTTTCTTGATACCAAGGCTTACGGTATCAATCATGTTGAAATCTACCATCGCCCTACATAAACATTCATTGCGGAAATGCGTCTGAGGCTCTTCGTTCCTCAAAACATTCTCCAAAGTGCCAGGAATGAATGTGCCAGCATTGGAATAATACAGATATCCTGGATTCTCTACGAAATTGATGCGTTGCTGGAGAGTGTAGTCTTGATGGCCAATATAACTGCCTGCGGCTGATTTATATTCTATTTCGGAGTTTTCCTTTAGTTGATTAGAGCCATTTTACCAAATAGGCATCCTTTCAAATGGATAGTCTTTTTTATTCTGCATTAGAGTATTTGCCTTTTTAAAATTTTCTTTGATTTGACTTTTCAACTCGCAATTAATTTCTTCTAAATCTTTATTATTTTCTTCAAGAGAAATTATAAGTTTTTTATTTTCTTGTGATTTCATAGCTTTGCAATCTAATTCAAATTATTGTTATGTTCAATGACAAATATGTTACGTGAACAGAACTGTTCTATGGAGATGCTCTTAGGTATTGCCTCCGTCCAGTACTGGAAATATTTTTTCAAATCTTTACTGTTGTACATAATTTAATGTTATAAATTTAGCATTGAAGATGCTCCTTTCTAAATAAAGCTCTATTTAAGTGCTCATACACCTCTTTTTAACTAGTATTGAATATCAAAAAGGCAAATTGTCATTATCATCAGACATATCAATAACACCTTTTTTTTTTAGCTCTTTAAAACATTCAATGGTTGCTAAAACATCCGAGAAGGCATTATGGGCATTTTCAAAATTTCTATGGAATAATTTATAATATAACTCATTCAGCTTGGGATATTTATAGCCATACATACCTGTTATTTTGCAAAAATTAACAGATGATTTCATAGTTAGGGTGTCCAGTTCTATGTTCCAATATTAACTCACTTGTTTGAGTGTTTTGGTTCGTTCTGTCACCCAGTTTTTGGACAAGTGCTCGGTAGTCCAAGCAT
>ENA-ORSL01003493-ORSL01003493.1-human-gut-metagenome-genome-assembly--contig:-NODE-3493-length-10135-cov-9.065575_pt1 | contig 10135 bp, 11 predicted proteins | sample MGYA00242190_ERZ509157 | MGnify/ENA primary metagenome ERZ509157 (study PRJEB26280, sample SAMEA2338664) | human gut metagenome | biome: human gut; feature: human-associated habitat; material: faeces... | reverse complement strand
TAAGGCTCTGCACTTGTTGCACCTTGCACTTTCTGCACTTTTGCACTTGTTTGGCACAAAATGCAGCTTCTTTTGTGCAAGAGTGCAAGAAGTGCAAAGTGCAAACGGTGCAAGGTGGTGGTTCTACTTCTGTACTTTCTCATAATTGCCTTGCTTGTCTTTGATGATAAAGTTTTTCTGACAGAAGTCTTTGAGCATATACATGACAGTACGTCTTGCAAAACCGAAATCCGCTCCAGCCTTTACTGCTTCAGCAGTTACGAACTTGTTTCCCAACGAGTCAAGTACCTGTTTCTTCACAGGGTCGGTAGCCTCGGTTGAAACGAGGTCATCCATCCTTTTGTATGACTTCTCAAAGTAATCGCTCATCCGTATGGCTGCATTCACGGACTCCGCATCAACAAAATCCTTGTGAGACTCATCACAAGCCCATCGGAACAGTTGGAATATCAAGGCAAGCCGAGCCGTGTTCAAAGGAACTTTTGCAGCAAGTGAGTCTATCATTTTTTCATCCGTAATGGCATTCTGCCGTTCTATGTCCTTATTCTGCCAATCATAGAATATGTCAATGGCTTCATCAGAGAAGTCAAGAACATTGAAGATGTCTTCCGTAAAAGGAAGAGCCACAGCCTTGTCTATGATTTCTTTCCATACACGGAATGGTCTTTCAATGATTGCAGCATCTTGTTTTGGAACCTTAACCCAAGGAGCAATCTTCAAACCTTTTGGGCATGTAATCAGAAAACGGTCAAGAAAACCATTCTTCTTGAATCCCATATCATAAAGTTCATGCACAATACCAGTCTGGATAGTTCCTACAATCTGTATGCAAGGATAATCAATGCGTAAAGGGCAATCAAGATTACAACGAGAAACATCTACAGGCAAGCCATTGTGAGCCGACAGCATCTGTTGTACAAAAGAACTGTTGTTGTATCGGTTGATGGTGTTGAACAGCCCCATTATCTCATCCACCACAACTGCCACACCTCTGAGGTTGGCATCGTGATTACGCATCAGAATCTCTGGTGTGAAGTCATTCATGATATTCTTATGCAGGACTGGTACAGGAGGTAACGATTCCCATTCCGTCCGTTTTTTGCCCTTGTTTCTCTCCACAATGGCTGCATACTCATTCTTTAGAGCCTTGAACTTATGGTGCTCCTCAGTATCAATGTCGTGCAACGGTTTGTAGGCAAAGTTCAATGGTGGAGTCTTGCCGACTCCTGGTCTGCCAACAAGAATGACATATAGAATAGGTGAAGTAATCCAATTGCCTTTAATCCGGATATAGCAGGAGTTGCCGACGGCTGCTGCCATAGCGGATATTAGGGAAGTGACAGTGAACTCAATGGAATAGTTTTCCGTCCTTGCCAAATCAAGAATCATCTGCTGCATCTTCTGGGGGAATATGTCAAGCGGAATGCCAGAAGTGGCTACGCCCGAAGCCTCCGAGCGTAGCTTGTTACAAATTTCAAGCGCATCCATTACATTACCAGTTTAAGGGTTTGGGCTTGCGCTTGTTTCCTGCAAGAATGGCAGCGTTCTCCTCTTCTGCTGTGAGAGGTACAGGATTCTTGCGGTTTGTCTCCAGCCATTTGTCAAGTTCGTCTTGATAAAGGCAATAACGCTTGCCTGGCTTTGTGGCAGGAATGCTGCCGTTGCCAAGTTTCATGTAGAGAGTTGCCATCGGCATTTTCAGGTATGCCGATGCTTCCTCCACACTCATAGGTATGTGCGTGTTCGCCTTGTGTGGCTTGTTCTGTGATTGCAGACCGATGATCATCTGCTTCATGCCCACCACTTCATCCCGAAGCTGGGCAACGACCATTGGAAGGTCGTTGAAAGTTAATTCCTTTGTCATATACAAGTTGTTCTAAAAAACTGGGACAAAGGAACAGAATGATGCTTCCGTTACTGAGGTTCGTGACAGTCATTTGTCATTCACGAAGGAATAACTCTAACAATAGGGATTATTCGGGAGTTTCCTCTGATATATCATGAAACTCATATCCTCCATTGCCAGGCTCATCAATCGGAATGACATCATTAGAACATGGTGCTTTCAGGTTCTTCAATGTGCTGTAGTCCAAGCCTTCAAACGGCTTTGGAAATAAAGCCCTGACAAAGGCTATTCGCATTGCCATTGTGTAATCACGTTTACCCAAACGTTCTGCGATATTCCACACGAAGTGCCTTAAAGGAATATTCTCAACCATCTCCTTGAAACGGTTTATTGCTATCGGGGTATAGTTGGTGTCGTTGCTCCATTCCTTGACAGCCTCAATTACCTTGTGCAAATCTTCCTCATACAGAAACCTTGACATGGTACGATGCACATAGTCAAGTACGGCTCTCGTTCGTTTTTCCTTTATCTCCTGTGCTTCTTTTTCTTGTGCCTCTACACACTTGGCATAGTCCTCATGACTGTATTGTGCTGACTCTGTTTGTGGTAATGTTTGCTTTGGCTGTTCTTGTTCTGTTGCTGGCTCTGCTTCTACAACGTTTTTCTTTGTCTTGCTGTTGCTACCAATGGTCATCAGTTCATAGGGATAATTCACCATAGAAATGAATATCGCCCAAAGCAGGATGTTGCTCCCTACAAAGATGATTGACTCGACAAACAGACTTTGGTGAAAGTCATTGCCTACATACATAGCCACGACAAGAGAGATGGCGAGAATTGCAGTACCAACAAAAGCGTAGATGGTACAATCTGAAGTTGTCTTGGTTTCTATCATTATTGTATTCGTTTTATTGTTATTCGTTCAAAAACTTCCACAAAGTTAGATGCAGAAGCATGTAAAAACAGCATTTACGTTCTCTGGCACTCTTTCTTTTACGCTTTATTAGCGTTCTAATATGATTTCATACTCTGAATCATACTTGAAACAGCTCGTTAGTGCCAGTTGCCGCTAATTGCTGACTACAAAGGTAAGGATGAAGAAAAGGGATATTTGCAGTTCCTCTTTAATATCAACAGAAATTGGAATGTATTTGTCGAATTGGTTCTATCCACGACAGCAAATAGAACCAACAAAATGAGAAAAGGACTATTGGAACACTATCATTCCAACAGTCCTTTTCTGCGTGTTATTGTCAAATGGTTACTTCTTCAAGGTGATACAGCCAACCGAAGCACGCTTCTGGGCATCGGAAATCTTGGCATACACCTCTGTTGTTGCCACATTCTTGTGACCGAGATAACGCTGCACAACCGCAATACTTGTTCCTGCGTCCAACTGGAGACAGGCAAAGCTGTGGCGTGAGCAATGATAGGATATATGCTTGGTGATTCCTGCTTCTCTCAGCCAGTTCTTCAATGGTGCCTGTGTCATGGAGTCTTTGAAATCGGGGAACACCTTACCTCGTTTATCTGGTGAATAGCCTATCAGTTCCAAGGCTTCCTCACTGATTGGGTTATGCACGATGTCCTTTGTCTTCTGCATTCGTGTAGTGACATACATCACACCATCGCTGCCGTATGGCTGTATTTCTTCCCAAGTGAGCTTCTTGATGTCGCTCTTTCGCAATGCCGTTAGACAAGAGAACAGGAAGGCTCGCTTCAATGCAGGGGTAGAGCATGGAGTGGATGCCAAGCGGATAACCTCGTCTTGTGAAAGATGCTCCTTGTCAGTCGGGATTGTCTCGATACGCTCCAAGAAACCGTTCGGGTTCTCCTTTATCTTGCGATCACGATAGGCAGTGTGGATTGAAGCACGGAAAGTTGACCAGTAGTTGGCTGCTGAGTTGATATGTAGTTTTCTGTTCTTATGCAGTCCCTGTGGTGCTGTCAGCAGATACTCACGAAATCTGTTGCACAAGTCCACGTTTATCTCACCGAAGGTACACTTGCCTTGCGTGAAGGTACGAAAGTGCATATAGACGTGCTGCCACTTGGAGTTCTTCTTGTCTGCCAGTTTCTTGAAGTAGGCGAGGAAATCTCCTTTCATCTTCTCCTTGTCGAAGAAATCATAACGCTCGTTGACGATAGCCTCAAAGCGACGGCAGCGTATCGCCTCGGCTCTTGCCGTAAGGTTGAGGTTGTACTTCTGTTCCGTCTGGTTCTTCGGCTTGGCATAGATGTAGATGCCAAGCGACTCATGGCGGATGACTTTCATCGTGCTCTCGTCACGATAGCCTGGATAATAGTCAAGATAATAGGACAGCATGCGTCCGTCCTTGATTTTGCGTGTACGCAATGATACGGTCTTGCAAATGTTGCTCATAACTGATATGTATTATTGATGATTATTCATGGTGAAGTGTCTCTTCACGGCTGCAAAATAACTGAATGATACTTCCGTGACTCCAATTATTTGCAGTCATTGATGGATAATGCTGAAATCATTTGAAATCACAGTCCTTTTGCTGCTCTTTCCGCCATTGCTCGCTCCACATCCGTCTTCAAAAGCAAGTTCTTTACACCCACTTTTACCTTGCTAATATGGTGAACTCTCACAATATGGCAGATATTGGCACTTGTCAGACCATACAACAGCTGCACTTGTTCGGTGGTATAATAGTTGTCATCGCTCATGAGGTCAGTCCTGCGCAGTTCTTCAAGATGTTCCTTGGAATAATAGGTGCGACCATACTCACGTTTGGTGGGTATCTTATGACGATATGCATATGCCCTGAGTGCCGACTTGCTCATACTGAAAGCATCCTCTACATCATCAGCAGTCACCCATTCCGTGATGCTGTTGATGTCAACGGCAGTACCGAAGAACTCATCAATATGCCGTTTGCTGTAATAGTTCTTGCCAGCGATACGGCACATCGGTATCTGGTTGCGCTTGGCGGAGGTGTAGAGCCAAGACTTCTTGACCTTATAAATGGACATCACTTCCTCACCAGAATAATAGTCAAGCACCTCATTCTCCTCTTTCCCTTTTGTCGGTTCCTGCTTTCGTATTTGCTTTTCTGCTTTTGCCTTTTTATTGGGTTTGCTCTTGCTGGCAGGAATCACACGCTTGTAGGGATTACCCTCAAACATCTTCTCTATATCAGCCTTTCTTACGAATGCCATTCTGCTGCTCAATCTTGATGCCTTCAACTTTCCGTTAGCCACAAGTTTGTAGATATACTGTCGGGTGCATCCCATCAGAATGGCAGCTTTGGAGAAGGTAAGATACTCCTGATGTTGCAGATCCATGATTGGCTCAATACCGTTAATCAATTCCTGCTGTCTTTTCTTCCTAAGACGTTTTGCCTCTGCCTGACATTCCTCGGAACAGTATTTCTGCATACCGCTTCTTGGCACGAATGTCTTGCCACAAAATTCACATTTTCTTGTCGGTCTCATACTCTATGATATTGCTATGTTCTACATACTTTGAGTATTCCACCTATGGAGTAAACGGAAGTGAACCATTGACAACCTTTGTCAACCCAATCCACGATATAACGCTTTTTGCCTATCAGCTTCAAATCTGTCCTTCATCGTAACCACTCGTAAACCCTTGTCAACTACGTTCACAATATGACAAAATAAAAGCTCCGCAAATTCTCCACGGTAGAAATACGCTGCAAAAATATGTGGAAAATCGGGAACTGCCAAAAAGCACTCAGAAAGTATTAAAAAACAAAGAGTGTTGAAAATCAATACTTTATGGTTAGTTAGTCATAGTAAGTTATGGTTAGTTATAAGGCTCTAAATACAATTAGAGAAATTTTGAAGCGTAATAGGGAGCAGACTCTACGAGGAGTTATTGAAGGAATAAACTCCAAAAGAGGAAAAGGTGTTTCGTGGACGCAGAAAGATGTTAAGGAGCAACTAGAAAAGTGGTCTAATAAGCATGATGATGGTAATGGTCATGCTGTCTATTATCCTTTTCATGGCATTGTTTTGACCTATGCCCCAACCTTATGTGCGGGGACATAAGATTGGGGGAGGAAAGAGAGAAGAGTATGGAGAATTATATGTGGAAATGAATGCTGGAAAGCCACTTCTTGACATCGAAAGATGGACACTCCTTGTGAACACCAGGGAGATCTCTATGCCCCAGGATTTCGGCTTCAGGATAGTCGGTGCAGAGACTCTTCAGAAGCTCTCTCATCGCAGCCTTCTGCGCTGACGTGCGGGTGTCGGCAGGACGACCATTGGCATCCAGACCACCCTCGTAACAGATGCCGATGCTGTGGGCGTTGTAATGACGGGCATGAGCTCCAGGCTCCGACTCCGGACGGCACGGATAAATCACTCCGTCCTTCGTGATGTAATAATGGTAACCGATGTCACGGAAACCACGGGCTAAATGACATGCCTCCAACTCGCCTACCGTGAAGTCCTGGGTAACTCGGGTGGCACTGCAGTGGATGACGATTAAATTGATCTTTCTGTTCTTGATCATAGGCAACTCTTGTTAATGATTACTGAATACTGATTAAAGAAAACTGATTTCTGAAAACTGATTACTGATGATGGATTCATTACAGTCCCTTGCAGCTCTGCACGCAGACGGCAGAAGCGATGGCGGTAAGTACTGTGATGATAAGATTGATGATCTTCTTGATGGTTTCTTTTCTCATGGTCTGATGATTTACAAAAACTTGATTTACAAAAACTTGATTCAACTGAAATGTTCATAACTAGGGAGATATCCTAAGAAGGAAGCCCTATCACCCAGACACCCGTTCAGAGCTTGCTTTTGATGATTGTTGCAGATGATTCCTGCCTCTTGATGCTCTCGGAATGCCCCTGACGCCATACGGCTCCCTTCTTTCAGATTTTACTATTCTCGGCTACAAACTTACGTTGTCGTCGCCGCCTCCATCTGTAGTTCCGCTATCCGTGGTTCCACCGCCACCTTCAGTCTGGCTGCCACCACCTCCGGTAGTCTGGCTGCCACCACCTGATGGATTATCCTTGCCGATATCATCCGGATTACCTGGATTCACCGGATTCCCTGGATTCTCCGTTGCAGGAGCTGCCAGATTGATGAGCTTGATCGTGGTGTCAAGATTCTCGGTCTTGAGCTCGCCAGTGGCTCTGGCTCTCAACTTCAATCCCAAAATGTACTTCCCCACGTTGTAGTTCTCCTTGATAGGAGCACCGCCCTTCACCTTCAGTCCGAGGGAGAAAATAGCTATGTCGGCAAATTTTACATTCTTGCCCAAGAGAAGCAACTCCTTGGTGCAGGCTGCTGCATCGGTCAGCATACCGAGGATAGCACCCTTGCTGTAAGGGGTGTTGTGGCTAGCCATGTGAGCGGCGAGCTCTTCGAGTCCGATGGTTTCATCGGATACTACTCGTGGAAACCATTTGCCGCAAGCTTCGGCAATCTTCTGGTTTGTGTTCTGGTATAAGATAATTCTGATCATAACGTTTAAATGGTAAAATTATTAAAGTTAATCGGCGCTGCGCATTGCCCGTGGTTCTTTCTGAATCACAATGCAAAGATACAACATTCAGAATCCGCCATTCACGGTTTCTCACGTTTACTCACGGTTTCTCACTGATTTTCACGTCTTTTTCTGAAGATAAGCCCGGAAGAATGATTTTCTTCCTATGGCTCGCCCAGATAGTCGAAGATGTGGGCTACCTGTATCGGACTGAATTCCTTCGACCATTTGGTGTAGCCGCTCTTCACCAGAGCATCGTGGAGAGGCTTGCAGCGGTTGATCCATCTTCTGAGATGGGCACTTGCCACTTCGGGAGTGGCATCAGGGAAATACTCAAGAGCTAACTCTTGCTTGGAATAACATTTCTGTTCCATATTGATTGAAATTTAAAAGTGACTTGTTTACGATGCCTAAGTGACTTACTTACGAGCCGTAAGTGACTTGCTTAGGATGCCTGAGTGACTTACTTAGGATACTGGAATGAGACTTACATCCGGGTGACAGGGTGACACCGGTGACAGGCTTTTTCAGAAATCTCTCTCACGTAGGCGGGCGGGAGGCCTTTCTGGAAAATTTTTCCTGCCCGCCCGCGTGAGGAAAGTTTTAGAAAACAAGTGTCACCGCCGTCACCCGTCATCAGAATGGAAGATTGCCGCTGGCATCGATTCCCAGGGAAATCTGATAGTTCCTGATCTCTTCTGCCGTACGGATGATGGCGATGAAACCACGACTGTGCTTGGTGCGTAACCTGTTGAAACCCAGGTCTCCGAATGCCTTACCAATCTTCTGGCTGCTCAGCTTCTGAGTGATGTTGCAGCCGATGATCTGCATCGCCCGGGCTACGGACACAAACTCCCCTGTCTCTCCCTCCGAAGGCTTCCGGAAGTAGAGATCCACCAGTTCCTGTTCGAGGCGTGGCGTCTCGAATTTGCTGTTGTGCCGGTTCTGCCGCTCTATCTCTTCATCCGTAAACCAGTAGCGGTAGCCGCTCTTGTAGAGGGCGTAAGCCTGGGCATAGATGCCGGGATGATTGAAGGGATGCTGGCGAGGGGAGACGATGCTCTCTACCTCGAAAGGCAGCCAGCGGCGGGTTCCCGTAGGATCGTTCAGAAACTCAGGATTGTTGCCCGTACCGCAGAAACTGTTGATGTGCTTGCGCTGCTCGGCATAGTGGGCATAGGCAGCTCGCTCGTTGATATACTGCATCGTCACCGCTGCCTTCAGCTGGTTCATCTCCGAGGCTGACATCGTATCCAGCTCCTCGCAGCAGATGAGGGCATACTGCGAGAGGGCGATGAGGTCATCCTTCGTCATTCGCTTGGCATTGGTCTTCGTGTAGAAGTACTGCTTCAGCTCAGGCGGAAGGAGATGATTGAACCAGGTGGTCTTGTTGGCACCCTGTCTTCCGATATAGACCAGGATGACATTGTTGACCGCCTCTGAGTCCAGCCAACCGGCAATCATGCCCACGAGCCACTTTCTCAGACATTCCTCGAAGCTCAGCACGGAGCTGTCGGTATCCTTCACCTTCACGGTGGCAGCGAGTTCGGCGATGTAGTCCTTGTCGCCCTCCTTCCAGGGCGGGAGATGGGCGAAGTAATCCTCGAAGGGATTGAATACGGGCGTATAATCGCTCTCGATGATATTGCGCATATCCAACTTATTTACCTTCACCGTGAGCGACATCTTGGTCCAGAGCGAGTTGACGTGGCGGTCGAGGAGTATCTGCCAATGTGACAGCTTGGCAGAGGATGATGTGTCTTCTGGGATTTCCTGAAACTCGTATCGCTGCGTGATGAGATTGTATCGGAGACGGATATGACCATCGAGAAAATTTCTGATTTCCTCGACCGATGCGTAGTGGTTGTCACTGCCGCCATTTCCACCTCCTCCACCACCTCCTGATGCCTTTCCGGAGGCACTGGGGGTGTTGTCGTAGCACGACTTAATGACCTGCTCCACACCATTATACTCGGGAAATTTCCGGAGAGCCCACTTCAGTACATCGGCATGGGCATAGCGCTTCTTGGCGAGCATATAGCCCACCCGCATCACATAGTTGTTGTGATTGCCTGGCTTGTAAATAATCTTGTCGGCTGCGAGTTTCGGTTGGATGATTTGCTCGTAGTAGGTGTTGATGCGGTCCTGTTTCTTCAGCTGCTGATTCTTCTTCGTTGCCTCGGTATGGAATTTTGATATTTCCTCGGCGGTGAAGGGTTTGGCACAGGATTTGTAGTATGCATCGGGATCGTAGGCGAGTCCGCTGAGTCGGTTGACGTTCTTGCACTGGAAGTCAGCTTTTTTGCCAATGAGCTGCTGATAGTAGGCATTGCCCTTGGCGAAGGCAGCGGGGTAGTCATCTCCCTCATAGGGATAGATGACTCGGATACCGTTGCCGCTCATCGTGATGTAGCAGAGCAGGGTATGCGGATCGTCGCAGAGTTTCTGCTTCAGGGCGTTGAGAGCCGTGATATCGGGAGGCATCTCGGTGAAGAGCTCATCGAAATCTACGAGAGATAGGTGGGTGAGTTCCCGGATGTTGTCCTGACCCTTGCCTCCTTCGAGGTAGCAGGCTGGGGCAAAGAGGGGTGCATCCGCCTTGAAGGTTTTCTTGCCTGTAAGACGGTACGACTGGGTGAGGAACTTGAGTTTCTCATCGGTTTTCATAAATTCGACCAGCTTTTCTAGGTCTCCTGGTAAAGGAGTCTTGCTGGTCATGTTTTGGAAGATTGTTATCCTCAAATCCGCAACCTATAGGGTTTCGTGGGAATTTACTTGTAAAACGACA
>ENA-ORSL01003483-ORSL01003483.1-human-gut-metagenome-genome-assembly--contig:-NODE-3483-length-10163-cov-2.021963_pt1 | contig 10163 bp, 10 predicted proteins | sample MGYA00242190_ERZ509157 | MGnify/ENA primary metagenome ERZ509157 (study PRJEB26280, sample SAMEA2338664) | human gut metagenome | biome: human gut; feature: human-associated habitat; material: faeces... | reverse complement strand
TCAAGGCGCTGCATAAAGAAAAAGTCGCTGTCCTTGCGGGAAAGGTCAGGCTCCTCGCCGTTCACTATCTTGTGGGCATTGGTGATGATACAGCTCTGCTGAGCCTGTCGGAATATCTCGTTAAGGGCAACAACAGTCAGCCTGCCGCTGTCTATCATGTCTTTCAGGATATTTCCCGCCCCCACCGAGGGCAGCTGGTCGCTGTCCCCTACCATTATGAGCCTGCACGAAAGCTTCAAAGCCCTGAGCAGCGACTCAAAAAGCAGAGTATCCACCATGGACATCTCATCTATTATCATAACATCACAGGAAACGGGATCCTGCTCGTTGTGCTTGAATTTAAGCTGCCCCGACTTGTCGTACATCACTTCCAGCAGGCGGTGAATGGTCTTGGCGGGATATCCCGTCAGATCGGCGATACGCTTCGCCGCACGTCCTGTAGGAGCAGTTATCATCACCTTCATGCCCCTCTGCTCATAAAGAGAGATTATGGCTTTGAGGGTAGTGGTCTTACCTGTACCGGGGCCGCCCGTCAGGATAAGAAAGCCCTTTGAAAGTGCAAGAGATATAGCCTCTCTCTGCTTGTCAGCATAGGTGATTATCTTTGTTTTCTCTTCAATGTCGATAAGCTTGCTGTAATCCGTTCCCGTGTCCTTGAAGCAGTCGTTCATCACGGAAAGTCGGGTGCTTATGTACTGCTCCGCACGGAAAAAGTCCTGCAAAAATACAAAGCTCCTTCCGTCCTTGTCATAAACGCACAGCTCGTCATCATCGCAGGCAGCGGAAAGATTATCGTCAAACACCTCTTCGCCCACGTCCAGCAGCTTTACGGCAGTTTCTTTCAGCCTGTCCTCCGGCAGACAGGTGTGACCGTTAAAAGCATTGTGGGTAAGGATATAGCAAATGCCCGCCCTTATGCGTCCCGGGCTGTCCTTGGGTATCTCCAGCTTTGCTGCCATTTCCTCAGCCTTGGAAAATTCCAGCTCAATGCCCTGGGAGCAGAGAATGTAGGGGTTCGCCTTTATCTGCTCCACCGCAAACTGCCCCCACCGCTTCCATGCGGACACCGCCACAGAGGGGGAAACTCCGTAGCCCGCAAGGAATATCATCAGCGCACGTATGCCGAAAATGCGCCTGAATTCCTGTGATATCTCGTCAGCCTTTTTGGCGGACATTCCCTTGACCTTTATAAGATCCTCGGGGGTGTTTTCAATGACCTCCAGAGTTTTGTCGCCGAACTCCTCCACCATGCGCTTTGCAAGGGTGGGGCCGATGCCCTTTATAACCCCCGAGGAAAGATATTTCAGTATGGCGTTCTCAGTGGCAGGCAGCTTCCGCTCGCACGCCTCTGCCCTGAACTGAGCGCCGAATTTGGGGTGAGTGACATATTTTCCCGTGAGCCGCAGCTCCTCGCCCTCTTCGATAGTTCCCAGCTCACCCACCACGGTAACATAGTCGCCGCCAGTGTCAAGGTCGAGGACGATATAACCGTTCTGTTCATTGCAGAACAAAACGGTCTCCACAGTGCCCTCAATATGGATAAGCTCATTTTCGGTGTTCGGCATAAAAATTCCTCTGTTTTAACGGTTTCATTGAATTTTGCATAATATCGTATTTTATCATTATATCATAGCGCTGCGGAAATTGCAACCGTTTTATAAGTATCGGTCAGGGTAAAATAAAGCTCAGGCTGACGAAATACTAATGTCCGTCAGCCTGAGATTATTATGGGTCATATTATCGCCGATATAATGTGAATGATAACAAGATGAACAGGGTAATATATGTAAAACAGCCTGCCAAAGCCCTTTCCCTTTTTGCCGTTGTACATAAGCATAAACGGGAGCGCAAATATCATCCACTGAAAATTTATCCGCAGAAGAGAATCGGCAAAGCTTCCTGCCGAATACACCCGCATAGTGGGAATGCCCAGCGCATTTATCGGCAGAGCAAGCAGATAAACCAGCTTGCTTGGCAGCCCGCACCTTTGCAGGAAATTGAAAAAATGTATTCCGATCTGCGGCACAAATATAAGGAAATACAGAGCGCAGTATGCCGAATACCACACCGCCAGCTGCTTTTTATTTTCACGGCAGAAATAAAACAGAACTATGGAAGCTGTAAGAACAGCAGGTCCCTCACTGTGCCACAAAGAGCCGAGCAGGGTGAACACTATACTGTCCCAGTCCCTTAGTATGGGGATAAGGTTTATATCTATGCCTGCCGCCATGATTGGGTCATTGACCTCAACAGTATATGAAAGCACTGCCAGTATAAACTGATATCCACCATAGCACAGAAGATATTTTGTCCTTTTCCGACTGTCGTTTTTCGTGCTTTCAAGTATGGAGATAATAAGCACGCCCTGAAATATGGAAAGAAAAATATTATTATCGAAATCGTACAAGGTTATCCTGAAATACATGGACAAAACCGCAGGCAGTACAGCTTCCAGCATGGCCATGGCAGCGCTTGCCTGCCAGAGCCGTTTAAGATATCTGCGCCTGTCGCTTGTATGCACCGCTCCCTCTGCGGCACAGAAGAAAAACAGTGGCGAGGATATCCGCCCTATCCACCTGAGCCACAGGGGCATATTGGGAATATATGCCCCGATGTGGTCAGCTGTCATAAGTATGAGAGCGATTATTTTTAAGGCAGTCCCGCTCATCTGTCACCTGCTTTCTGAAATTTATGTAGTATATGATGCTATTTTCAGTCCCGAATCATATGTCACCTCCGTTCCAGTCAGCCGGATATATCCGTCAGTATCATCAAGGGTGAATTTAACAGTGCAGGCTTTTGTCAGCAAAAGTGCATCGGCATAAAAATCAATGATGACTTCGTTTTCATCTTCATACGCAACAGCCTCCTTTTCATAAGCGCCAAGCCACAGCGGTTGGATATTATCATCATCAAAGCCTGCGTCTATGCCAAAATATTTCTGAGCGGCATCGTTGAAATCATCCGTACTGCACTCGGTAAACTTGCCAAGAAATCTTGCAAGGGAGTTGTAAAAGGCATCGTCCTTTGCAATCGGCTCGGAATATCTTATGTAAGGCTCCAGTTCCACCATGCACTCATAGCAGAACCGCACCTTATCGGAAACATTGCCGTTTCTCTCAAGCAAGCGGATACTTTCCCGTTCCTCCCCATTCATGGAAAGCGCTCCGAAAAGGGAGTATTCTCCAAGAGGGTCAAGAGCAGTCACCGTCCAAAGATTTTCACCTTTTTCAAAGCGCCCGTCATCGCTTTCGGTCACATTAACGCTGATATGATAGGTCTTTGAAAAATCCGAGGGGTTGGAGCCTTTATTCAGCTCCGATGAAATAATGCTGTACCCCGAAATATCAACGCCGTCAATAAAATCAAACGCCGAGGTGCTGTCCGCAGAGCAAAGCATTCGCAATGTTTCCTTGTCCTTTTGGGCAAAGGCGTCCATAAGCTGCGTGATGCGCCCGTCATATTCCTGCTCTATGGCATTGTCATAGTCTGAGGAAGTTTCACTGACCGTATCTGTAACGGAGGTACTTTCGGTCAATGCACTTTCGGCTGAACAGCTTACTACCTGTTCATCTGTCCCGCTCCCACAGGCGGCAAGCAGAAGTGCGGCTGCGATGATGGTATATCCGATAGACTTTTTCATTTTTTTGCTCCTGTTATCTGATAGGTTTTGCTATGCTCACACTGCCTCAAAATACCAGTCCTGAGTGTAATAATCATATTTATCGGAATGATATTTCGCAAAAACAAGCTTGCCCTGCTTGTTTATTGTCAGAACAATAAATCTGTCACCGCTTCTTACACCGATAACGGAGCAATATTCGCCGTAGTATGACGTGTTTATTTCAATGCTGTTTCCGCTGCGGCATGACAGCGAGCTTTTCTCTCCCGCAGGCGAAATGGTATATCCGCCCTTGCCATTCTTTATTATTGTAAAATACTGTGACTCACTGTCTGAAAGCTCGGACATACAGAACTTTCCCGACCTTACTGTCAGATACTCACCTGTCTTGCTGCGAATACGGTAAAGCTGATCTTTTCCAAGCTTCATTGCAGTGTCCTTGATTTTATAGTCAAAAGACATCATGCTGCCGCAGTTTGTGAGTGTATTGTTTTTATCCGAAAGCAATTTATAATCCGGTGTTATGCCTGAAAGACCGATATAGTTTTCGTATTCGTTCCGCACCTCTTCGGAATATATGTCATCGCAGCTGTAATATACTCCCGCTGCCTTTCCGCATTTTGCAGCAGAAAATATTCCTGTGGTGCTTACTCCTCCGTCCAAATCATTTATTGCATCTGTCCCCTCTCTTGAAAGGTAAAAGAAAGATATACCGTCTGAAAGCGAACGGCAGCTGCTTTCGGACAGGTAGTAGAAATCAGTATATACCTTTTCCTCATCTCTGCCGTCGGGCGTTTCCGTAATGCTGCGGGTAAATTTCAGCAGACCCAGTGCCTGATCTTCACAGGATATCACCGAGTACATCTCATCACCCGAGCTCATTTTAACATCATCATAATAGCAGCGGTATATGGGCATTGTAAAAGGCTCTCTGATGTCAATAGTACCCGAAACTGTGTTTACGGAATTTTCGTTTACCTCGTCCAGCTTATCGGATATTTTCGATGTTATATCCGCTCTGTTCTCGGACAGATACTTTTCAATGTACTTTTCCGTGAAATCATCATTGTCCGCATACACAGATGCCGATAATGCAAATGCCGACAAGCACACTGCCGATACAAATGCCAATAAACAAATAAGCTTTTTCATAGTTAGTCTCCTTAAATATATGTTATAAAACAATAGACTTACTCCAAACATATGTATGTGTTTCGCCCGAGCCATTAGCAATAAATGTTACATCACCGCCTGAAGTCGGAAGTGAAGCAGTGCATATTGATCCTGTAGTTGGATCCATAATTGCAATCTTAGTCATCTGATTTGGATTTGCCGAAGATGTAGAATAACCCATAAGAACAACATCATGTTGTCCGACAACGTTACCGTCATTCTTATACAAAGTTATAATAACGGGCATTCGTTTATCAATCTGTTCCTTTATTTGAGCGTTTGTTAATCTGCTATTATATACTCCGCCCAAAGGAAATCCATGGAAATATCCAATCATAAACGGAAGTGCTTCGTGATTTAATGGGACATCCATAACATTGGGATTAGGATTTGCGTCAGAAAGCCCTTCAGCATAAAACGGCTGTCTTCCTGTTGTATTAAAATACTCAGCTCCTGCCTGTACAAAGCTATTGTTTGTTGGAATATAGCCATACCTGAAAGAAATCACAGACTGAATGCAGGTTTTCCAGCAATCATATTTACCTTTTTGTTTCATCTGCGGAAAATTTGGTAATGTATGCCATACATTGCTTGCAGCTAATCGGCTTTCAGTATCAGTGTAAGAAATAGGTTCAATATTAGCGTATTCACTCTCAGCAGACACATTTAAACTTGTAGAAATTGATACAGCTACAGCTAATGCCATTATAATGCTCTTCACACGGTTTAATGTTTTCATTTTAACGTTCCTTTCAAAATATCGGAGGAAAACTATATTCTGCTATTCAAGATGTACTGTTGTAAAACGCAATTTCTTGAATCATTGTAATATCCCCCTATGGCTTATGTTCGTTTAACGTGCTTAAATCAGGGGGCAAACCCGAAACAGACACACTTCGCATCTGTCTCGGTCTGCCTTGGAAAAAAATTTGTGTCAAATCGTTACTTCCTTGCTGATCGCAGTAACTTTTTCGCTATCGCTGCCGCTGTAAACTGTAAACACAGTTCTCACACGGTATGTACCGCTGGTAAGTCCGCTTTTGTTATTGCTGACAATCAGCAGACTATCATTCACCGAATCAGTCCATGTGCCGTCAGTCACTACATACCATTTACTGCCGCTTTTCTTTTCCAGATACTGAACAGCTTCTATTTTGGTTGCAGTGGTTTTTCCTCTTGCCTTGCTCTTGCAGTACGCTGTATTTGATGAAATATACAGTGTGCTTGTTGCAGTGGTTGTATAGGAATACCTTGGTTCAACCGCACAAACCGTCACTCCGCAAAGTGTTGACAATATAGTGATGATAAGCATAAATGCCGATATACGTCTTTTCATGTGTGCCCCTCCTCTCATAATAAATTAAGATGAATTATATCCATCTGTTAATTTAATCTTTTACCGGGAAGCTTGGGGACACAAAATCGACAAAATATTTTTTATTCTGCTTTTTTCACAGTTTCAGCAATTTCAATTAGTTGATTTTTACCAATATTACCCTCGATATCGAATATATAGTCACCGTTATCCCATGAAATATAGTATGAATCATCATCAAGCCGAATAATATACCCCTCATTGCCACTTACCGAAATATACTCCATAGTCTGATTTTCGGTATCGACCATAACATTGAATGATTTTTTTGAATACTGTGAGAAAATGATATACTTATCGTCTTTTTCATATTCATGCACCATAAACTGTGTAACTTCGTCCGCCTGCTCTTCAAATACTGTCTCAAACCCCTCAGGCACATCAATAGTGTAAACTGCTTCAATAGTCTCGGGAGCCTCTGCGGTATCGGCCGACTGAACGGCAGTGTGGGTGCTGAAAGTCTCAGTGAAAAATCTTTTGAAAAAGTCACGCACAGCACTTACGGACGATGCCGCCAACGCTGCTGCAATAAGCGCCGCCGTCACGCATATAAAAAGCCGCCTTACCGTAAGCTTTTGGGGCGCACCTCCGCCTGCAAGCCGTTTCATCTTCCGCTCAAACTGCAGTGAGAACCGATGATCGGGCATATCCGGCACAGTGCTGATTATGCGGGCTTCCAGCGTTTCCTCAAAGGCTTTTTTAAGTTGTGTATCCACTGCCGCAATGCTCCTTTATCATTTTAACAAAGCACCTTTTTGCACGCTGCAAACGCTTTTTGGCATTATCATAGCTTATCCCAAGACTTTCCGCAGTCTCGGATATGCTCAGCTCCATGTACATTTCCAGAAAAAGCACCTGATAATACTGCTCGGGCAGCTTTAAAAGCAGCTCTTTAAGCTCTTCCGCACTGAGCTTTGAAACAATATCGGCTTCAAGATCGGTGCCGTCAGATATCTCAGTCTCATCAATATTTTCAATGATGACTTTTTTGCTTTCATTGTACATTTTAAGTGCAAGGTTCTTTACTATAATAATCAGATAAGCACGGGTTTGGGGACAGTTTATTTCTGAAATTTTATTTAATTTTCCGATAACGATCATAAATGCTTCGTGTACAGCGTCCTCCGCTGACTGAGGACTTCGCAGGATAGCAAACGCTGTCTTGTACATATCCTGACGGTATGTGAGATAAAGCTCTTCAAATCTGCTTTTGTCCTCCGCAGTGTCCAGAAGAGCAAGATAAAATCCAAGCACAAAATCACACCTCGGATATATTATATAACATTTCCTTAACAAATGTCAAGACATAAAAATCAAGCCGCCCCGGCTGATGAAACGGATCCAAAAGCTGTGGCGGCAGGCGTTTTGCGTCTCACTGTGAGACAATCAAATCATATCACAGGGCAGCTGAATTTGTCAATAAAAACATTTCGACATTCAGGGTCACAAATGAAAATTTTCCCGTATCATCACATAAAAGGTCTTGAAATCATGGACTGTGTGATGTATAATACTAATATTGCATGATACACGCTGATCGAAAGGAATTACCCGAACATGGTTGCTGATACTCAGAAAAAATTCGCCAAAAGAGCCGCAAAGGGAATGCTCTGGTGGCTGGCAGGCGAGTTCATTTGTGCGATATTCAATCTGTGCATGATAATCTTTATGACAAAATTCATGGTGATGAAGCTGTTTACCGCCATTGCCTCGGTGCTTATCGCAAACGGACTTTATTTCAACTTCACCTACAACACCGCTGTCCGTGACAGAAATCTGGTAAAATATCACGGCTGGCAGCAGGATAAGAAAATGAGCCTGAAAATGGCTCTCACCGCTCCCCTACCCCAGTATGTGATGTGGATAGTCCTGCTGCTGTCAAAGCTGGGCGTTATCGGAGACGTGTTCAACTACTACATCTGGGCGAATATGCAGAGCCTTGCATGGATAGACCTGTTCACCTCGGGCAGGACTATTGACGCTCTCAGCTGGGGCGGACTTTTCGGTCTCCTTGTGCTGGTTCTCATCGCTCCCATTGTTATAATCGTCACCTATGAATGCACTATCCGTGATATTGATGTAAAGTCACTGCTGCTTTACGGCAAGAAAAACAAATGACAGATAGGCTTTAAAAGGGCTGTCAGCGGTCTTGACGAAAGATATATGCAAAAATCCCTCTCAATAACATAATCCACCCTGTTCTTTCATATGAATTGAATCAGAGCAATTCAAAATGAAAGGACAGGGCTTTTTTATGAAGATAAAACTGAGAAAGTACAGAACAGCAATATTCTCCGCCCTTGCGGTAATGGCGTCTGCGGCGATGATACACTACGCCATGGGGCAGATAGACAGCGCCGTTTACACCAACACCGCCGAAAGCGACCCCAACGCCAGGGTCATCGTCCTTGACAGCGGCCACGGCGGCATGGACGGAGGCTGCTCCACTGCCGACGGAGTGACCGAAAAGGGCATCAACCTGAGCATAATGCTGTCGGTGCGTGATATGTGCCGCCTTTACGGCTTTGACACCGCCGTCACCCGTGACAGGGACATTTCCATTCACGACAGCGGCACCACGGGCATACGCAACCAGAAGGTCTCAGACATGGAAAACAGGCTGGAGCTTTTCAACAAATTTCCCAACGCAGTCTGCCTTTCCGTCCACCAGAACACCTACACCGACCCAAAATACAGCGGCGCACAGATGTTCTACTCCCCTGCCAATGCCGACAGCGAGAGGTTTGCTTCAATACTGCAAAATCTGTTCGTGAAAAATCTCCAGCCCGACAATATGCGAGAAACAAAGCTGTGCGGCAAGGAGCTTTACCTGTGCTATTACTGCAATAATCCCGCCGTAATGGCTGAATGCGGCTTTCTTTCCAATCCCGACGAGGCCGCAAAGCTCACCGACCGTGACTATCAGCGGCAAGTGGCATATACCCTTTTTACGGGTCTCAACGAATTTATCTGCGGATAAAATCCAGCACTTTACAATGTCATTTTTCAAATCGCATAAAAAGCTGTTGACTTTTTCTCACAAATGTACTAAAATATGTATGTATATATTTTAGGAAAGGAATATTTAAAAATGAAGAAACTTTTCAGAACAATGTCCGCTGCCGCAGTGGGTATCCTCTCCTGCGCAATACTGGCTGCCACCGCTTATGCGGAAGATTATACGTTTGATGTTTCGGGCGCTTCCGAATCAGGCGGAAAATGGGGTCAGTCCTTTATCTGCTACACCGCTTTGGGAAACGAGGAGTACAGCGAGAACTTCAACCCCATGTGGATGACCTCCGATTCTGAAGTCATCGTTGATTATACATACACGGGCGAAGCAAACGGATCTCCCGTTGAGCTTATCTGGCAGACATGGGGCGACGGTCCAGTAAAGCCTAACCCCGATGTTACCAAGGACTGGAACAAGATAGCTCCCTATGAGTACACCGACACTGAGGCAAAGTTCTCATTCAGCGATATCGCAGCATCATACGGCTCAGATAATTTCGACACCGTTTATGCCATTTGCGTGGGCGATACAGGCGTAAACCTTACCGTTACAGGCATGAAGGTAACAAACTGCAATATCACCGCTCCCGTTCAGACTGAGGAGACTGCTGCCGAGGCTGAAACAGAAGCTCAGGCCGAGGAAGAAACCGAGGCTGAGACTGAGGAAGCAACCGAAGCTGAGACCGAAGCCGAAACTCAGGAAGAGGACGAGGCCGAAACTGAGGAAACTACCGAGACAGAGGCAACCACAGCTGCCGAAACCACTGTCAAGGAGACCACAGCAGAGGAGACCTCCGCTACCGAGCTTACCCGACCCAATGCGGCAGAGATCGCAGCAAACGCACCCAATGGCGACAGCATAGCTCCCATCATTATCATAATCGTGGTAGTTGTTGTAGTTGCAGCTGCGGCTATAGTTATCATTATCATGATGATAAAGAAGAATAAGGGCAAATATTATTGATATTACAGATCACGGCT
>ENA-ORSL01003481-ORSL01003481.1-human-gut-metagenome-genome-assembly--contig:-NODE-3481-length-10165-cov-2.807122_pt1 | contig 10165 bp, 12 predicted proteins | sample MGYA00242190_ERZ509157 | MGnify/ENA primary metagenome ERZ509157 (study PRJEB26280, sample SAMEA2338664) | human gut metagenome | biome: human gut; feature: human-associated habitat; material: faeces... | reverse complement strand
TCATCTATGACACCGCCATGGATGAGATCCTCACGGATGAGGCGGGGGTCGTCACCGGCGTGACGTGCACGCGCAAGGGCGGCGCCAAGCTCACGCTCTACGCGAAAAAGGGCGTCATCCTCGCGACCGGCGGCTATGCCCGCAACAAGGATATGGTCGCGCGCTACCCCGTCGCGCACTACTTCAGCAACGTGCCGCACGGCAACGTCGGCGACGGGCTGACAGCCGCCGAGAAGCTCGGCGCGCGCAACTTCGAGCACCCTGCTGTGCAGGTCGTGTACACGAGCCTGACCAACGGCGTCGGCATCAACGACGAGTCCGGCCTCATCGTCAACGACCGCGGCGAACGCGTTGTCAATGAATGGAGCTATCAGTACACGGTCAGCGACGCCATCGCCCGCTCCGGCAGCAACTGCGCCTGGTACATCACAAGCGGCAAGGAGCCCTACGGCGGCGTGCAGTACGGCTACAAGGCCGCTGCCGCCGGGAAGTCCAAGGATCCCTGCGCGGCCTCCATTGAGGGGCTGGCCAAGAAGATGGGCTGCGACCCGGCGACGCTGCAGGCGACCTATGACCGCTACTGCGAGCTGGTCGAACGTGGCGTCGACGAGGACTTCGGCAAGCCGGCTGAATTCCTGCACCCGATCAAGGGCCCCAAGTTTGTGGCACTGCGCCTGCATCCGTGCGTGACCGTCACATTCGGCGGCCTCGAGACGGACATCTCCGCGCGCGTCATGCGCCCCGACGGCTCCGTCATCCCGCATCTGTACGCTGCGGGTGAAGTCGCCGGCACCGGCATGTACGGCACGCAGTACCCGACCTGCGGCACATCGATCGGCAGTGCCCTGTTCTACGGGCGCATCGCCGGACGCGCCGTCACCGATCAGGCGCTGCTGTGACGCGTCCGGCAGCATCCGAGACAGATTCCAAACGCCTCAGAGCGCCTCAGAGTACACTCTGAGGCGCATTTTTGCGTTCAAACTGGAATGTTTTTCTTGCCACCCCCGCCCCAAAACTGGTATAATGTACAAAACAGGATAATATCAGGAAGTATTCTCGGCTTGTCAGATGCAGCATCGCCGTCACGATGCTGTGCAGGTCTGAAAACCGAAATCCGAAGCGTGGGGGGTGATCGTTCCGATATTGCGATCTTTTGTACGCAGTCAGATCACAGAGAAACACAGGAGGTGTGAACATGAACCGCAAGACCGGAAGCATCGTACTCGGCATCTGCGCTCTGGCAGTGTTTGCGCTGCTCGTCGTGCTCGTATGCCGGCAAGCGCCCGCCGGAGCCGACACCGCCGCCGAGACGCCCGCCATCCAGAGCCCGACGGACGATGCCGCGTTCTCTCCGGCGGAGAAAGAAGCAATGCTGGACAATCTGCGCCGCACCGTCGAGGATATCGAGATCTTTGACTACACATTCGGGGATAAGAATTCAGCGATCTATCTGGCCGCCGCGTGCAAGGATCTGAACACGGGGCTGGAATCGGGACTTGCCTACGTGACCGAGTTCGGCGTGGGGTATGTGGTCCTCGCCACGGACGTGCCCGACTTTGTCTACCTCACCGGCGAGGGCATCAAGCTCAGCCCGGACAATGTCGTCTCCCTGTCGCTGCGCAACACCGCGACGGGGGAGATCTCCGATTACGAGGTCGCGTTCTCGCGCGTCGAACAGAAGCTCGATTTTGTCATCCATTCCACCGTCCGAACCGGCAGCGACGCGAAGTAAACCGCTGCATAGCAACCCCCGTGCCTCTGAGCGTGACTCCGAGGTACGGGGGTTGCTGCGCTTACAGCCGCTCTCTGCTGCGCAGGAGCTCATCGAGAAACGCCCTGCTCGCCAGCGACATACGCCGCCGATCCTTTGTGACCACGCTGAGCGTGCGGATGACCGGCGGGTCGAGCGGGCGCGTGACGACCGCGTAATTCGTCCTGCGCAAAACCAGCTCCGTCAGGATCGACACGCCCAGCCCCTGCTCGACCATCGAGAGGATCGAGTAGTCATCGTGGACACACAAACGGATATTGGGGCTGAGTCCTGCGGCGCGAAAAGCCTCCAGCGGCTCATTGTAAGCTCCCTCCTCCAGCAGCAGCAGCGGCTCTGCCGCGAGCGCTGCAAGCGGCACCGTCTCCCGCACCGCAAGCGGATGCCCGGTCGGGAGCACCGCACGAAATTCCCCGGTCTGAAACGGCAGCGTCTCCAGCCCTGTCACGGCATTGGGATTGGCAAAACCGAAGTCCGCCGCGCCGGTGCGCACCCAGTCCTGGATGCTGGTGTAGTCTCCCTGCCGCAGCGTGAGCTGCACGTTCGGGTGCTTTTGCCAAAATGTGCGGATCACGTCCGGCAGCAGGTGACACGAGACACTCGAGACCGTCCCGATGCGCACAAGACCGGAATCCAGCCCCCGGATCTCATCAGCCGTGCAGCGCATGGCCTCATATTGCGCCACAGTGCTCCGGATCGCCGGATACAAGCGCGCGCCTTCCGGGGAGAGCTCCACACCGTATCGCGAGCGGTGCAGCAGCTGCATAGACAGCTCCCGCTCCAGCGACGCGATCATCTGGCTCAGTGCCGGCTGGGTATAACCGAGCATCTGCGCCGCTTTCGTGAAGCTGCCAAGCTCCACGACCTTCAAAAATGCCGCATAGCGCTCCATGTTCAAATAACCTTTCTGCATATTAGCATCGCAAACATCTATTTTACTTATAGCTGACGCCAGTATATAATAACCCGCAGAAAGAAGCAAGTGGGGGTGTGTATGAACAAGACGCGAATGGAAGGTATATGCACAGCGCTGCCCGTCTGCCTCGGCATTCTCCCGGTCGGTATCTCCTATGGGCTTCTGGCGGTGCAGGCCGGGCTGACGCCCGCTCAGGCCACGCTGATGTCCGCCGCCGTGATGGCCGGGGCTTCCCAGCTCATGGTCGTGGGAATGCTGGGACAGGCTAACATACCTGCGCTGGTCATTGCCGTCTTTTTCATGAACCTGCGGCACATCGTGATGAGCAGCAGCGTCATGCACCGCCTCGTCAAAACCTCGCTCAGGATGCGGTTGCTGTGCGCATTTGCGCTGTGCGACGAATCGTTCGCACTGTTCTCGCTCTCCGGCAGCCGCAGCGCCGAGCATCTGCTGGGTATCGATCTGGCGCTGTACGGCGCATGGGTCGCAAGCTCCTTGGCCGGCTGCCTGCTCGGGCGGCTGCTGCCGGTGATCATTGCAAAGAGCTTTGGCGTCGCGTTTTATGCAGCCTTTGCCGCTATGCTCATCCCGCCCGTGCGCAAAAACCGCGCGCTCATGTATCTTGTCCTGCTGACGGGCGCGCTGCACGCCGAGCTGGTCGGTGATTCTGGCTATGATCGCCGCCGCTGTCGCCGGCACATATTTTGTGGAGGTGCATCCGGATGAAGACTGCTGAGATCTATTTGCTGATCGCCGCAATGGCGCTGGTAACCTATGTGCCGCGCGCGCTGCCCGCATTTTGGGCCGGCAAGCGCCCGCTCGGTAAGCGCGCAGCGACATTTCTCGACCTGCTGCCTTACACCGCCATGGCAGCGCTGATCTTTCCGGGCGTTCTGGCCGTGGATGCGGCGCACCCGCTCTTCGGCGTGCTCGGCTGCGGTGCTGCCGCGCTGCTTGCATATGCAAACTGTCCGCTGATCGTCAGCGTACTTGCAGCTGTAGGCACAAACTGCTTGCTCTATCTGACCCTTTGACCGATGACTCAAACGAAAGAGAGGTACAAACCATGAAACAATACGTAGTAGACGCTTTTACCGACCATGTTTTCGCGGGAAACCCCGCCGCCGTCTGCGTCATGGAGCAGTGGCTCCCCGATGAGATGATGCAGAAGATCGCCATTGAAAACAACCTTTCCGAGACCGCTTTTGCCGTCAAGGAGGGCGAGCATTACCGTCTGCGCTGGTTCACACCCGGCGGCGAGGTGGAGCTATGCGGACACGCAACGCTTGCGACCGCCTACATCATCACCCGGTTCGTAGAGCCTGCACAGAGCACTGTGCGCTTTGATACGCTGAGCGGTCTGCTGACCGTTGAAAAATGCGGCAAGCTGCTGACGATGGATTTCCCGTCCTTTGAGCTCCGGCGCGTTCCGGTCACAGAAATGCTCACCCGCGCCCTCGGTGTGACGCCCGCAGAGGTTTACCTCGGCGCTGATATGGTCTGTGTCCTGAAGGATGAACAGCAGGTGCGCGGGGTCGTCCCCGATCAGGCGCTGATCCGGCAGATGGACGGCCTATGTCTGCACGTCACCGCGCCGGGCGAGCACTTCGACTGCATCACGCGCAGCTTCGCGCCCAAGTGCAACGTCGCGGAAGACCCCGTCTGCGGCCGTGCGCACTGTCACGTGATCCCTCTGTGGGCGCAGCGGCTGGGCAAAACGGAGTTGACTGCCTATCAGGCGTCGCCGCGCGGCGGTGTGCTCTATTGCCGCTTTGCCGGCGACCGCACCGTCCTCAGCGGCAGCGCCGCGCTCTATTCCGAAGCGGAGCTCCATGTCTGATCAGTGCGTACATCAGAAAAATCCTCGGACACCTATACGGGTCTCCGAGGATTTTAAATCTCTTCCCTGCGGCGCTCACCTGGCGCTGCCGCATTCTTTTTTCATGGCCTTGTAGATGGAAAGCGCTTTATCGAAATCCGATGAGCACCGTCCACACATAGGCACAAGTCTTGGGGATCATGAGCATGCCGATCATCGGCACGACGTCCGCCCACAGCACCACCGGGATGTAGAAGCCGAAGCTCAGCACGATCGTCAGCCACATCCAGCAAAACGCCCGGTCATCCTGTGCCTTTGCGCTGCGGAAAAACAGTACGATCACGAGCAGACCGATCAGCGCGAACGGGATGTTGCGGTAGATGCCCCACGCGAGCGGTGCGCCGCCGGTCAGCCACCGGTTCTGCGGCATCATGCACAGCACGACGCGCGCGGCAGCCAGAACATACATGGCGGCGGTCAGGCCGCGCTTGCCCACGATCTGATAGCGCCTGCGCCAGACATAGTAGAGCAGCACGTAAAACACCGTCATCGTGACGGAGGTGATCCACTTGCCGAGGCCGAGCGCGAAGGTGTAGTTCTCAAGGCCGGTGGTGCACAGCGCCAGCGCGCGCGGGATCAGGTGGAACGAATCGCCCGCGCCGAGCACAACGGCCATCCAGCCGAAGAGCGTGTACTGCACATTGCCTTTGCTGCGGCGGATCATGAGGATGCCGATCGTAATGACTGTGCTCAGATAGGCGGCATCAAATAGCGTTTCAACAATTGCCTGCATCGTTTAGTCTCCTTTTTCGTCCTCGAATGCTGTTTTCTCTTCGCCGGCCGCGATGCCCGCCCTGACGAACTGATAACCGAAGCGGATACCGGCCGTCAGCAGCGAAGCACCGAGTCCGGTATAGAACACCGCGATGAAGCGATCCGGCGCGATGCCGCTCGCGCGCAGCCAGATACCGCCGCTCATCATGACGGCCATGATGCCGAAGGCCTTCACGTCAAAGAACTTGAGGAAGAACTGGCGCTCCTCCTCATAGCCCGTGATGCGGGCGGTGTGCTTTACGACCAGCCTGCCGAACACAAAATACTGAAACACGGCAAAGACCAGCGCGGAGAGCGCAAAATTCAGTGCGCTCAGATAGGCGGGATAAGCCAGCACCCCGAGGCGCAGGATGTTGAAGCCCGCCGCCCCCCACACGAGGCAGGCGATGAGCAGCAGTGTGCTGCGTTTGACTTTCATGACATACGACCTTTCTATGTGAACATTGTGAACAATGTTCAGTTTGCGGTTTGCAATTGCCCGCCGTAAGGCGGGCTTTTGGATTTAATACAGCGTCCTGCGCACGATCTCCAGCACGGCAGTGGGATCGCAGTCCTGCCGCAGCATGGCCGAGAGCATCTGCGAAAAGAGCACATCCGCAAACCGCTCCACGGTGAAGGTGTCCGTAAATGCGTCCGGCCGGATCTTTGCGTCGCGCCTGAGCACCGACTGCAGCCCCGCCTGAATATGCCCCCACGTCTGCTGCATGCGCCGCTTGCCGTCAGGCCGCTCATCGCGCAGGAACCCGATGGAGTGCAGGGTGAAAAAGCCGGGGTACTGCTCGCAGCCGTAGGCGATGCGCGCATACATCCACGTAACGCACGTCTGCACGTCCTGAAACACGTCCGCACCGTCCGGACGGTGGAAGATCTCCTGCCAGACGCTGCCGACCGTTTCGCTCAGCAGCGCAGCCTTGGAATCAAAGTAATTATAGATCGAGCCCACCGACACGCCGCAGGCCGCAGCGACCGAGCGGATGCTGACTGAGGACCACCCCTGCTGCCGGATCAGTTCACGGCTGGTTTTCAGGATCTCCTCTTTGGATGTGACCGCTGCGTTCATACAAGCACCTCAACTTGAACTGCGTTCATGTTCGAGCATCATTATACGCAGATCCCGTCGGAAGTCAAGCGCAAAAATCAGCAAAACGCCATCCGATATCATTCGCCGCGCCCTGCACGCACAACAGCGAAGGCATGAAAAATGCCTTCGCTGTCGGTTCTGTTTTCTGTGCTCCTGCGCTGCTGCGCGGACAGGCGCCCGGCCGCCGCCAGCAGCACTGCTGCAAGCCAAAGCGGCATCGTGTCCACCTCCTCTACAGCTCGCGGAATACGTCGATCATATCCGTGAACCAGGACAGCTCGCCGGCAAAGCGGCGGCGCAGCTGCGCCGGATCTTCACGCCCCTTGCCGACATCGAAAAAGCCGCGCCCGCTGTGGACGGCAAGATAGAGCCTGCCGTCGCGGTTGAGATTCACGGCAAATTTCCCGAAGGCGGAATCCGCCAGCGTCAGGATCCGCGCCGCACGGTCGGGCATCAGGATGCGCAGCGCGGCGGCTTCATCGCCGCAGCTGACACGAAAGCGCCTGTCAAAATCCTCATTGCCCGTTTTGACGGTTTTGGTGTTCAGCAGCCTGTCCAGCCGCTCTCTCGGCCAGATGGTCAGCCATGTGGGAATTTCGCGCTCAAGCTCGCAAAGCATCCACTGGCCGGTATAGACCTCATGCTCGCTCTTCTCCCACTGACCGCTCTCCTCGCGCTGAAACTCGTCCAACTCCGTCAGTCTGACGGTGCACAGCTCTGCAGTCAGACCCCGATAAGTGCCCCGGATATACCCGCTGCCGCTGCAATAGCTGTGGCCGGGCAGCGGGATGTTCGTGTCCTCGGCATTCAGAAGATGCGCGGCGGGGTCGAGCTGCACGTTTTCGAATACAGCGCTCACCACGTCCGGCGCAATGGCACGAAAGGTCTGCTGCCCCGCCCGCTCTCTGGTTTTTCTCTGCAGCGTCTGCCCCAGCGCGAGGATCACGCCGCCCAAAATGACCGGCACGATGCTGCCGCCACGGAGCATACCCGCCACGGCGATGACCACACCCAGCAGCGAAAGGATGCTGCCGGCCAGCTTCCCGCCCTTATGCCTGCGCAGCTCCTGCGAGAGCGCCTCGTCCGTCATGCTTCTGTTCTTTTCGTCCATACTCTTCTCCTCATTCCGCCGTGCCGCCCAAAGCAGGACTCGCCCTCAGCAGCTCCAGCACGCGGCACATCTCCTGCAGCGAACGGACGTAGCTCCGGCGCACCGCGTCAAGATCGCGCAGGTCTACGCTGCCTGCAACCGAGGCAAAGGCATAGTCTGTCTCGAGCGCCAGCGAAAAGGTGTCTTCCCGCCAGCACAGGCTCAAAAGCTGCCCCTCGACGCTGCGGTCGAACACCGTAAAAAAGTCGATCATCTGCGCCGTCAGCAGCCGGGCGGCGTCTTGCTCGCTGTCCGCCATGACGCAGAAGCTGCGGTCAAACGCCGCGTGCCCCGTCAGCACGCCGCGGGGACTGTCGGCCGTCCGCGCGGCGGCAAGCACGGGCGATGCCGCTGAGACACGCGCCGCACAGCGCAGGACAAGCCCCCTGAAAACCATGCTGCTGCAGGTCTCGAAGCCCTCATGCGGCGTCCCCCTCTGGTATACATGATCCAGCCGCACATTGGCGGCGGAAAAATGCACGCCGCCGTAATCGCCCTCGTGAAAGTTCTCTATGCTGCACGTCTCCCATTCGCCGTCAAGCAGATGCAGCGCCTTCATGAACGGCTCGTCAATGCGCAGCTCCGGCGTGTGGATATCCGGCCCGAAGGCGTTTTCCCATTGCGCGCGGAAAAAGTCTCCCAGCTGCTCGTGCATCAGTGCTTTCAGCTTTTTCTGCCCCCCGCCGCCGAAAACGACCGCACAGCAGACCCCGCCGAAAAACAGCACCGCCACAAGGATCGCCCTGAGCAATGCTTCCTGCACCGCAAAGAAGCAAACGGTACCGCTCACTGCGCCGGCCAGCCCCACCAGCAGCCATACGGCAGACCGTCTCTGGAGGCCGCCGAGCCTCTTTGACAGCTCCGCATCCGTCATGCGTCCGGCATCCGACGCAGCAGAATCGCTGCATTTTTTGTCCATCGCCGCACCGCCCTCAGTCGCAGAGGTCGAAAAACAGGCAGCTGTAGGGGTCCAAGGTATCGATGTCCATAATAGCCGCCTCCGGACAAATGCTGTCGAGCTGCATGCGTTTGGCGCTCTCCTTGTAGGTCAGCGGCTGTGTCTCAGCGGCAAAGATCAGCCCGTTGTAATCCTCCGGGATATAGACCACATAGCTCTTGGTCAGAACCTGCGCCCAGTCACTGACGTTATACGCCCATTCGGTCGAGTAGGCGAATTCAATGAGGTAGCTGCTGCCCTGCCAGCTGATGGTATAGAGATAGTAGTTTTCCCCGCGCTGGCTGTTGCCGTAGGCCGTTGAGGCCGTGAGCCATGTGCCGGTATAGTAGTCATAGAGCTCGCTGCTCGTGACGGTGATGTACTGCTGGTCGAAATACGGGATAGCGCCCTCCGGAATGTAGCAGATGGCGTCAAAGTGCAGCTCGCGGATGCCGTCGTGGGTGTAGTCACCGTTTTTGACGATCTCCCAATAGCAGTCGTCGGTGTTGTAGCCGTCACCGAGTCCGGAATAGCTGCAGACCCCGTCCTCGAGCAGGAAGGTGCCCATCTCCACGGCGGCGTTGATCTTAAGGCCGTTTCTTGCGAAATACGGCTGGCTGCCCGTCGCACCACCGACCGCGACCGTGGACAGATCCTCCCGGAAGACATAGCGCTCCACCGGATCCCAGATCCAGATCATCTCGGTCGTATCGCCGCCGTCATGCAGGAAGCGCACCAGCACGTCGCTCTCGCCGTCGCCGTCGATATCGTCAAAGGATATGGCGTGAAACGCCTGCTCCGCATCGGGAATGTTCACCGGGAAAGACACGCTGTCGAACAGCACCTGCTCCGGCATGTCCCGGTAGAAGGCCGCACTGCTCTCACTCACCGTGACCAGCACGTCCACGCTCTCGCCGTCGTGGGTGATGGTGCCGCGCTCGACCACCGCGCCGCTGGCGCGCCAGTCGTCTCCCGCGGTATCGTCGGAATTACCGCAGGCGGCGCCGCTCAGGCACAGCGCCAGCACCAGCGCAGAGGCAATCAAATGGTTCCATCGTTTTTTCATGATCCTGTCCTTTCTTTCTGTCGCTTCATGCAACTCTGGCCGTTACGCCATTTTCTGATAACAATCGTACTCGCCGCCCCAGTATATCGTGTCGCCGCCGATCAGGGTGAAGTCGTAGACGACATCGTCAAACAGCGTGGAAACAGCGTAATACAGCTGCTCCTCGCCGCTGCGCTCCACCTGGATCGTGCCGCAGTCCACCATGGTGGGGTCGCCGTCGCCGCCGGGACGCTCCATCAGCTCCCAGCTGCCGGCCCGGTCGATCACGAGGATACTGGGCGCGCCGGCCTCGCCGTCCAGATACCAGGTGCCCGCCAGCGTCTCAAAGCCGGTGTCGCCGATGGTCTCACCCGGCGCGTCGCCGCTCACGTGTGTGAACGTGCCGAGCTCTGCCACGTACAGCGTGCCGGCCTCATCGAGCCGGCTGCGGTAGGCCATGCCGTCGTGCTCGTTGTAGAAATAATCACAGCCGTAGTCCGGCACGGACTGGATAAAGCCGCTGGCGGTCACCTCCTCGCCGGCGTCGTAGAGTGCAAAGCGCACCTCGTCGCCGTCATCGCTGGCCTCAACGAGCAGCGTGCTGCCGTCGCCGCC
>ENA-ORSL01003477-ORSL01003477.1-human-gut-metagenome-genome-assembly--contig:-NODE-3477-length-10168-cov-2.707209_pt1 | contig 10168 bp, 6 predicted proteins | sample MGYA00242190_ERZ509157 | MGnify/ENA primary metagenome ERZ509157 (study PRJEB26280, sample SAMEA2338664) | human gut metagenome | biome: human gut; feature: human-associated habitat; material: faeces... | reverse complement strand
TAATTATAAATTTATTATATATATGGATGATTTATCTTTTGAGGAATTTGAAATTGAATACAAATATTTGAAAGCTGTAATTGAAGGTGGGCTGGAGAAGAAACCGGACAATGTGCTGATTTATGCAACCTCAAACCGCAGACATCTGATTCGTGAGAACTTTTCAGATAAAGAGGAAGTGCGTGAGGATATGCATACTTCTGATACCGTACAGGAAAAACTTTCACTGGTATATCGTTTTGGTGTATCTATTTACTTTGGAGCACCGACCAAGAAAGAATTCCAGCAGATTGTAGTAGAACTGGCAGAAAAGCAGGGAGTACATCTTCCGGCAGAAGAGCTTTTAGCAGAAGCCAACAAATGGGAGTTAAGTCATGGTGGACTTTCCGGAAGAACCGCACAGCAGTTTATCAATTATATGTTAGGACAGGAAGTGTAACAGAAGATTTACACAGGAGGAGGAGCACGGATGAAGACTTTTGCAGCAATTTATATCGGGTCTTATGAAATCAGCATGAAAGTGTTTGAGCTTTCCATTAAGAGAGGAATCCGGGAAATTGACCATGTCCGCCATAGAATAGAATTGGGAAGGGATGTTTATTCCCAGGGATATGTTGGATATGAAACAGCGGATGAATTGTGTCAGGTGCTGAAAGAATTCGTGGGGATTATGGAGATGTACCGGACGGATGAGTATGAAGCATATTCAGGTCTTGTCATCCGGGATGCACAGAACGAAGCATTTATTTTAGACCAGATACGGATTCGAACCGGACTCAATGTGAAAGTGCTGAGCAATTCGGAACATCGTTTTATCAGTTATAAGACGGTGGCATCCCAGAAGAATTTTGAGGATATGACCAGTCAGAATGCAGCAGTAGTTGATGTAGGTGGTGGCAGTATGCAGATAACACTTTTTGTAAAAGGAAAGGTAGTTACCACACAGCATCTTCTGATTGGAATTATGCGTGTGCAGGAGAAACTCTTTGACCTTGGCATGCAAAGCGGTAATTATGAGCAGCAGATTCAGGAAGTTGTAGATAAGGAGTTAGAGGTCTTTAAAGCTCTTTATCTGCCAAAGGATGGCATCCGTTATGTCATTTTTATGGGAGATTATATTTCTGCATTTATGCCGAAAATCAGTAAAGAAAATGGCAAATGTATGGTAGATGCGGACAAGTTCTATCGTTATACGGAGAAGCTGAGAGCAAAGAATACAGGACAGATTGCAAGAGAATTAGGAATCACCAACGAGAGTGATACATTGCTGATTCCGGCACTGGTTATCTATCGTCAGTTAGTTGCCACATTAAATGCCCAGAATGTAGTAGTTCCGGGTGTGAATGTAAATGATGGTATAGCATATGATTATGCGCAGCGGCATAATATGGTGAAAGCAACACATGATTTTGAAGAAGATGTAATATCTGCGGCGGAATGTATGTCCAAAAGATATTTCGGCTATCAGCCACATCTTGAAGCATTAGAGCAGATGGCAGTCCAGATATTTGATGCCATGAAGAAGATTCATGGATTGGGAAACAGAGAGCGGCTGATGCTAAGGACAGCAGCCATTCTCCATGACTGTGGTAAATTTGTCAGTCTGGTTAATGGACCGCAGTGCTCCTATGACATTATTATTTCTTCAGAAATTATTGGATTGACTCATCTGGAGCGTGAAATTGTGGCGTCTACGGTACTTTATAATACACTACCGATAGACAGCTATGACAGACTGGCAGATAAGATGGATCATGACAGCTATCTTACCGTAGCCAAGCTTGCAGCTATCCTTAAGGTGGCAAATGCCATGGATAGAAGCCACAAGCAGAAATTTAAGAATGTAAAGACATCTGTGTCCGGAAGAAATCTGATTATTACCATAGAGACGGAAGATGATGTGACCTTGGAAAAGGGACTGTTTGAGTCCAAGGCGTCCTTCTTTGAAGAAGTATTCAGTATGAAACCGGTGATTAAAGTGAAAAAGGTCTATAGTTAGGAGAGTATGCGAATGGAAAAATTAAAAGAATATACGAATCCGGAATATTATGAAAACCGTGAGTTGAGCTGGATTAAATTTAATGGCAGAGTATTGAATGAAGCAAGAGACAAATCCATTCCGCTGCTGGAACGGTTAAAATTTGTCAGCATTACTTCTTCAAATCTGGACGAATTTTTCATGGTACGTGTGGCTTCTTTAAAGGATATGGTACATGCGGGCTATAAGAAAACAGATATTGCCGGTATGACAGCGTCTGAACAGTTAGCAGCCATTAATCATGATACCAGGGAACTGGTAGAACTGCAGTATTCTACTTATAACCGTTCCCTGATTCCGCTATTGAATGCAAGAGGAATCTATATTGTAGATGCCTATGAAGATTTGGAAAATTTTCAGGCAGAATATGTAGACCGTTATTTTGAAGAAAATATATATCCGGTACTGACACCGATGGCAGTGGATGCATCCAGACCATTTCCGTTGATTCGCAATAAGACATTAAACATTGTAGCTTTACTGGAAGAAAATCCGAAGAAGGATGACCTCCTTGGCAAAGCAGAAGAGAAGAAGCTTAAGGCAGAGGGTAAAAAGGGAGGAACCATTTATGAATATGCAACCGTTCAGGTGCCATCTGTATTACCAAGGCTGATTCCGATTCCATCCGTAAAGGAAGGCGAGAAATCCTTTATTCTGTTGGAGCAGATTATTGAGAAGAATATTTCCAAATTGTTCTTAGGCCATAAAGTGGTCTGTGCTTATCCGTATCGTATTATGCGTAATGCGGACCTTTCCTTTGATGAGGACGAAGCAGAGGATTTACTGAAAGAAATTGAAAAATCCTTAAAGAAACGGCAGTGGGGCGAAGTTATCCGGCTGGAAGTGGAATATGGCATTGATAAGCGTCTGCTGGCATTTTTAAAGGATGAACTTCGGGTAGAGTCAGATGATGATATCTTTAAAATCAATGGACCGATTGATTTGACTTACCTGATGAAGATGTATGGACTGGAAGGCTGTGATGATTTACGTTACAAACCATATACGCCACAGCCGGTGCCACAGATCCAGCAGGGAGAGAGTATCTTTGATGCGATTAAAAAAGGTGATATTTTACTGCATCATCCATACCAGACCTTTGATCCGGTAGTCGAATTTATCCGTCAGGCAGCCAAAGATCCGGATGTACTGGCAATCAAACAGACACTTTACCGTGTCAGCGGCAATTCGCCGATTATTGCATCACTGGCACAGGCAGCAGAAAATGGCAAACAGGTATCTGTTCTGGTAGAATTAAAAGCCCGTTTCGATGAGGAAAATAACATTGTCTGGGCAAAAAAATTAGAGAAAGCAGGCTGCCATGTCATCTATGGTCTGGTGGGCTTAAAGACCCACAGCAAGATTGCACTGGTCGTAAGAAGAGAAGAAGAAGGCATCTGCCGTTATGTACATCTTGGAACCGGAAACTATAACGATTCCACTGCAAAGCTGTACACAGACTGTGGTATCTTTACCTGTTCGGAAGCAATCGGAGAAGATGCAACAGCAGTATTTAATATGTTATCCGGTTATTCTGAACCGCTGTCCTGGAACCGGCTGGTGGTAGCACCAATCTGGCTGCGGAAGCGTTTCTTGAAATTAATTGAGCGTGAAACAAAATACGCCAGGGCGGGAAAGACAGCCAAAATTGTTGCCAAGATGAATTCTCTTTGTGACCGTGATATTATTGCAGCTTTGTATGAAGCATCAGCAGCGGGAGTGCAGATTGATCTGGTTGTACGTGGAATCTGCTGCCTGAAGGTAGGCATTCCAAAGATCAGTGAAAATATCAGAGTGCGTTCCATTGTAGGAAATTTCTTGGAGCACAGCAGAATTTTCTATTTCTATAATGATGGACAGGATGAAATTTACATGGGAAGTGCTGACTGGATGCCACGTAACTTAGACCGCCGTGTAGAGATTATTTTCCCCGTAGAAAATGAAGAGTTAAAGCATAAAGTAATGCATATTCTGGATGTGGAACTGGCAGATAATACGAAAGCACATCTCCTTCAGAAGGATGGCACCTATGAAAAGGTTGACAAACGTGGAAAGGTGCTGGTGAATTCACAGCTGCAGTTCTGCAGGGAAGCAGAAGAAGCAGCACCAAAGCCTGCGGATGTGGTAAAAGACCGTATTTTTATTCCGGCAGAACCGGTAGAGGACTAAAGAAATCAGACACTTTTTCCGATATATATTATGAAACCATTGAAATAAAGCTCCAGGGAGGGGATTGTCGCATACGGATATGACGGTTATTTTAAGGTTCCGGTTGTTTTGCTCGTTCACGAGCAGGAAAGACAGCAGAATAGAGGGTATTCGGATGAATCCAGCCGGAAAAAATGTTCCGAAAATGAATTTGAACGAATCTTTCGAAATGCATTAGACGAGGTGAAAGACAAAAAATAGAGAGTATCTATAAAGAGGGACTGTTGTTTTACAGAAATTGTAAAATGACAGTCCCTCTTGGTGTACATGAGTAGTAAGCTATCTGCAATGTAGCGCATTTTTAATATCCGATAAAATATAATAAGGAATCGGCATATGTCTTGTTCCGTTTCCCATGGAAATATAAGGTTTGTTACTTCCGTGGAAGTCAGAGCCACCGGAAATAAGCAGATGATATTTTTGTGCAAGCTTCTTAATGTTTCGTTCATCGCCAAGCTGGTAGCTGGAATAGACGGCTTCAATACCATCTAAATGGCTTTCTTCTACCAGTGTCTGAACCAGAGCGTCCAATCGGTCTGCATTCATGCGATAGAGTACCGGATGGGCTAAAATGGCAAGACCACCGGCATGATGAATCAGGGAAATACCTTCCTGCGGAGTGATTTTAGGACGGTCTACATAATAAGGACAGTCATCCCCGATATATTTACTGAATACTGTATTCATATCTTTGGCAAGACCATGATTTACAAGGTATCTTGCAATATGTGCTCTTGTAATGACTGCATTCGGAAATTCTCTGATAAGACTGTCATAATCAATGGCAAGGTGTGCCTCCTGCTGCAGTTTATCAACCATCAGGCGGTTGCGGTCTGTGCGGGAAGAACGGAATGCATTTAATTTATCATTAAATACTTTATCGTCCGGGTTAATATATAGCCCGACCATATGGATTTCACGGTCATCCAGTTCACAGGAGAGTTCAACACCGGCAATGACTTCCGGTGCATCCGGGGAGTTAAGCCGCAAGGTTTCTTCCTGCGCTTCTCTAATACCATCGATACAGTCGTGGTCAGTAAGGGCAAAGGCATATATCGAATGACGTCTGGCTTCATGAACCAGCTCAGATGGAGTAAAAGTTCCGTCAGAGCAGGTTGAATGTACATGTAAATCAATAAATCCTGTTTCCATGGTATAATCCTTTCTAACAGCTCGAAACAATTATTTTTTAGAATTATTTATGAATATGATTATAAGAGTAATCTTTCGTTTTGACAATCCGGAAGAAATGAGAAAAATCTTTTGCGTATAAAAACAAAGTCCTTTATACTGCAATTAGGAAAAATAATCTGCAGGGGGCAGGAAGCATGAAAAAAATTTTAGAAGTAAGTATGCTTGGAACATTTCGAATGCAATATGGAAATCATTCCTTTATCATAGACCGGAAATCAACGACAAAGACGAACCGGCTGCTTCAGATTATTCTGCATGCGGGTACAGAAGGGGTAACAAGGGAAGAACTGGTGGGAAGACTATGGGAAAATGAGGAGGTCGCAAACCCATCCAACAGTTTCCGGGCAATTCTTTTCCGGGTGCGGAAACTGCTTAAGGAGCAGGGACTGCCGGAGAGCGATTATATTATAAGCCGAAAGGGAGTTTATTGCTGGACGCCGGAAATTCCGTATCGTTGTGATTGCATTTCTTTTGAAGAGAAGGCAGAGCATGCATTGAAACAGGCGGAAGATTTTGGAAAAACAGAATTAGAGGAAGCAGTCAGGCTGTACCGTGGAGAATTTTTGCCGGCACTGGGAGCATCAGAATGGGTAATTTTCTGGGCAACGAAATACCGGAAATTATATATGTCCTGTGTAAAGAGACTGTGCGGAATTTACCGGGATGAGCAGGAGTATCAGAAATTATATGAGATAGCAGAAAAAGCAGCGGTTCTTTATCCACTGGATGACTGGCAGGTATACCAGATGGAGGCATTGATTGCCATGAAGCGTTCCAAAGAGGCGGTGGCATTATATCATAAGACAGAAGAAATGTTGCTGGCAGAGCTTGGCAGTGAGCCTTCAAAGTCTATGCTGGAACAATTAAAACGAATCAGCAGCTGTGTTACGGAGGATGATGCCACTCATATTCAGGCAATACAGGAGAAGTTGGAAGAAGAGAGAGAGGAAGGAGCATTTTACTGTTCGTATCCTGTTTTCATTGAAAATTACCGCTTTGCAAAACGGGTTTTGCAGCGTACGGGAAAGAGTGCGTGGCTTCTTATGAGCACCATTACCGATGGGAAGGGGTATGCTTCAGAAGGCGGTGTTCATTTCGAATACATCCGGGCAGAACTGGAGCAGGCATTGAAAACCTCCCTGCGCAGCGGTGACCTGTATACCAGATACAGCACAAACCAGTATCTGATACTTTTAATAGGTATTGAAGAAGAAAATTGCGGACTTGTGATAGAAAGAATCAATGACAACATGGAACGGACGGCTGGAAAGAAATATGTGAAATATCATAAAGTATTGGTGAATGGAACAGACGAGTAGATACGAGGAGAAATACAATACAAACAGGAAGATTTAAGTACAATTCGGAAGAATAAAGAAAAAATAGAAAAATATAACGCTTTTTATAACACAGAGTAGGCTATGATTGGTTATACAATTCATAAATCAACAGGAAATGGATAAAATGAATAAAAGGAGAAAAAACATGAGAGTAGCCAAAATGTTGGGAAAAAGAATTACAGCTTTTGTAATGGCAGCATTGATGGTATTGTCCTTATCCGGAATAACCGGGATGACAGTAAAAGCTGCCGAAAAGGATGGTACAATTAAGATGCAGCTGCAGGATACGAAGAAAATCGAGTGTTCTGCATGGATTGCTTACGAAACCAAATGGAGTGTTACCGGTGGAAAAGATAAGGTAACATTAAAAAATACAAATAAGAAAGAGGTATCTGTAACTGCGGATAAGACAGGAACAGTTACCTTGAAGTGCAAGTATAAGAATTATCTCTTTCAATGGAAAACAGAAAAATATACTATTAAAATCAGTAAGAGAACTCCGGTATTTGAAGAGAGCATTTCAAATCTGACTTATAACGGAAAAGTCCAGACACTGAATGCAAAGAACTTTGTAAAGGATGGTCCAAAGAGTGGTATTGTTGGAACCTGTGACAAAGAGATTTTAAATGCAGGAACTTATACTTATACGATTACAACACCGGCAACAGATGTATATGAGGCAGGAAGCAGGACTTATACGGTAACTGTAAATAAGGCAGAGGCAGTAATTAAGGAAAAACCATCTGCAACAATCAATCATATGTCCGGAAAACTGAGAGAGTCCCATCTGAATGGCGGAATGGCAGTAGCGGTCAATGATGAGAACCAGGAACTGGAAGGCCATTTTGAGTGGCAGAGCCCGGATGAGACACTGTGGTTTAATACTACTGGAACTGCAATCTTTGAAGATGTAGACCATCATGTAGTATTTGTGCCGGAAGGAAATGCAGCAGAGAACTATAAAGAGACTGTATTTATTGTACCGGTAAGAACCTATTTAAAAGCATTGTATGCAAATCTTACAGCCAGTGATTTTGAATATAATGGCAGTAATGATGAGAAAAACTTAAGCTGTGATGCGAATGCATACAGCTGGGGAATTGAGAAGAATCCAAGCATTTCCATTACTTATACTTATTATGATGAGGCAGGAAATAAATTAAGCAAGGCACCGGTGGATGCAGGAACTTATACGGTAATTGCAACAGCCAGTGCAAAGAAATTTGAATCCGCAGACAGTAATGAAGCAGCCTTTACTATCCGGCAGAAAACGTTGACGAATGAAATGGTAACTGCAAAGGATACTGAGTATACTGGAAACACAGTTGCAGTTGTGGTAAAGGATGGAGACAAAACATTAGTAGAAGGAAAAGATTATACTGTAATATACAGTGGAAGTAATCCAAATGCAGGAGAGGCATCAGCAGCAATTACCGGAATTGGTAACTATAAAGGAACGGTAAATACAACCTATACCATTCTTCCGAAAGAAGTGGAAAATGACAGCGTGATTGCAACTGCAAAGGAAAAATATTATACCGGAAAAGCAGTAACACTCAGTGAAGAAGATGTAACTGTAACTTATAATGGGAAAGTATTAACAGCAGGAACCGATTATACTGTTGGTAATTACAAAGATAATGTAGAAGAGGGAACTGCGCTGGCAACCGTAACCTTTACCGGTAACTATAGTGGAACTGTAAATGTAAGCTTTGGAATCAGTAAGATTCGTGCAAAAGTATATGCCAAATATGGAAATGGAAAACTGCTGTTGTTAAGTGGAAACTGTATTTTAGACCCGGCTGTATTAGAAGAAGCAGCAGATTATGCAACCACAGAGGAAAGCGTAATCCGTGGATTCATCTTAGAGGATGAAAATGCAGGTGTAGTGACAACATATACAAAACTTTTCCGCAATACAGAGGGCTATAACGTATATGTAAAGGTAGCAGATACATTTACACAGAAGGCAGAGTTCTACATCCGGAAAGCAGGAACTGTCCGTCCGGAAGGAACAGTTGGTGATGCAACAGCAAATTATGATTATGTGGGAAGAGCAGCATTTTCTTTAAATCAGCTGAAAGTGACAACGGATATGTCTGGTTTTACTGCACCAGCGTCTTTTGATGCAGAAAAGAATTATGATGGAAAGATGCCGGTAACCCTTGCATCTGTTTTAGATGCATATGCAGCAACCAGTGGCATTGCAGGGGATGATGCAAGATTCTACCGCATCGAATGGTACCGGATGATTAATCCGAATTCCTGGCATATTGATGGAGAAATTGTTGATAACAGTTATACCGTTACTTTTATGGTAGACGGAAATGTATATCAGGAAGTACGCGAAGTAAAGGGAACGGAAGTTTCTGTAACAGATCCTGTAAAGGCAGAGACAGAGACAACAATCTATGAATTTACCGGCTGGACTTTAGAAGATGGCAGTAAAGTAAATGTTGCAGATTTAAATGATAGTACCGTAGTGTATGCTTCTTTTGATGAAAAGGAGAAAGAAACTGAGCCGACCGAACCGACTGAGCCAACCGAACCAACCCAGCCGACCGAACCAAGCCAGCCGACCGAACCAACCAAGCCAGCCGAATCAACCCAGCCGGCAGAATCAACGGAACCGGCACAGCCGGCAAATCCAACCCAGCCAGCATCATCAGAAACAGCGGTAACTCCGGCAGATAATAATACACAGCCGGAGACAGCAGCACAGACACCGGTAACCCCGGCACAGACCCCGGTCACACAGACCCAGGTGGCACAGACACCAGTCAGACAGCAGCAGGCAGCACAGCAGCCACAGGATGCAGAAGAACCGGTGGTATTAGAAGATGAAGAGGTTCCATTGGCGAATGTAACGGACGATAATGCAAAACAGGAAGTAACTGCATTAGAAGATGAAGCAGTTCCTCTGGCAGCAAATCCGGCGGGAGAAGATAACTGTATCATCCATTGGATTATGATGATTCTTACGATTGTATTTGCAGGATATAATGTAGTAAGGGCAGTACTTCGTCAGAAGAAAAATGCATAAAAGCAGGAGGCAGAAAGTATGAAGATAGTAGATGGAATCATTGCTGTTATATATGTAATTGCTATGGCAGTGCTGTTTTTCTTGAGAGACTGTGAGAAAGATCTTCCAATGGGAATTCTGGCACTGGCTGTTACCGCAGCTGCAGTAGCATGTATGGTTATCCAGAATAAAAAGCGTGATAGCAAAGCAGCAAGAGCTTAAAAAATAATATAAATAAGTATTGCAGGCAGGACGATAGAAAATGAAAATACATTTTGTCGTCCTGCTGTTTTTAGTTGCCAGCCATTTGAAGAAAGCTTTCACTTGACATTATTTTAAAATTGAGTTATTGTATTAATTAAATAA
>ENA-ORSL01003475-ORSL01003475.1-human-gut-metagenome-genome-assembly--contig:-NODE-3475-length-10173-cov-7.785333_pt1 | contig 10173 bp, 9 predicted proteins | sample MGYA00242190_ERZ509157 | MGnify/ENA primary metagenome ERZ509157 (study PRJEB26280, sample SAMEA2338664) | human gut metagenome | biome: human gut; feature: human-associated habitat; material: faeces... | reverse complement strand
CGTGTCATCGGCGCAAACCCTGCCATTTAGTCTGCCATTTCGTGAGACATTTTGTATTCCTCAATAGCCGGGAGCGGAAAAATCGTATATATTTATTTTGCGCGGCGGGGCTCATCTTCCCCGCCGCCGCAGCTTCTGTGCCTGCTTCCTTAAAGCGGAGTGCTTATTCCGGTGGAAATCAGATCTGCCACACGATATAATGAATTTACAAGCATACTTTGTGTGCAATACACGCAATGAACGGCGATTTTTGTTGTCTATATAGGTGAAAGGCCTTTACGCAGAGAGAAGGGAGGGCGCAATGAGAGACCATGAGATCATAGAATTGTACTGGGCGCGTAACGAGAGCGCGATTGCCGCCACCGCAGAAAAGTACGGGAGCTACTGCCACACGATTGCATATAACATACTGCGTAGCAACGAGGATGCGGAGGAATGTGCCAATGATACATACCTCGGCGCATGGAATTCAATTCCGCCGCAGCGTCCGAACCGTTTGTCGATCTACTTAGGGAAAATCACGCGCAACCTCGCTCTGAACCGTTATAAGCGGTATACTGCCGAAAAACGCGGACACGGACAAGTAGTCCTCGCGCTGTCTGAGCTGGAAGCCTGCGTTCCTTCGGAAACGACTGTGGAGCAGACCGTCGAAGAAAATGAGTTGGCTGCCGCCATTGACCGTTTCCTGTATGCAAAGCCCAAACTAAACCGTAACATTTTTGTCCGCAGATACTATCATCTCTACGCAATACGGGATATTGCGGACGCATACGGAATGAGCGAGAGCAAGGTGACGTCTTTGCTTTTCCGTATGAGAAACGAATTAAGACGATTTCTTGAAAAGGAGGGAATTATGCTATGAAAACCGAAGTCCTTCTTCGTTCGATCGGAAAGATCAATGACGAGCTTATCGCTGACGCGGAAAGCGAAGCAAATACCAAAAGAAAGCCCGGTTGGGCCAAGCTTGGAATCATGGTTGCCTGCCTTGCGCTGGTTCTCTGCACCGGCATCGCTGCAAATGCCATCCGAAGCAATGCGACAGCCGGCACCTTCACAATGGATGTCAACCCCAGCGTGGAATATACGATTGCCAAAAGCGGGATCGTTAAGAATGTACGCTGCTTGAACAGCGATGCGGAAAATGCGCTCAGCGATGTTGCGCTGGGAAAGCAGAGCGTCGAGACCGCTCTAACGCGCACGGTCGCCGCCTACGAAGCCTGCGGATATATGGAAAATGGCGAAGCGACTGTTCTGATCTCTTTTGATTCCCGTCTTGATGCGAATGCCGAACTAAAAGCCTCGCTCTCCGCGGAGATCCGGAAGGCCTTGGAGCAGACCGATGCCGTCGGCACATTGGTTTTCCACTCCGAACTGACGGAAAACGCTGAAGTGGCGAAGATCGCCGAGGAATTCCACGTTTCCCTTGGCCGCGCCGACTGGATCCTTACCGCAGCAAACAAAACCGGGCTGCCCACGGACGAGGTTGCCCGCATGTCGTTGGACGAGCTTCTTAAATTCCAAGAGGCTTCCGGCATTGTTTCTGTCAGTGTGTCGAAGTTCATCTCCTTGGAGGAAGCAAAGAAGATTGCACTGAAGGACGCGAAGCTTGATGAGCTGACGCAGAAGATCGTGTTCACCCGAGAGGAGCTGAACCGCAATCAGGGCAAGCCCTGCTACCTGCTGGAGTTCTACACCGGGACGAATCAATATTTCTACCAAATCGACGCAAAGAGCGGCAGCATTATTTACGCCGGGAAATTTATCACTCTTTCCGAAGCGAAGAAAATCGCCCTGGATGATGCCGGATGCACGGATAAAGTCAGCTTTACCGAGGAAACCCTTGTGAGCGGCGGCATCAAAACGCCTTACTACCGGCTCGTCTTTGCCGATGCAAAAACACAGTGGACATACCGCATTGATGCGGTGCTGGGCATCGTTCTGGAGAAAAAGCAGAAAGAAATTGTGACAACGGACTTCATCTCTTTGGAGGAGGCAAAGCAGATCGCATTAGAGGACGCGGGACTTGATGAATCCACACAAAAAATCGTGTTCACCAAGGAGGTGCTCAGCCGCAATTCAGGCAAGCCCTGCTATATCCTTGAGTTCTACACCGCGAAGAAGCAGTATTCTTACAAGGTGGACGCCAAGAACGGCAGCATCATGGAGGCTTACCACTTCATTCTTCTGGCGGACGCGAAGAAAATCGCACTGGACGATGCCGGGGTCAGCGAAAAAGTCACCTTTACCGAGGAAACGCTGGTTGCCGGCGGCATCAAGTCGCCCTACTATTACTTCGCCTTTGAAAGTGCCTCTGCTCGTTGGACTTACAAAATCAACGCCGTTCTGGGCGTGATCATGGATAAGACCTGCGATAAGATCATTCCCCCTGCCCCGGAGTTTATCGGCTTGGAAAAGGCAAAGCAGATCGTATTAGAGGACGCAGGGCTGGATGAGGCAGCGCAGAAAATCGTGTTCACCCGAGAGGAGCTGAGCCGCAATTCTGGCAAGCCCTGCTACATCTTGGAGTTCTACACGGACAAGTGTGCGTATTCCTACAAGGTCGATGCAGTATCCGGGGATATTACCGGGAAGAAAACCGACTGGTTTTCCCGTCAGGAGTCCGAGACTGTGCCGGACACGTCTCAAAATTCCGATTCCAAGCATCGTTGAACAGATTAAGCTATGACAAGGTGCTTTTAAGCAGCAGAAAATGAAACAGCAGAACGTGGGGCAGGATTGTAATATCCTGCTCCACGTTCTCGGCAGCGAAATACAGAAAGCAAAAATCTCGACGCTCAAGGAGTAAGGGTGGATTTTCACAGGGGAATACTACCCTATAAACAGGAGGACAATATGAGCTTATTCAGAAAGAAAAAATGGGACATTGAAAGATCGGAGCAAAACAAGGGCTTGATTCGTCAGCTATTTAACCAAGCGATGCCAGACGGCGATACATGGAAGATCGTCTACGGCTATGGGCTTAATATAAAAACCAGCGATTATATTATTGCCAGAAAAACCACCTACACATATACAAGCCTGATTATTGGTTACCGTGAGTCGGACATGAGCATTGCTTTGCTGCAAACCACTCCCGAATTGGAAGGGTGCAGCGAAGCGGAAATCTTCACAAGAGACAGCATTAAAAAGGCAAAGATCTCAACGGGCATGTATACGATTTATCATCAGGGTGGTATCATGGCAGGCTATACCCAATTTGCCACCTTGCCGGAAAATGACGAGGATTATCTGGTCTATATATATCAGCCGGAAGAGCACGAGGATTTTGCTAAGTTCTACAAACGGTTTTCGGGAAAATAGAGCAGATTTATGAAAGAACTACTGAGCTATCTATTCCCATTTTTCGTTGTGTGTTTAATTCTTTTTGTCGTTACAAGAATATGGGTCGCCCTTGTAGATACCGTGATTGGATGGGGGAAAAGACTCCTTCACCCGGAAGGCGGCAATAAAGTGTCAGCAAAATGGCACATAGCACGCCCGGCGATTCCTGCTGAAGAAACCGAACAAATGAGTGAATGTAAAGAGAAATCGGACGCCAAAGCAAAGTGAATGGGTGCGCGGATGCGGATAAATTCTTTTTTTCTTCATCGTACTCTCCTCTGTTGAATTTCAAAATCACTCAAACAAAAGCCCAGCGCAGCGGGTTTCGTTTGGAGCCGAAACACAAGGAGTCGTAAAAAAACTTCGGACAGGCCGTAGGCTCAGTTGATAGAGGGTTCTTTACAAAAGACAGCAGCCTGCGAATATCGCAGGCTGCTGCAAGGAGAGTGTTGGCGGTCAACCTTGAAAATCAAGGATGCTAACCGCCTGTATGGAATTTATCAATCCTTGTCGGGACGTGCCTCAACATCATCGTAGCTGAGATAGCCGCCGGGATACTCGGCATTCTTCATGCACTCAGCCCAAACATCCCACCATTTGTTGGGAGATGTCTTGTTGGCAAACCACTTGGGATCCACCTTAATAACCGCAACAGCAATCTCCATACCAATGCGGGCATCCGCGTTAGACAGAGGCATTCCCGGTTCGGCATCGCCCTGACCATGAGGATCAATGCAGTAGAAGCAGGTGAGGTCGGGCACCGTCATCAGGGGCTTCGCCACACCATCAACAAGGCGGTTCAGCACAAGGTTCTCATTTTGGAAAGTGATTCTGAACTCTTCCTCGTTATAGCCCTTGCGGTCATCCCGGACAGTCATCGTTCCATAGTCAAAACCTCCGTGAGTGTTTGTCTGGATGTCCATGACCTTACCCTTGCAGATGATCTTGACATCCATCCCCAAATCATTGGCCAACACTTCGAAACGCTTATTCACCGGCGCATCCGCTCTGCGCATAATCGCACCAATCTTCTGGCTCAGAGAGATAGTATTCGTGCAAATTCGGTTTTCGATATCGTTCTTGTCAATGAGCCAACCGGAAATACCAACCATATTGCCGAAAGCCGCACTGATGTTGCGCCCAATTTTTTCCGCAGTAGGTGCATCCAGCGGATCTTTTGTTTCGATGGTGATCTTATCATTGGTGCCGTTTGCCAAGCCCAGCGGAGACGTCGGGCAATCATTAACATTCAGCAGCAGTGTTTCCAGTGCAGGAACGGCTCGGCCTGCACCGTCACAATCGATGGTGGGAAGCCCGGTCTTCAATGACAAAAGCAGCGGGAAGAAGGTGGAAAAACCGCCCAATTCTACGGGATAATTATATCCCAACTTCTTCCCGTCGCGAGCGGCGAGATCCTGCAGAACCGCAAATGCATTCGCCGCCCACTGGGAAAAGTCCACACCTGCGATAGCTGCGGGTGCGCCCATGCCCGCTGTCGCAGCGGCATATGTACCATCCGGCATATCGGAGGCATCTATCATCTCCACGCTCAAGGTCTTGCCAGGATGATCCTTTTTGTAGGATTCCAGCAACATCATACCACTAGAGATAGAGCCGCCGCCACCGCCGCCCATCAGTGTAGCACCCCAAATAATGTCGCGCATGTTCTCTTCGTTCAAGGGTTTTTTAGCCATGATAATACTTCCTTTCTGTTTTTAATATTGTTTTTTAGTAACTTATCGTTGAGGAGGCCGCATATAAGTGATACGGCTCTGCTTCAAGCCCATTTTGGCATATAACTGGCACATCATTACTGCGGATTGACCAGCCTCCAGCACGGGAATGTCGTAGGAGTGCTCGATTAACAGGCGTTCTTTCACTGTTTCCGCTACATTGACGAATCCGGTGCAACCTAAAACAATAGCCTGTGCCCCATCTTCTGCAATAGTGGCGACGGATTCTTTCAGTATAGCGGTGCACACCTTTTCGTGATCTTGCAGATCCTTGACTGGGATATTGATATTGCGAATGCTGACAAAGCGGTCACCTAAATGGGCTTTCGCCAGATTCCCCTCCATAAGAGGAACAACGTTTGCTACCACGGTAATGATGCTGATCTTGTCTGCGAGACCCAGTGCAAGATGCGCCGCAGGCTCAAATCCGCCAAAAACAGGAATGTCTACACATTCTCTGGCAGCCTTGACACCGGGCTCGCTAAAGCAATTAATGAAGATGGCATTACACCCTTCCTTTTCCGCTTTAATACAGAGTTCAACAACTCCCGGTGCAGCGAGAGCTTCATCATACTCGTTTTCCACCGACATTGGGCCAACCGTCAGCTTTTCCGAATCGACCACAGTATCTGCATCTAAATACTTGCAGATATACTTGATCATTTCGGGCGTCATGACATCGCTGATTACAGGAATAACATTTTTGATTTTGATACTCATGTGTGCCTCCTTTCAATCGCTCCTATGTGATTTATACTGCAACTATACTACCCTGCGCGGCGGTGTGACTTTGGGCACTTCCTTTACGTTCTTAAACTTCCGCTCAATGCCATAAAACAGTGCCAAATACAGGACGAATGCCAACACAGCATTTGTGATAAAGGGAAGCGGCAGCAAATTATTATAGGTCAGCATACCCGATACGAACCAGGCGATGAGTCCGGAAAAACCCGTAGTTTGCAGATATGTTCCTTTTCGGTTTACCTCTCTGGAAACGACAAAGTAATGCGCGATCATAACGCCAACCAAACTCATGTTGAAAGAACCTTGGAACACGGCCACGAAGGAGATGAAGCCCAAAGACCCCAAACCAAAGCAAGCACCTGCGACTGCAAGGATTGCAACGATGATCGTGGTTGTACGGCGAGTCAGCCTCTTGAACGGATACAATGCGGTGTTCAGCGCAAGTCCCGCAGTATAGGCGTTATTATCATTTGTCGTCCACCCGATTGCGAAAACACCGATAAACCCAAGAATGCTCATACCGACTTTAACGAACACCGCGTCCAGGCTCTCCCCAAGCGTCGCACCCAGAATGACACCACAGATGGGCGGGATTGCCCCAACAAGGAAAGAGGCAGGAACAGAAATTGCCACAGCCTTGGGCGTCTTGATAAAGCGAGTCAGATCAGGAATGACCATGGCGCCTGCAGCCCACGCGCCCGCATTCAGGAAAATGGCTTCACCAAATGTCATTGTGTTATTTTCAATCGCAAGAATTGCCGAGAATCCGCCCTCGTACCTGTGGATTACCATGATTGTAGCAATCAGAGCAATGACGAAGAAGAATGGCATTGCGACCCAGCTTACCTTGGCCATAACTTTCATGCCAAGAATTGCACTTACCATCATGATTGCGCATACAACGCCTGAAATTACAGGGGTATAACTGATGGAAAAAGTCTCGCAAAATGATCTTCCCACGATGTCCGCCTGCATTCCCAAAGAGCCGACACTAACGGCTAGGAACATGATGAAAGAAATCAAAATCTGACCAAGCGATCCCATGGACAATTTAATTAAGGTGTAGCTGGGAAGTCCAATTTTCTGACCGATCAGCCCTGTAAGGACAGCAAACCCACCGCAAATAGCGTAGCCGAGAATCGTCGCCAAAATGGCCGGCCCTACAGACAAACTCTGACCTACCGCCATGCCAATGTTTACGGAGAACATCGCAACCCAGAGTCCCACAAAAATCATGAACACATCCCTGGATTTCATCCTTTCCGAAGCGGCAATCGGAGTATAGACATCCTGATCAGCCGCAGTAGAAGAGGTTGTTTCCGCATCTACATATTTCTTTTCTTCAGACATATTTACTCTCCTCTCTTGATTTTTAACAAAAACTACATAGGCGAGAAGTGGTCCCCAATCAAAAGAATCGTTCTTGCCGTATTTACTGACTACATACCGAAAAGATGAAACACCTTATCTCTGGGGAGGGCGCATATAGGTGATGCGGCTTTGCTTCAAGCCCATCTTGGCGGACAGCTCCAGCAGCATAACCGCTGCCTGCGCTGCCTCGATGACCGGGATATCATACCCCTTTAATAGCAGGCCAGCCTGTACGTCTTCGGCAACATCCACCATGGCCGTGCAGCCCAATGCCACTGCCTGTGCGCCGTCCGTGGTGATCGCATTGACGGCTTCCTCTATGAGTGCTTTTACGAGACGGTCATGTTGCTGCAGTTCTTCCACGGGAATGTCGATGCTGCGGACGCAGCAGACTCGACCGTCAAAGTGAGACTTCGCGACCTCGCCTTCGATCATGGGCAGAACATTTTTCATCACGGAAATGATGGCGATTTTGTCAGCCAGCCCCAGGGCGAGATGCATTGCGGGTTCAAAGCCACCAAACACGGGGATATTCACTAACTCGCGTGCGGCTTTGACAGCCGGGTCACCGAAGCAGTTGATGAATATTCCATCACAACCCTCCGCTTCAGCTTCCTTGCATAGGCGAAGTACATCCGGGCCTGCCATAGCTTCGTCATACTCACATTCAATAGACGGTGTACCAACCTTGATCTGGGAAGTACTTAGTTCCGTGTCGGGTGACAGGTACTTGCGAATGTACTTGATCATCTCAGGAGTGATGACCGGGCCAGTAACTGGAATGATATTCTTGATTTTCATAGTTTGTCCCTCCATGTAAAATCACGTTGTTGGCTTTATGCACTAACACCCTTCTTCACAGGGGAAATACTGCCGACCTCATCCTCTACATAATCCGGACCGACGTAGATCTTATCGCTGTTTTTGAAGATTAAAGAGAGCACCAGATAAACCACGGCCGTGGTTACAATGGAATTGATGGCAGCAATGCCCCAATGCACCGTAAAGCCAACCGCCCCCCCGGCGATCCATGCGATCAGGGCCAACACATTGCAGAAGTGGTGCTTTACGCCTTCGCCGTAGTGGTATTCGCCCTTACGAATGATGAAGTAATCCACAATGACGATACCTGCCACCGGAGGGATGGCCGTGCCGAGATAGCCGAGAAAGGTTAGGAAGTAGTTGGTAATGCCCAAAGAGCTCAGAACAATGCCCACCACACCGAAAATACCCGTCAGTATATGCTTGTTGGCGCGGGGGAGGATCGTGGTCAGTGCCAATGTGCCAAAGTAGAGGTTGCCATCGTTGGAGGTCCACTGCGCGAACACCAGTATCAAAAGCGCCCAGTAGCCGAGGATCTGCAGCAGTGCGGTAGGCACATCACCCGTTCCGCAGGCCGCACAGGTGATGTAGCCGGCCATGGTCATAAATACATTGGCGATCAAAAAGCCACCCACGGAACCCCATGTAGAGGCCTTTAGGCTTTTGCCCATTCGTGAAAAATCCGGCTGTAGACAGGCACCAAAAGCATAGCCGCCCACAACTGCCACCACAGCGGTGGGAATGGTCATGCCGGTATAGCCGATGGTGATGCCGTTAAAAGCCTCCAACGAGCCGATTTTGACAATTGCCAAAATGCAGGAAAGCACACACATGACCAGAATAAGTGGACTTGCCCAGTTGGACAACCACTCAATGCCCTTATAGCCGATCAAGGCGGTAGTCATCATCAGAATACCGCCCCAAACGCCGGCAACGGTCTGGCTTGTGATCCAGCCGCCGGCCGGAAACATGGCGTGAATTGTTGCGCCGAAGAAGGTGGCTTGGTAGCCAAAGAAGCCCACAGCTACCAGCAGCAGCATTAACGATACGATGTAGGAGCCGATCGTACCAAAAGACTCTCTCAGCAGCATGGACAGGCCAACTCCGGTCTTCGTGCCGACCCAACTCAAAAAGCCGCCCAGTACTGCCAAAATGATAGAGCCAATGACCGTGGCGATAAACGCCTGCGTCAGTGTCAAGCCGCCTACCATTCCGGCACCGATGTAAATGCCGGACAGCGCGATGATTTGTCCCACCAATGTGGCAACAACGCCGTAATTACTGCGCCGGTGCTCTGTGGGAACAGGTGCGGTAGACCAGTCATTCTTCACTAAGTATGCGATTCGTTTTTCTTGATCCATTGTGTCATCCTCCTTACATGTGATTTCTCTTTTTGTTGAAAGAAGTTCTCCCTGCTTTTATTGTACTTTTTGTGGTGAAAAAGTTCTTCATCTGTAAAGAGGAAAAAGTGACCCGTAATTTGTCTGTATAGCCGAAAACGAGAATGCTGTTGTGAATCTTGCACAAAAATGCGGCTCCCAATTTTGGGAGCCGCATTTTTGCCCGCATAGGGAAAGGTGAAGAGGAACTGTGCTATGCCAGCTTTTCCAGTATACGTATAACAAGCTCTGCTGTTACGCGTATACTCTCTATGTCGCAGGATTCATCGGGAGAATGGACATCTGTGAGAGAAGGACCTATGGCGATCATATCTAAGTCGGGGTTCTTTTCAAAGAATGCACCACACTCCAATCCGCCGTGTACGGGTTCAACAACCATATTCCGCCCTGTCAACTCGGAATACACCTCGCAAGCCAGCGGAACCAATTCGCTGTGAGGATTTACCGCCCATGTCGGCACATGATCCCCCTGTGTATAGGTAAAGCCGAACGCCTCTGCAATGAGACGGGATGCGCGAAGCAGCTCCTCTGCTCGGTATGCCACGCAGCTTCGTTCCATCGCTTCCAATGTGATCGTCTGATCATCTATTTTGAGGAATCCCAGGTTCTGGGAGCTCTCAGTTAGAGTCGTTACAAAGGGGCTCATTGTGTTAATGTTGTTGGGAAGTGTATTCAAAAGAGATATCAAGGCTCTGCCGATTTCGGGGTGTAAAACCTGTGAAGGGTCTTTTTCATCGTTGACAGTCAACGCATAACTGTGT
>ENA-ORSL01003474-ORSL01003474.1-human-gut-metagenome-genome-assembly--contig:-NODE-3474-length-10174-cov-2.606779_pt1 | contig 10174 bp, 8 predicted proteins | sample MGYA00242190_ERZ509157 | MGnify/ENA primary metagenome ERZ509157 (study PRJEB26280, sample SAMEA2338664) | human gut metagenome | biome: human gut; feature: human-associated habitat; material: faeces... | reverse complement strand
TGCAAGCCGACGATACTCTATTGATAGAGTCTGATCTTATCTTTGAAGATTCGTTGTTCCCGATGATCATGGATTGTCCGGATCCTAATGTTGCTCTTGTAGCCAAATATGAGAGTTGGATGGACGGAACTATGGTGCGTATTGATGACGATCGTAATATTGTGAATTTTATTCCCAAGAAGGCGTTTAAGTACAGTGATATAGATTCATATTATAAGACTGTCAACATATATAAATTCAGCCGAGATTTTTCGGTGAATCACTATGTCCCGTTCTTGGATGCATATACTCGGGCATTGGGTAATAACGAATATTATGAACAGGTTCTGCGGGTTATAACATTAATAGATTCATGTGACTTTAAGGCTTTGCCCCTAAATGGTCAGCGATGGTATGAAATTGATGATGTTCAAGATTTGCGTATAGCTGAAACAATCTTTGCAGACGTAGATAGTAAACTTGCTAAAATACAGCATAGTTATGGCGGATATTGGCGGTATCCGTCATTGTTGGATTTCTGCTATCTTGTCAATCCGTACTTCCCGTCAACGAGAATGGTTGAAGAGATGAAATCCAATTTTGAAGTGCTGCTTCGTCAATATCCGTCAGGTATGGGTGTAAATTCTTTGTTGGCCGGAAAATATTTTGGAATTAAACAAGAGTATGTATGTGTCGGGAACGGAGCTGCCGAGCTTATCAAGAGCCTTATGGAACGGTTTGATGGTGTTATGGGAGTCGTGTTCCCAACATTTGAGGAATATCCTAATCGTCGTTCTGCAGATAAAATAGCCGCATACATTCCCCAAAATGAAGATTTCTCATATACGGTTGATGATCTTAAGTCTTATTTTGGGAATAAGGATATTCAAGTTCTGTTGTTGATAAATCCAGATAATCCGTCAGGTAATTTTATACCTGTGAATGATGTATTGGAATTGGCAAAATGGTGTAGCGCCAGGTCTATAAAACTTATTGTAGACGAATCTTTTGTTGACTTTTCGGATAATTATAAAGATAATTCTTTATTAAAGAATGAGATCTTAGCAGCACATGATAATCTTGTGGTCATGAAAAGTATATCCAAATCGTATGGAGTACCAGGATTGCGATTGGGTATACTTGCTACATCCGATACAGAGCTTATATCTTGGATGAAGAAGGATGTATCTATATGGAATATAAACTCGTTTGCAGAGTTTTATATGCAGATATTCGGTAAGTATGAATCGGATTATGAAAGGGCCTGTGAGAAGTTTATCGTAGAGCGGGTTCGGTTCTTCGGGGAGTTGTGTAAAATCGGATTTTTACGAGTTATACCGTCTCAGGCCAACTATTTTTTGTGCGAAGTAATATCGAAATATAATTCTCATGAGTTGACTCGAATCCTCCTTAGCAAATTTAACATCTTGATTAAAGATTGTTCGACGAAAAAAGCATTTCCCAATAATAGACAATATATAAGAATTGCTATAAGAGATATGAAGGATAACAATAGGCTAATAGAATCTTTACATACTATAATATAATAATTTAGATTATGGAACACATAACAACAGATAAGATAAAAGAATTGTGTATTGACTCTAAAGAATGCGTAAAATGGGTGAAAGAGGCATTTTTAATAAAAAGCAGATGCCAGCTTCCTGCTAAAATGTCTGTACATCCGTCTGGTAACGACTTTTTTACTACTATGCCATGTCTTTTGCCTGAAGAATATGGCAGATTTGGCGTAAAAGTCGTTTCACGTATACTTGGACGTAAACCTGCTTTGAAAAGCGATCTCATGCTGTTTGATAGCCGGAGTGGAGAACTCTTGGCACTAATAGATTGTGATTGGATTACGGCAAAACGTACGGGAGCCGTTGCGACACTTGCTATAGATACTTTTCGAAATAAAACAGCTTCTGTATATGCGTTTGTCGGTCTTGGTTCTATGGCTCATTCCACAATGACTTGTTTGCTTGATACTTCCCGTGATAATATTTTTAATATTAGATTGTTGAGATATAAGGATCAAGCAGAACGCATGATTGATGAATATGGCCATTATGAGAATGCTAAATTTTCTATTTGTAACTCTATGGAGGAATTGGTCGCGGGTGCAGATGTAGTGGTATCTTGCATAACAGATGCTAAAGGTTTGTTGGTTGAGGATACCTCTTTATTTAAGCCCGGTGTCTTGGTTGTTCCAGTACATACGAGAGGTTTCCAGAATTGTGATTTATGTTTTGATAAAGTTTTTGGGGATGACACTGACCATATAAAAGGGTTTAAGTATTTTTCTTCTTTCAAGGAGTTTCATGAGATTGGAGATGTCCTTTCCGGGGTTTGCAAAGGGCGTGAAGATGACGATGAGCGGATATTATCGTATAATATAGGTTTGGGGTTGCATGACGTATATTATGCCTCGAAAATATATGATATGTGGAATATTAAATGATGTATTTGTGTTATATACTTAATATTCTTGCTCTTAAAGAGAGAATATAAATTGATTGTAATCCTGATTATATTGCGTCAATAATTAATGGGAGCGTAAAAGTTTTCGTTTATGACAGGATTGGGGAAGCAAGTTGTGTCTGGGACTATTTGGGCTGCCATTGATAGAATGGGAACAATGGTAGTCCAATTTATTGTCAATTTAATATTGGCAAGATGGTTGCTTATGCCCGAAGATTTCGGATACATAGGTATGCTTGCGATATTTATATCCGTTTCGCAAACATTAGTAGATGGAGGTTTTGGATCTGCTCTGATTCAGAAAAAAGCTCCCAGTCAGGAGGATTATTCAACAATTTTTTATTGGAATGTCCTGTTCTCTGCAATATTGTATTTAATATTATTCTTAGTATCGCCTCTTGTCGCATCATTTTTTAATATGCCATTATTGTGTGATGTATTGAGGGTATTGGGACTTGTTATAGTAATTAATTCCCTTACGATTATACAGAATAATAGACTTAGAAAGCAGCTCGCTTTTCGTACTATAGCTCTTATAAATGTCGGGTCTTTGATGTTGGCCGCCGTCATTGCCATATATATAGCTTATAAAGGATATGGAGTATGGAGTCTTGTTGCCATGCAACTTCTATATGGCATTTTCCAGAATTGTTTTTTGTGGGGTGTTGTCCGTTGGCACCCATCTTTGCAGTTCTCTTTGTCTTCTTTGAAAAGTTTATTCAGTTTTGGAGGGTATTTGTTGGCATCAAACATATTACAGGAGATATGTAAAAATATGCAAGGTTTAATAATAGGGAAAAAATTCTCAGCAACTCAAATGGGATATTATTCTCAAGCCAAGAAACTAGATGATGTTTGCAGTTATGCCTTGCCTAATATTATAGTTCAAGTTATTTTCCCTGTATATTCACGGTTTCAAGATGATCATGAGAAATTATGTGATTTGTTGGGGATAAGTATCAGGCTGATAGCCTACCTTATATTCCCATTAATGTTGTTACTCATATTGATTGCTGAACCTCTTATATTGTTCCTGTACGGTGATAAATGGATATTCTCAGTTCCGTATTTTCAGATATTATGTGTGGGAGGAATCTTTGTATGTTTGCAAAATATAAACTATTATGCGGTTGCGGCTGTTGGAAAGAGTCGCGTATTGTTTAATTGGAGTTTTTATAAATGGAGTGTGTTATTACTTTTGTTATTTGTAGGAGCTCACTGGGGTATGCATGGAATATTGTGGGGTATGGTGCTTAGCAGTATGAATATTTATATGGTTAATGCATTTTTAGCGAACAAATATGTCGGATATTCTGTAATGCACCAGATAAAGGATTTTGCGCCAATACTGGTCGTTAGCACATTAAGTTATGTTGGAGTAATTGAATTACAACACCTATTTGTAAGTATGCATTTCGCTATAATGGTTCTTATATTTATTGTTTTGTATTTGTTTCTCACGTATATTTGTCGATTGAGGATTGTTAATGATGTTGTATATATATTAAATATGTTGAGGAGGCATTAAATGATAAACTCAGAATTACAGGCTGAATTGCGGGCGCGTTTTAATCCCGATGGGTCTAAGTTGCGAAATATGCAATTGAAAATATTGGATATTCTCAAGGCTATAGATAAAATATGCAGAGATAATAATATTCCTTATTGGTTGGCATCAGGATCTCTTATAGGTGCTGTTCGTCATGGTGGTTTTATCCCTTGGGATGACGATCTGGATATAGAAATATTGTATTCGGACAGAAAGCGTTTTGTCAAGGCTTGTATGGAGCATTTGCCGTCGAAGTACGTATTGCAATGTCATGAAACAGATAAGACCTACTACTCAAATATTTTGAAAGTTAGAGACCTGGACGGAGAAATTCATGAGGTTATGAATATTGATGGTATAAACTACCCGATAGAATATAAATATAATGGATTTTTTGTCGATGTTTTTACTGTTGAAAAGTCTGTACGACCATACGTATACATATCAATATATCTAACTCGTTTATTGTATAAATTAAAATGCAAATGGCAGTTAGGGCCTAATATGCTATCCATATGGTATAACGTTTTCAATGGAATTTATGGCGTATTTCGTTTTTTGTCGAAATTATGTCCTTCAGGCTGGTATTATCTCAGCTATGGAAGTTGGTTTATAAGTAGACGTGTAAGAGCAGAGTTAATTCCGCCAAAGGATATTTTGTTTGAAGGAATATCGTTCTATGGTCCGGCTGATCCTGATAGTTATTTACGTAGAATATATGGCGATTATATGAGATTGCCAGATATTGAGAATTGGAAACCGACACATGAAACACAACTTTAGTTTTGATGAATAGATGTCAGTTGAGTCGCATTGTAAACATTGTTAATTTTTGCGAAAAGCCTATGTATATATATGTTTTATTATGAAGATAGACGATAAGAAACTAATTACGACTGTTATAGTCTGTATATTATTCTTCATATTACCATTTATAAGTATACCTATTCTATTAATCGAGATTTATAACGGAAGGAAGTATGCTTTATATTTGCTTGCAATATTCATGGGCGTATTGTCAATGTTTTATTTCCCAAGTGGGGACCAGTATCGATATATGCAGGATTTATTGTTATATCGCGGGGCATCATTTGAGGATGTGTTTGATTTTGATACAATTCTTATATTTAGGAATCTAAATTTGGTAAATATATTTATTTATTTGTGTTCAAAGATTCCATTTATTACGATCGAATTGGTCAGATTTGTATTTGTGTTAATAGGTTTCTTGTTGGTATTCAGCATATATAAAAGTATAGAAATTAATATGGAAGAGGCTGGAGTCTCTAGAAAAAGACGATTCCTAATGTTCATGGTGTTGTTCTTATCCTGCCCGCTATATTATATAACACAAGGCTTTAGATCGGGGTTAGGTAGTTGTTTCCTTATATTTGGCTTATATAAGTTTATAAAAGGAGAGAAGGGAGTAGGCATCGTGAATTTTATATTGGCATGTTTGATTCATTATTCTTATGTTGTATATATTATTATAATTATATTTGGATTAAATAATAGGCATCGATATAAGTGGTCTGATATAATTTGGATGGCTGTATTTGTATTGGCTGTGGTTGGAATTGCTATAACGGCATTATATTCACGAGTTCCTATTATACAACTAATTATTGATACATATATTTATGGCAAATGGGGAACAGATATTGTATTAAACGGTTACTTAATAAAAGAAATATTGTTGATTAACGGACTGCCTGTTGTTGTCATGTATATGGTCAGTCTATCTATAAAAGATAAGTCAAGGTTAAAAAATATATTAATAATAAATCTTGTGCTTTTATTGATAAGTTTGCCTTTTCATGCGATAGAGCAACGACTTGGTATAGTATCACTACAGTTATTGGCTTTATATATTGCGATTTCATATGATAAGAAAATTATATTTTCCAAAATAGGCTTTTTGCTACTATTCTTGGGTATATCTTTTATATATCCGTTCTGGATGCATCGGTTGTATTACCAACATTCTGATATTGAAAAAATCACATATATGCCGTTGCCTGAGTTGCTGCAAAATACTTACGAGGAAAGGAGTGTGTATAAGGTGCTAAATTCAGACGGCATAATAAAAAAATAAGAAAATGGAGAAATTGTGCTTTGTTACCTATCAGTTTAAAACGGGGGGAGTAGAACGAGTGTTCAATGCGATAGCTACATTATTACCAGATTATGATATTGTATTGCTGTCGGTGACAAACAAATTCGATTCTATGATAAAGAATGTGCCATCAACTGTTAAAATTATCCCATTATATAATATCACGTATTTTCGCTTTATAGACAGTATAATAACTAATTGTAAGCTGTTGTCCCCAGTTTTTTATGTAATTCTTCTTATTTCTGAAATAATATATTTGCGGTTATCTTCCAAATACGCGGAATATACATTTGTGAATTCAGCCGATACAATATCTACATTGTTGGTTGCTTATTTTGGTAGCCATAAAAAGAATCGATATTCTTGGATTCATTGTAATCCTAAAACAATAGATGTATCTAGGTATAGTTGTATATATAAGTGGATATATCGGCGTATGCATAAAATAGTATGTATATGTAAAGAGCAGAAAAAACTTTTATTAGAGGTTGTCCCCGGATTGAAAGCCGATAAAATAAGTGTTATATACAATCCTTTGGATTATGGTAAAATTGCGGAGTTAATGAATGAACCGGTACCTGTAGATTATGATTATATGGTTATGGTGGCTAGATTTGATTTTCGTTCAAAAGATTTTTATACTATAATAGATGCATATGGTTTGATAAGCGATGATATAAAGGCGAAGCTAAATTTGGTTTTTGTTGGAGGAGGACCGGATGAAAATGAAGTTAAGAATTATACGATGACGAAAGTCTATAAAAATAATATTATATTTGTTGGGATGCAGGATAATCCGTATAAATGGATTAAGCATTCCAAGATTTTGGTGCATAGCTCGCGATCAGAAGGTTTGCCTACGGTATTGCTGGAGGCAATGGCCTGCGGAACGCCTATTATAGCTACAGATTGCGAGACTGGAGTTAAAGAGATATTGGATAATGGATATTGTGGATGTATGGTTAAGGTTGGCGATACACAAGGTATGGCGGATGCCATTACTCGAATGATGGATAGTAAAGAGCTCAGGGAAGAATATGTACGACGAGGGTACGAACATCTTTCAGATTTTTCTAGTGATAAAATAATTACAGAGGTTAGACAGCTATGGAAAGACTAGATATATGTGCTATTATCGTCACATATAACCGTAAAGTTTTGCTTGCTCGGTGTTTGCAGGCTGTAGAAAAGCAATCATATCCATTAAAAAGTATTATTATTATAGATAATGCATCAAGTGATAATACGTTTGAGTACCTATGTGATAATGACTTAGTGACGAGAACGATAGTTGTATGCGAATCATTATTGGATGTATCTATCGGCGAGAATAATATATTTTATTATAGGTTGAATCATAATATGGGTGGGGCCGGCGGATTTTATACGGGGATGAAGCTGGCTCACAAAATTGGTTATGATGCGTATTGGCTGATGGACGATGATGGTTATCCTTCAGAAGATTGCTTAGAGCGACAAATCGGTTATATAAAAAAATATGATTATGTAATGCCTGTAAGTCTTGATGTTGAGAACCCGGATAGTTTATCATGGCCAACAAAGAAACGAAATAACGACAAGACAGTTAAATATGCCGAGTTAATGAGTGAATGGGGCGAAATAATGCCGTATGTGTTCCCGTTTAATGGATGTCTTTTGTCGGCCAAGATTGTCGATGAGGTCGGATACATTAATCCAAAGTTATTTATTTGGGGTGATGATTACGAGCATTATTACAGATGTTTGAAGCATAAATATAATCCGATAACGTTGTTGACGGCTAAATTTTATCATCCGGCGAATCGTGGATATGCCGAACCTATATTTTTCGGATTGGTAAAGGTCCCGTTCGTAAAAGACAAGCTGAGATTTGTTTGTGTAATTCGCAATTGGGCATATATCAATAAAACGAACGGGCGCTATGGGGCCTTGGTGAAGAGTTTTTTGGCATATTCGTGGCTCTTCCTAATTACTCGCAGGCTTGATATGGAATGGTATAAATTATATTTGGCCTCTTGGTACGACGGCATCAGAGGAATATTTACAAGGCATCTTCAATACATAAAATAACCATTATATGAGATACGATTATTTAATTGTTGGCTCGGGCTTATTCGGAGCTGTAATGTCATATTGCCTATCTAAGGCAGGTAAACGTTGTTTGGTTATAGATAAGCGTGCGCATATCGGAGGAAACGTGTACACCGAGAATGTCAACGGCATAAATGTCCATAAATATGGCGCTCATATCTTTCATACGAGTGATAAGCGGGTCTGGAATTTTGTTAATTCGTTTGTCGAATTCAACAGATATACGAACTCTCCTGTCGCAAATTACCACGGGAAGATTTATAACTTGCCTTTTAACATGAATACATTTTATGCAATGTGGGGGGTAGTCAGCCCGAAAGAGGCGCAAGCTAAAATCGAGGAACAGCGTGCCGATTATATAGCCGAATTGCATAGACAGGGGGTATTTGAGCCACGCAATTTGGAAGAGCAGGCGATATCATTGGTAGGTAAGGACATATATTACACTCTTATTAAGGAGTATACGGAAAAACAGTGGGGACGTAATGCGACCGATTTGCCGGCATTTATTATTAAGCGGTTGCCTGTCAGACTTACTTATGACAATAATTATTTTAACGATCTTTACCAAGGTATTCCTATAGGAGGGTATACAGCCCTTATCGAGAAGATGTTGGGGGATACTGAGATTCGGTTGGAGGCGGATTATTTTGCCGACAGGGATTATTTTGACTCTATAGCGGATCGTATTATCTTCACCGGAGAGATAGATCGGTATTTTGATTATCGTTTTGGACATTTGGAGTATCGAACGGTAACATTTGAGACCAAACTGTTGGAGGGTGTTGCTAATTATCAGGGTAATGCGGTGGTCAATTATACCGATGGCGAGACTCCGTATACCCGTATTATCGAGCATAAACATTTTGAGTTTGGCACACAGCCCGATACAGTTATATCTCATGAATACTCAAAAGAGTGGCACCATGGGGATGAACCGTACTATCCGATTAACGATAAACGCAACGGCGAGTTGTACGAGAAGTATAGAGCATTGGCCGAGCAGCAGGATCGCGTTATATTTGGCGGTCGCTTGGCCGAATATAAATATTACGATATGCATCAGGTGATTGCTCGAGCTTTAGATGTCGCGGATAAAATAACAGCCAATAATTAATATTGCTAATAACCTAATTTCTGAACTTATGGATGAAGCGTTGGTTTCGATCATCACCCCAATGTATAAGGGCGCCCCGTTCATCGGCGAAACTATAGAATCAGTGTTGTCGCAATCATACGGTAATTGGGAGATGATAATCGTAGATGACTGTTCTCCTGATGATGGAGCCGGAATCGCAGAGGTAAAAAAATACTCGAAAGATGATCCTCGGATTATTTTAATAGAGAGTTCTGTCAACAAAGGGTCCTCCGGATCTCGAAATACTGCATTGAGACAGGCTACAGGACGGTATATTGCATTTTTGGATTCGGACGACATTTGGCATCCTGATTTTCTTGAGAAGCAATTGGAATTTATGGCGTCCAAGGATGCGGCATTGGTATTTTCATCATATAGGAGGATTGACGAAAATACGAAGGAGGAGATACTTAGGCCGTTTATCGTACCCGATACAGTTAATTATAACTCTTTGCTCAGGACATGTCCAATATTCCCTTCTACTGCTATCTATGATACTTCAAAAGTAGATAAAATTTACTTTAATGAAGATATGGGTAGTATGAGAGATGATTATGTCTATTGGCTGGATATGATAAAAAAGATCAAGATCGGATATGGAAATAAAGAGATCTTGGTCGATTATCGGGTGCGTAAGACTTCTGTTACTGGTAATAAATTGAAGGTTATTATTCCGCAGTGGAACGTCCTGTATAAGGTTGAAAAGTTGGGATTGTTGAGAAGCCTTTACAATATCATGTGTTGGGCTTGGATATCATATTTCAAGTTTCGTAAGTAGCTTGATGGGCAAAACATTGTCTATAATTTATAATAATATTTT
>ENA-ORSL01003472-ORSL01003472.1-human-gut-metagenome-genome-assembly--contig:-NODE-3472-length-10176-cov-16.758225_pt1 | contig 10176 bp, 9 predicted proteins | sample MGYA00242190_ERZ509157 | MGnify/ENA primary metagenome ERZ509157 (study PRJEB26280, sample SAMEA2338664) | human gut metagenome | biome: human gut; feature: human-associated habitat; material: faeces... | reverse complement strand
CGTCGTCGTTCTTCACGCTGCGGTTCGGGCGCATTCCGTTGATCTTGCTTTCCTCATTGCAGACGATGCAGACCTGCTCCTCAAAGGGGTAGAACGGCTCGATCAGACCGTCCACCACTTTCTGCATCCCGGCAAGTGACGCATCGATCTCGGCAGTGCGGGCGAGCTTGCCCGGCTCCAGCATTACCACCTTGATTTTCTTTTCATTTTCCATTGCAAATTTTCCTTTCGTTGTTTTTCGTAATCATAATCGTGACCGTCAGCCCGTATTCATCCTCCAGCGCAAGCAGCAGCTGTTTCAGCACCTCATGGCTTTTGATGCGGGGAATGTCCAGCGCCGAGGGAGAAACGCCCAATGCCTCGGCCAGCGTACAGAGCAAAGCGTGTTTCGGCGTTCTTACGCCGGACTCATACTGTGCGATGCGGATGTCGGCGGTTTCGGGCGAAAAGCCTGCGGCGATGCCCAGCGCCTTTTGTGTCATGCCCCGCAGCATACGATAGTGCCGGATGCGCCGTCCCGGACTCATAAAGTCGCTCACCGTTCTTTGTTCCTTTCTCTGCGCTTGGTGATAGGCAGACCCAGCCGCATACAAAGGCAGTCGTTGTAATCCTTGCCCTGCAGGGGCGGCTGGATGTCCACCGTGACCGCATATTTTCTCGGCAGCAGGGTCTTGATGGTTTCTGCGGCGATCCGTCCCGTGGCGTCGTTATCAAGGCGCAACACCACACGGCGGATATGGGGATGCTCGGCAAGATACCGCACCAGCGCGGCGGGCAGGCTGCTTTCCTCAATTTTCGTCCTCAGCTTGTAGACACCGGCGAGGGAGAGCAGATTTTCGCTGCGCCAGTCCTTGCCGTCCAGCTTTTGCAGCGTCCCGTAGGACAGCAGATCCACCGCCGACTCAAACAGATGGAGCGTATCGCTTGCGGCCGCCGCAGGAATTCCAAAGGAATAGTGCTTGTCGCTTCCGTTGGCATCCCCGATGAAGTCCGAGCCGATCCCACGCTGGTTAGCATAGCGGGGCTTTCCGTCTGCATCTATGCCGACGAACACCACATTGTGATAGGGGTAGCTTTCATAAAGGCGACCGGTCTTAATGCAGAAATCGATCAGTTCATAGTCGATTCCTCTGCGGTGCAGGTATTCGACGGCATGGGTGGCGCTGCGGTTGACCTGCGGCAAAAGAAGTACCTTTTCTTTCGGCGCTTTCGGAGACGGGGCAAAGGTAGGCGGTGCCGCCGCAAGATTTCCCATGATGGTTTCGACCGCCTTCGTAAAGGGCATCTCTTTGACCTTGATAAGATAGTCCAGCGCAGAATAGCCGCCGATCCCACGGGAAAACCAGCACCATTTGCCGTTGGAGATTTTCAGGCTGTCGTGTTCACGGGTGCAGTAGGTGCTGCCCCCGAAATGCACCAGCTCCTGCGGTTCATAAGTTCGCAGATAGGTCAGCAAGTCCATCTCACGAGCTCTCGCCACCACCTCCGGCGGGATATATGGCATATGTTTCACCTCCGTTCTGACATAAAAATAGCCGAGGGGCTTTCAAGATGAAAACCTCTCGGCTATGTAAAGTTATGAACACCAAATTATAATAGTTCTTTTGGCGATGATTTTGTTGTTGGTTTATGTCTGATGATTTTGTAATATCCCTCCTTTTCAGGACTTTCTTCGTAATTATGAATCAGATTGCTTTCTTTGAAGACGGTAAGCAGTTTCTCATTTTCATCATTGATTTCAAATTTTGGTCTACTGCGCGTATCAAATATTTTGAGATAATCCGTTAAGTTAAGCAAGGTGAGAATCCCTTTTATACTTTCCTCACATAGAGCGGGAATTATTGCTATGAAAAGATCGATTTTTTCATCCCGGTTAACTCTTTCTGAATGGAGAAGATTGTTTATCAGCTTCTGAGACACCGAATTTGGATCATCAATAATGCTTGCTATATGTCTTACGGCATAATCAAAGATTTTTTCCCGAACAAAATTATCCCATTGTTCAAATGATGAAAACAAATCCGGTAGATCAGACTTTGCAAAATTGTTATTGAGAATATGTAGACATACAGCAGGAGAATAATTCTTTCCGATTATCGAAATTTCCTCGTCAGAAAGTTCAAGTAATCTAATTTTTAGTTTATCGCTAATATCCCAAGTGAGTATTTCTAACAATTCTTCTCGTGAAAACAGAGTTTCGTCTACTATATCAATATACTTTTCTATGCTCTTACGGATATAATAAAATATCTGATTATGATAGTTCTCACGTATATATTTTAAGTTATCAGCTGTCATTCTAATAATGTTTGTATCTATTAAGATAGTGATCTTATCATCGGAAATATCTGCAATATCAAAGGCATCATAAGAAAACTTCAATGACACCAATATTTGCCTGTACTTTGAGTTGTCGATACCATTGCATATAACCACACTATCGAATAATTTTTCTTTGGCATCTTCATCATATTCCGTTTTTGAAAAATCCAAATCAATATCACATCTGTTGATATAACCAATGACGCTTTCGTTGAGTTTCACAGCGTTGAAGCAGTCCATAATATTATATTCTGAATACTGTACTATATCGGCATCCAGCAATGACGACCACAAGGAACTATCTGCAATCTCTTTTATAGAAGTAATGGTTGTCCGCAGAGCAGAAATATAAGATTGTTTATAGTCAGTAGTGAGATTAGCGTTATTGAATACAGCAACAGCTACATTTTCATCATCATAAATAGTTCCATCACTAACCTGCAAAACGACATGAAAATACTCGTTGATATTCTGATTAACATATTGAGTTATTGCAGAATCGGGATGTAAACATAATATCGTGCAATTTTTATGAAAGAAATCATCCGCATTCTTTGCTCCCAAGATTTCCCTTTGAATAAGTTGCAAATTTTCAGCATTGATTTCATACAAAGATTCCTCATAGACAGCTTGAAATAACTCCTTGTTTAGTTCTGTATAATCAAAACCTATGAAACACACGCCAAGTAGAGTAAAGCAATGAATCAGTCTATCAATATTAGGATTATCTATTGCAAGGTAGTCACGCGCATTGGAGATATAGTCACATAAGCAGTTTTCTTTATTGACTAATTCAATAATATCGTCGTTAGAATAATAAAGAGAAGCAATTGAATATCTGCGTATTTGATTTTCAGTCAGTAACCGTTCACTAAGGGCTGTTGAAAATACTTCTGGCCATCCCATATTAAGGTGTTTAATATAGGCTGATAATTCAATTGTCGTATCAAAATAAGCACCAATAAACTTAAGGTTTTTTGTGCTTTTCAGTTGTTCGATCAATCTTTTGACATAGTCGATATGAGAAGTTTGGAGCAAATATGTGAACAGGTCAAAATTGAGAGTTTCCTCCTGATCGAAATCCACTAATCTAAGGCGCGAAACAACCAATTTCGGATTTTTTAACTTATAAGTGTATTCTTTTGCCTTTTTATCTGTTATACTGCGCAAAAAGGTTTTGTCAATACGGCTTAGACTATTCTCGTAAAAATAAGTCATATAGTCTGCATAGGTTTCATCAATATATCCATTGCGAATAAGGTATTTTAAAAGATCAAAATATTCACTACTCTTTATCTCATTAAAACTGGTTACAATTCCAATTTCATTTGTGCTTGTAATGCTAAATATTTTGTTAATATTATCTCTTGTAATAATACCCCAGAGAGGTTTGTTTTGTGTCAAAATCAATTCTTGTTCCAGTGACGACTTCTCGCTTTCTAAATCCGGAATAGTATTATTTGAGCGGTTCTCTATTGCTTGCTTTCGGTCGGCATAGTCCTTTTTATCAGCTGCACTTAATTCTTGTTTTCTGTTCCAATAATCAATAGGCTTTTTAACTTCAAATGCAGCATCCAACTCGTTGATGGTTTTGAGATGTTCATTTTTAGCCAATTCGATTTTATGACCTATTTCAGAAATTTTTTCAGAAAGTCTTTTTACTTCTTCTGCAATAAACTGCTCTTTATTATTAAAAAGAGTACAAACAAACCCTTGATTAAGCTGCAAATCAGCAAAATCACGTGGAAATAAATTCTTGTATGCAATAATAGCAAGCATTTTATTGCAATCAAGTTCGGTAATATTCAACCTATTATAATAAATTACAAACTCATTATAGATATTCTTCAAAAGGCGCATGTCGTCAATATATAACGATAGACCTTGCAGGAAACTTTCATTAAACTTTTCAAATAATCCGCCTTTTTTGAAATGAGAAATAAATTGATCGTAGGAGTTGGAGCTATCTACAACTGGGACGACAGGAACAATATAATCAAAAAACTTAGTTCTGTCTTTTGATATAAAAATATCGTCTCGCAATAAATAGAAAAAACGAAGAATTTTTTTGCTTTCTTTTTGTAGCTGAATATTGGCAAGTGTGTTTACTTCTCGAAGGCGTTCAAAAATTTTATTAGCATTAAACCGATCCATATCTTCAAAAACAATAGCATCGGCATCTACATTTTCAAATAGGTATAACACTTCATTGAGATATTTGTCAAAATAGGAATCATCACTTTCTTCAAATATCTCAATTTCATTACCTTGCAAATTCAGTTTGCGAAATACATTTTTATTCTTTTGAATTTTAATCAATCCATATATGAAGAAAGATGATAAGGTGATTATAATAATACCGTCTACCATTAAAGCATATGGGTGTGCAGATAACTCTAAAATTGATTTTAACCAGTTATCTGGTAAAACTGATACATAGCTTTTCCAAGAGTCAAAAAACATAAAATAAATAATTGCAGTTAAAAGGGCAATAGTTTCCAATGTCTTTATTATAATACTTACAGGGCTAATTCTCTTTTTTACTCTAAAATGGGTCTGCGGAATTTTATCCGACGGAATTTGATGTATCAGTTGATTAAGAATTTTGCCTTCTATTACAGATTCCTTTACTTCCGTTTCATCTTCTTGCTCTGGAGATTTGAAGTGTGCGAGAGAAATATGCAGAAAGCGCAAATCATTATGTCTTTTCTTGTATGAAGCTAAAACGCTGCTTTTACCTGCACTATATGCACCAGAAATAGCGACATTCTTTACATCGGGGTTATTAAACACATAATCTATCGCTTCTTCATAAACATCCAAGTCCATATTATCAATTGGTGTTAATCGTTCAAAATGATATTTGTTTTCTGCCATTCTTGTCACATCCTCTCAAACTTTCAATATTCTTTGCTCAGCAAAAAATCCGCCAGATGCACGATCTTGACACCGTTGATATTGCCTGCGGCCAGTTCGTCCATCGTCACCACATACTTCGGGTAATGGTCTTTGATTTCAAGCAGGTTGGCAACCTCACGGTCAGACTCCTCCGGCATATTGCGGCACACTTGCACATAGATACGCTCGTCCCGCCGCACGGCTACGAAATCGATCTCCTTGGTGGCGTTTTTGCCGATATACACATCATAGCCCTTCCGGCGAAGCTCAAAGTACACGATGTTCTCCAGCATAGCGGCAACAGATTTCGGATTAAAGCCCATCATGCAGTATTTGAGAGAAGCGTCCGCAAGATAGAACTTCTCCTGCGTTTTCAAGACGGTCTTGCCCTGCATATCGTACCGCTGGCAGCGATAGATCACGAAAGCCTTTTCCAGCCACTCCAGATAATTATAGACCGCTTCCACCGAAAGGGAGCGCCCTTCACCTTTCATGAATTTTACGATGGCGTTGGCAGAAAAAGTCTTGCCGACATTTTCCACAACATACTTCACTACACGGTTAAACAAATCAAAGTTTGTAATATTATGCCGTCTTGTAATGTCGCTCGTGATAACGGAATTGTATATCCCCTCGACGATCTGATAGGACGAACGCTCATCGAAGCTTCCAAGCGCAACGATGGGAAATCCGCCCATGCGGATATACTCGTTCAAAAGCTCTTTTGGCGTGCGGCCGCTGTCTTTCTTAAACTCCAGATATTCGGCAAAGGACAGCGTAAAGACGGGGATGGAGATATAACGCCCCGTCAGATAGGTGGAGATTTCGCTGGACATCAGCTTAGAGTTGGAACCGGTCACATAGATGTCGGTGTTGAAATCCTCCAGCAGACTGTTGACTGCCTTTTCCCAGCCGTCCACTTCCTGTACTTCGTCCAGCAGAAGATAGTAACGCTCGCTGTCGGTTATTTTCTCTTTGATGTCACGGTACATCTGCTTGGCGGTCATGCTGTCGTCCAGATCTTCCGAGGTATAGCGCAGATGGATCACATGGTCTGCTGCAATGCCGTTACCGAACAGGTCGTCTTTTAACATATCCAAAATGGTCGATTTTCCGCAGCGGCGAATTCCGGCAAGTATTTTCACCAGCGGAACATCCCGATAGGTTTTCAGCATATCCAAATAGTAGGGCCTAACGATCATGGTATCGCCTCCTTGCTATTAGTATAGCCAAAAACATTTTTAAATTCAATAGTTTTTACCGGATTTTAAGAAAAACTATTTGTTCTATGAAACTTTTTCCGGAAAAAATTGCGCTTTTGATAACATGAAAGTAACAAATAACTTCTCAGGGGAGATTTTTACCTATTTTAGTAGTAGCTGATAAAACTGTCCATTGTTTTTTACGCTAAATACTAAATCAAATTCGTGATCCCAAAAGTACAAGTTTGTATTATTTTTGTATAGTAAGTTTCCATACACATCGATTCCAAATAATTCTGCACGTTTCTTTTTAGCGAATAGTAAAGTCTTTTTACTTACGTATCCATTTTGATAAAATTTGATTTTGCTATTTCTAATAGGATAAAACAACGACAAATCTGAATAATCTCCGGATTCTTCAAAATGTTCCATTTGCCTATATGATACATGATTTTCCGTTGAGTTTAATAACCATAGCTTACAACCTCCTGCATGAGGGCATGTTTTTTTGTGTTCTTCAAAGCTAACTAATTGCATACGGTACTTTCCATCTTGCTTTTCCCAAACATGATGCCAGACTGTTACTTCTGGTGTGTGTTTTTTCCCAGTTTGCGCTTCAGCAATCACGTAATCTTTAGATCTATGACCAGTTAGTTCCACCATAGTATCTGCAAGGCAATTAGTGAAAATGGGGGAATATTTGAACCTTCCATTTAATCCAGTAAATACACTTTTGATATCGGGATCGGTATAGGGGGTTGTCCATTTTGTAAAGAAATGATTTATGGAGCTTTTCATTTTTATCTAAACATCCTTTTCTGCATATTTACATCTGCTGCATTGAGAATTTAAAAGATAATTTCCGTAACAATACTACAAATAGTTAAATCAAGAACAGTATACCATATATATAGATGAGTGGCAATGTATAACTACAAATCAAAAGCTTTAATTTATTACTACCTTTCATGCCATCCGTTTTGCTTTTCCGACGTATTACGCTCCATCACAACAGGCGAACTGATTCGGTATTCTTCGGGGATGTTCTCGATGTCGCCGTCGTAGATGTCTACAAAGCGGCCGCCGTTTGACCGTACATAGCCGTTATCCCCGAACACGCCGCCTTCTTCATACCGAATGTCCCGTCCGAAACCCTCATAGTCGATATAGTTTGCCAGTGCGCCGAGATTGCTTGTGTCATAGCAGCCGCTTTCCTCGATCCAGTAATAGCCGAGATCGTAGTCATTCCGCACGCCGGACAGATAATCAAAGCAGTCCAGATTCTCGGTCAGGTTGATCAGCTCCTGCACACTGCCGGTGTTCTCGCCCAAATCCAAAACCGCCTGCCAGAAATCGTCGCTCCCCCGCAGCTCCATGATCTGCCCGGCGAGATAGTTCAGCTCGCTCAGGCTCTCATATTCTCCGAGCACCTTGCCGATGGCCGCATCCGGGCAGTCATAGTCGGTGATGAACCATTCCTCATAGCGCCGCCCGATGCCGATGCGCCGGAAAACCGCCTGCATTTCTTCATTGGTCACGGGAAACTTCACCCATTCGCCCACCAAAAAGCCCTCGTTGTATTTGCCGAGGTTGGTGATAAAGGCTTCAAAGGCGCAGCCCCTTGTATCTGATACATTCATCATAGCTGCCTCCGTTATCGTTCCTGCACCGGTGCCTGCCTGCGGGGAATGGGAAAGCCGTAAACATGGGCGATCTCGTCGCCCAGCCTGCGGGTCACTCTTGTAATGTCCGCACGGGTGGCAATGCCCCGGTAGATTTTTTCTTTCAGATTCTCGATCTGCGTGTCGCTCACGCCGTCCTTATAGGCACGGTAAAGATAATGGTTCGTGCCGTCGTGATGGATGGCATCGCAGCGGAAGTCGCCGTTCTTATCCACATACCAAGTGCTGTAATCCATGTCCCGTTCGCTGTAAAGGCAGTCCCGGATATTGCCGCTCGGAATCTCCTTATATCCCATGCGGCGGCCGTGCCAAAGTCCCAGATTACCGACGACGAGAATGGGGCGGGAGAGCTGAATGTCCAGATTGGAGCGCTCGTCGTCCAGATAGTCGCCGTTCAGCTCATACATCAGCTCCATACGCTCGGCTTCGGTGAGGTCGGGGTACTGCTCCTCCAAGTCCTCCCGCCAGTCGTCGTAGTCAATGTCGTTGCTCCAAATGATGTGTCTGCTGTCCTTCATTGCGTCCGTCCCTCGCTTTCTGCCATCAGGAATTGTCCGAACTCGGTAAAGGCGTACCAGTTCGTGCGGTCGAAGCGGCTCTCGTTGAACCGTCCCTTGGTGAGTACCCGCCCCTTGACCAGCCGTCTCAGGGCGTAGCGGATCTCGTCGTAGGACAGAAATGGAAAAAAGCCGGTCATCATCTGCACCGAACAGCGCACCCAAACCTTGCCCTCGTGGAGCTGTGGCGATTCGGTGCTTTTTTGCTCGATACAATCCCAAAGGAAGCAGGCCAGCACCGCCGCATTGACTCCGTATTTTTTCGCTATGTCCGCATCAAAGAAATGAACCATGATTTTTTCCTCCGTTCGTTCTGAAAAACAAAAAGCGGCTTTTCAGCCGCCTTTCGGAAAGTTTCTATACAGACCACATATAGCTGTGATCTTTCTTTTTCGGGTAGTACAGGGAGTAACAGGGGGTGAGGTGTGAGAGGGGGGGAGAAAATTTGCGCAGCCGTTTCACTTCCGCAAAAGGGCAGACTTTCCCTAAGGCGTCCCGTTATCTTTCCTGATCGCGTCGGCGCTGCAAGTGCCGATTGTAAAATTCAAGTGCTCGAATCACAAAATCGGTTTCCTGCCCTCGCGGAATCGATTTCGGAATGAGCCTCGTTATTCGCTCGTCGCGAAAAGCAGGCTTTTCACGCTGGTTCGGCTTTTCCTCCTGCATAATGGAAAGGATGACTTCCTCCGTCAGCTTTCCGTCCCGACTGAACTCTTTCATTTTGATGGCCTGCGCCAGCGACGGTGTGCAGTCCTCGCACTCCATCGTGTCATATAGGCTCTGCTGTTGTTCTTTGGAGAGGTAGGAAAGCTCTACGGCGGGACGGAAAGCGATCTTGCCGTTGTCCATCATGTCCAGCATCGGTGGGATCAGCTCGGTCAGGCGGATATAGCGCTGAATTTGAGTATTGCTATCCGGCGATTTATCCGCCAAAAGCTCTCTTGAAGTCTTACCTTCGAAATTCTGTCCCACTGGGACAGAATTTTCCTTGCTCGGTCTGCCCGCTTGCCGTTTTATGGCTTCCAGCTTCATCTTGTAGGCAAATGCCTTTTCGGACGGTAAGATCGTTTCTCGCTGCAAATTGCTGTCCACCATGATGATCGTCGCTTCATCATCGGTGAGATTGCGAACAATGCAGGGCATTTCGGTGATCCCCGCCAGCGTTGCCGCACATTTTCGCCTGTGACCGGCAACCATCTCATAGCCGCCGTCCGCTTTGGGGCGGACAAGGGCAGGCACCAGCACGCCGTATTGCTTTACGCTGTCTACCATCTCTGCCATAGCTTCGTCCTGCTTGACCTTGAACGGATGGTTGGGAAAGTCGGAGATGTCGGCGGGGTTCAGCGTGACGACTTTTTCAAGCTGCGCTTCCGCACGGCTCTCGTCGGTAGAGAACAGATCATCGAGCGGCGTCATCCCTAAATCTCTCGGTTTTGCGCTCAAGCTCCGACACCTCCTTTGTCAGCGAGCGGTATGCGGCGGCGACCTTGCCGTTCTTGTCGTGGGCAAAGATGC
>ENA-ORSL01003469-ORSL01003469.1-human-gut-metagenome-genome-assembly--contig:-NODE-3469-length-10183-cov-13.137836_pt1 | contig 10183 bp, 10 predicted proteins | sample MGYA00242190_ERZ509157 | MGnify/ENA primary metagenome ERZ509157 (study PRJEB26280, sample SAMEA2338664) | human gut metagenome | biome: human gut; feature: human-associated habitat; material: faeces... | reverse complement strand
TCCAATTTCCGCTCTTGAAGATGAATCGTATATCATCCTTTGACATTATCACAACTTCCACAATGCAGACAGTGATTCTGATGGATTGCTGATATCAAAATAATCGCCCTGTGCCTCATACAGTTGAAACACTTCGATTATTCTTCTTACTCATAGCTTGTACCTCCTTACGCTGCAGCCGGATAATTTGCCATCATTATTAAAAACACCGCCGTAAAATATTGTCTCTGTGGTTCCGGCAATTCCTGCAATTTGGCATCAATCGAATTGTCCTTATGATCAGAACTCTCCCCTAAGATACTGTTTGCATCGACATGGAGAACCTCCATCAAGGAAATCAACAGATCCAATGAAATCTTGCGACTTCCTAATTCTACCTGCTTGATATGTGATTCCGACTTGCCAAGTTCATCACTGAACTCACCCAATCCATATCCTGCCTCAATACGCAGATTGCGAATCCTCTGTCCTACCACTAATCCATCATACTGAAACATGATCTTCACACCCCTTCCACATAGTCCATAAGCTGTAAATGAAATGCCAATCCGTTGCAGATTTTCTGCTGCAAGCGTTCATCGTAAACATGCCCCATCTTATGTTTGATCTGCCGTCTGTCGATTGCCTGACAATGCTCCAGCATACACATTCCTGATGTATCCAGCTCATTGTTGCAGTCCTCCCGGTCAATGAAAACATGATACTTACTGTCAAGTCCTTTCAAGCTTCTTGTCATAGGTGCAACGGTAAGAATCGGGGAACTCTCATTATATTCTGTCCCGCTCAATACGATTGCCGGTCTGGACTTTCTAAGCAGGCAATCACCACTGATCTCACCAAAGTCCACAAATACAATATCCATCCATTGATATGTTCTCTCCTGCATCGCCGCTGTAACAGCATCGTCATAACCATAGGTAAATCCAAATCTTCTACTATCATTCGTCATTGTCTGTTTCCTCCTGATTCTATCTGCCATCATGTAATATAGTTCTGTATCACACGACTAAATCTTCTTGTATCACTTGCAAGTGGTTGTCCCTTACGGACAATTCAAGTATATCAATGCAGATGTTGAATAAAGAGAACCCAGAGAGTAAATTACTGGTACTGATAGGAAAATTTGCGCAAAAAAATAGGCAGCCCTCTCGAACTGCCTACATGCCAATAGAATGTAACACAACTGATGACTTTATCTCATCATAAATCTTTATAATCATTGTTAGCTCTCTTATATCTACTTACAACAACTCCCAGGCAAACCGGAAGTTGAAAGTTCCTATAATTTACAAATCATAATATATTCTTCATCATTTTCATCAACGATTTCAAATCCTACCTTCCTATACATACGGACAGCATAATTCATCTTTTGAACAGCTAATGATGCTTGTTTATATCCTTCTAGTTTTAATTTCATTAGCATCTGTTTCATTAATTCTGTTCCGATACCATAGTTTCTATACTCTTTAAGAAGTGAAATTGCAAAAGACGGTGTTTCATTATCTATATGCCCGTAATCATTCATAATCCGAACCCATACAGCACCAACAATCTCATCCGCAACTTGAGCAACCAAACATAAATCTCCTTTGTTCTCACCAAAGTCTTTTACATATACCTGCAAATCTGGTTTGTTAATGATATCTTTGGACGGTGCAGGAACACCTTCAGGAATAAAAATCGCCTCGTACAAAAAAGTATCTAATACCTTATTTTCATCTTGTTTTAATTCTCTTATCAAATAATTCATATAAACCTCCGATTTGTTCCGCACCCATCTCATTCATGCGGAATTTCCAGCACATCCAGTAATTTAACAAAGGTGTCCTGTCCATCCAAGCACGTATCCACAAGCCAACCCTTTTCCCTTCTCCACTCGGAAAGTCCTCTGTAATAAAAGCTTTTTTTGCTATCCTCAATAATAAAAGGGATGATGTTATTTTTGAGGCATTCTTTTAGGGCTATCAGCCTCCCGACTCTTCCGTTCCCATCCTGAAAAGGATGAATGTATTCAAATTCTGCGTGAAATTCAATAATATCTTCTATCGTAACATTATCCCCGGCATTATATCTTTCCAGAAGTGCCCGCATATCTCCGGCAACTTCTGAAGGTTTTGAGGTTTCTCTCCCCCCCACTACATTCGCACGTTTTTTATAATCTCCTATTGCAAACCAGGGAAGTGCTGCAGCTTTTGTATCATGCTTAAGCATGTAATGCAGCTTTTTTATGATTTCTTCCGTCAGTTTCTCCTCTGCAATGTCAATGCAATAATCAATCGCTCTGAAATGATGAACCGTTTCCAGAATATCATCCACAGGGATACCGTCTCCCATGTTAATCGTGTTCGTTTCAAAAATAAGCCTGGTCTGGTCCTCCGAAAGCTTGCTTCCTTCCATATGATTGGAATTGTAGGTCATTCTAACCTGAAGTTCATGATACAGGCCCCCGGAAAGTTGTATTTCTTTTTCATCCCTTAATATCTGAAGAATTTTGTTGTCGGATTCCTGGCGACAAAGAAGCTCGGGCGCAACATTTAAATACTCGGCAATCCTGTTTAGGCTGCGCTCGGATAATTTTTCACCCTTTGCAATTTTTGCAACGGTACGCGTGGATAACCCCACTTCCGTACTGAGTTCTGTTTTTCCAATTTCTTTTTCTTTCAGAATTTTTTCAAGTCCGGCATATGAAATCACTTCCGTAACCTCCTCATATATCTTTACTTATTATATCATTCTTTTATTCAAAAAGTAAAGATTTTAGCAAACTAATCTTTTCATGATTACCGGTCGAAAGCATCATAAGGTGCTTTATCATCAAATGGCTTTCTTTTACTAAATTGCGCTGATTCATCAATGTGTGCAAATATAACGTCAGAATATTTTCTGATACCACTATGCCCTGTACAGACATATTCCAATTGAATGTGTTGGACATTATCAATCAATGCCTTCAATTTCACCAGAGACTTTTTGTTCATATCCGGATATTGGGTAAAAAAATCAAAAAAACTATATCCACCTTTTTCATTTATGGCAAGACAATCTCCGGTAAACAAAATCTTATCATCAACAATATAACAGGTATGCCCCAGAGTATGTCCGGGTGTAGGAATAGATTGTACCTTAATGCCTACGATATCAAACTTTTCATTGTTATCTATGGCGTAATATCCTTCTTTAATTCTGACACAATTTTTAATCTTCACCCCTAATTTTGTCATACGATGGATGCTTCCATTCAAGTATGCGCTTTCCGCTTTCCCCAGGTACACTTGTGCATTTGGGTATATATTTGTTCCGCTTGTGTCAATTCCACCACAATGATCCACATCGGCATGAGTAATAAAAACATGTTTAATTTCTTCAGGATTAATACCTATTTGTTGAAAAGAATTTTCAACACCACGATAATTCAAATGTCCTGAATCAACAGCTATTGTCACGCCATTTTTGGTATAAAACCAAAGATTTACATCCCCCTGCCTGATACAGCTTATTCCGCATTCATAATTTCCTGTTTCTGCCGGATTGCAATATTTTTTCCCCTTCATAATATGGCGCTTTATTTTATCATCAAAAAAATACATAAACTTCATAGCAATTTTCTCCTCTCTACTACAATAGCCACTATAACCGAAGGGAAAATTTTTTGCTTTCAAAAATCTGCTGTTTTTCTGTTTATTTTAATACATCCGTAATAGAAACACCCGTTAATTTCTTACAAGTGTATGCAAGATGTGCCGAACTTGAGAAACCGCTTTCCTGCGCTGCCCAGGTAATTTTACCACCCGTGCTTATCAACCTGTATGCATATTCCATTCTGCGCATCAGAATATAACTTTTTAGCGAAATTCCCGCTTCTTCCTTGAATAAATGCGTCAACCTGCTTTCAGAAAGGAAAACTTTCTCCGCAATCTGCTTAACACTGTAACTTAACCATTCCCCAGAAATAACTTTGCTGATTATCAGTTCAATCCTTTCATCTCTTACGTTGTTTTTTCCTGTTGAAATACCCATGGCAAGAAATATATTTTCAACGATGCGTATAATTTCATTCTCCGGCAAATTGTGAATATCTTCTGATATCTCTGCAATTTCATCCGAAACATTGCAGTAGGAACCACCTTTTATATATTGCTCCCGAATCTGCTCCGCAATAATGCTTGTGGGATCAATCAGTAGAAAAAAAGTGCAATTGTTTCCTACTTCAACTGCATGCCTGACTCTTGAATCAAGCAGAATAATATTTCCACATATATTTTCTTTACCCACTGTAATTCTGCAGCTCTTTTCCCCTGCAAATAAATGCAGAAATGGATGTTTATGAATGTCCGTCTTATAATATGATGGTATAATAACAATATATGAACTTTGAAAAATAAGACTACTCATTTTTTCGTCCTCACACTCCCTTCCCATCTGTCCAAACTCTCTATTGCGGTACACTAATTAAAGCTCTGCAATTTTTGTCTTGATACGTGGGCAAAACTCTATTATCGGTTCAGCAGATACCTAACTGCGTATTCTAACTCAACATCTCTTTCAAACACGATTTTACCTTTTTCCATGGATTCTCTATCATAATTGTCAATAGAGAAAATAGTCTTTGCATTTTCACTTGTTATCGGAATTACGGCATCGAGCGGGATTTTGTTTTCCCGGGTATGATCCGTGTCAATAAAAGGCTCCCCAGCCTCAGAAAGGCTCAAAAACACCGGATAGTTCACACAGATATTATCTGTAAGATAAATATACCCTCCATTATTCTGATTGACACCACTGCTCGCAGTAATTCCCATCAAGGTCACATTCGGACAGTCTCCGAGGAATTTCGCCATTCCGTCGCCTGCACTCATACAATTGGAATTGACCAGCACAACAACCGGAATATCAGCATATCTGCCATCCGGAAATATATATTGGCTCTCCGCAACATGATATCCCTGTGCATCCTCATATCCAAATGAAACCATATGAGACTTTTTATCAGCGAAAAGTGAAGCAAGCGCACCTGCTACGGAATCATAACCGCCTCCGTTATTGCGAATATCTATTACAAGATAATTCATGCCCTTATTCTCCAGATTCTCAATTAAATCTGCATAGTATTCTGTAAGTTCAGGATAATATCCCTTTTTAATTGCAGAAATATTATCCCCAAACGCATCATAGCATTCGCTTGTTATTTGAAGATACCCACACCTGTCATCTAGCATACAGGAATAAAAGTTTTGGTAATCGTCATCGTCATGCAATAAGCAGTTTATAGCTACTGATAATCTATCCTCATAATTGCCTGTTTTCTGAACCGAAATACTCCGTTCGTTTCCGTTATCATCAAGGAATGTAATGGAAACGCTCTCTCCTCCCTTTCCGGCAAGGAAAATAGGTCGGAAGATATCTTCATTATGCGAATCATAGAACTTGTATGTAACCTCCGTAATTATGGCCGAATATGCTGCTTCGTCCCTGTTTCTTTCAGCCTCCTCAACGCTTGGCAGGTATGTCTCAAGCAACTCGTCATAGTCGATCTCTTTCCATGAGTTAAGACAGTATTCCTGCTCCATTGTCCAGCAAGGGTAAATGCCGCCATGGAGTATGCCTTTTCTTTTTTTGAATTGTCAAACTGCTTTGATTATATCATTTTTTCTGTTGAATCCACAATTATTGTTCCAACGTCTTGCAATATTTTGGAAATTTATTCTGCTTATTATGCGTTTTTTCAGCTCTGCACGATTTCTTGCATCAAATTAATACAGCTTTGCACCTGCCGGAATATGATTATCTATTTGTTCTTATCTAAATTGTAAACAACAGATGGATTTAATTGCCTATGAGGATAATGATAAAGCTGTGATTGAACAGCAAAAAGAATTTTATGATGATACTTCTCTTTACATATCCTGAGTAGTTTATCCCCTACTCAAATAGCTTTGGTAAATCGTTGGTAAAAATCTACTGTAACATCCCCAAAACACTGTAAAATCAAGTATTTTTAATCAAGGTTAGTATGTTGCAGTGACATACCCATTCCATGGGATTCTGACTCTTCATTTCCTCAGTAACTCTCTCTGTGCCTCTGCATCTGTCCAGCTATTTTCTTTCTACTCTTTCCGGATCAATCCCGCAGACAGGTTTCCGAACTAACCAGCTACTGATTTTTTACATTTTCTCCATCCGATAAAATGCGCCTTTTTTCTCTATCAATTCTTCGTAAGAGCCACATTCCAGAACATTTCCTTTTTCAATCACAGCAATCCGGTCAGCATTGCGAATGGTAGACAGACGGTGGGCTACGATCAGTGTGGTACGTCCTTTCACAAGTTTCTGGATTGAATCCTGAATCTTCTTTTCAGAGATGCTGTCAAGCGCAGAAGTTGCCTCATCCAGAATCAGGATCTTCGGATTCCGTAAAAATGCACGGGCAATGGAGATGCGCTGCCGTTGTCCGCCGGAAAGATTTTCCCCATGTTCTGTGATCATCGTGTCCAGACCATCAGGCAGTTTCTGGACAACTTCTTCCAGGTTGGCTGCACGGATGACATTCCATAACTGTTCCTCGGAGATGGATTCAGATCCATAGGTGATATTCTCGCGGAGAGTTCCGGTGAAGAGAATGGACTGTTGTGGAACAACGGCAATCTGCTTTCGGTAGCTGTGCAGATCCAGTTCCATCAGGTCATTTCCATCAACCAATACCTGTCCGCTGTCAGCTTTCAGGAAACCGATGGCAAGATTGAGGATTGTTGTTTTTCCAGAGCCGGAACCACCGGCAAAGGCAACTGTTTCCCCCGGCTGAATCTTGAAGTTCAGATGACTTAATACCGGTTTTTCATCGCCTTTATAAGTAAAAGATACATCCTGAAATGTAATCTCACCTTTCAGATCAACTATTTTTTTCTTCCTACGGTTGTCCTCAATATCATTTGCACAAAGCACATCACCAATCGATTCAACGGATTCCAGGCCTTTCGCAATGATTGGCAGCAATGTCACAACACTTGCAATCTGAGCGACGATGCTGGAAAAATAAGTCTGGTATAAGGTGATATCTCCGACACCGATGATTCCTTTCCATGCAATGTAGGCTGTAAATACAAGACAGAATACCTGAAAGATCTGAAATGCAACCCAGCTGATTGAAGAAAAGTATGTCTGAATCATATCAAGCTGAAGCCCTTTTTCAGCAACTTTACGAAGCTGTTCACTCATTTTACGGGCTTCCTGATCTTCTAGAGCGTGAGCTTTAGTTACAGGAATCATTTCAACCATTTCCATTACTTTTGCAGAAGTTTCTTCCATTTCTTTACGGAAAGCACGGTTATGGGTTTTGATTTTTCCTTTAAAACCAACAATGATCAAAACAGAAACCGGTATCGTGCAGAGGAAGAAAAGAAATACGATCCGACTTTTGAAGATGACCACTCCGAAGGATACACCAATGTTCAGAATGATAGTCACAAGAGAGATAAAGATCTGAGATGCAAGATTTTGTATCTGTTCTACATCTCGCATGATCTTCGACTGAAGCCTTCCGGACTGCATTTCCTTGTGATAGGTGATCGACAATTGCTGAAGCTTGCAGACTAGGGCTTCGCGCAGTTCTTTCTCTACTGTTCGTACCGTTTTGGCATAGAGCCAGGTATGGATGTAGTTGGTTGGTATGTTCTGTACCAGAACTGCAATCATAAGGATGGTATTCAGAATCAGAATTTTGGTAATATTCCCGTTGTGGTCTGTCACTGCATTGATAATATTAGCTGTGACGATTGGAAGAACCCAGGTTGGGGAATGCTTGATAATGAAAAAGAAAATGGAACCGGCCAGCGCACCATAGTGTCCCTTGAAAAGAGAAAGAAGCGTGCGCAGGTTATTTTTTCTGTTCCGGCTGAAGATGTGCATCATGACAGCTTCTTCCTGCCAGAGATCCTGTTCTGAAGTTTGTTGTATGTTATTTTCTTTTGTTTCTCCCATAGTAGTCTTTAATAACCTCCTGTACCGGTTTATTGCAGATTTCGTAGCTGGTATCTCTTGCCGCAGTACTTCTGGAAGGAAGAACCGGTGCCCATTCCCACATGGCAAAACCATTGACCCATGAGCGTTTTGCGCAGGCCTCGAACATAGCTCGATACCAGTCTGGTTGTTCCTCCAGACGTAAAGCTCCCTGAATTGCCCAGTTGTTAGGCACCAGTGAGGAACCTTTTCTGGACATGCATCCTGCTTCAGCGAAGAAAAATGGTTTCTTGAACTTCTGAACGACCCTTTCAATACGGTCAAGTTCCTGTTCCCACTGATCAATCGGATAATATCCGCTGGAGGAGATCATGTCGACACAATCCCACCAGGTTACATTTTCTTCCTGATATTTATCGGTATTATAGGAAACAGGTCCGTGGTAATAGTTTCGGATCGCAGCGATTACGTTTCTCCATTCTTCACTGCGGTGTTCCGTCATTACCATCTCACATCCTGCAATAAAAAGATCACATTGTTCGGCTTCTGCAATTTTGGCATAGTGTGTCTGGAATTCTGTGTAAGAGGCAAACCAGTTTTCCCATTTCGGTTCACATGGAACATCTTTTTCAAAGAAACTGATGTAAGCGCGCCAGACACCGTTTTTACAATTGACGGTAGGTTTCAGGGCAACACGGATGCTCTTGCTTTTTGCATAACGTATCATATTGATTAATTCTTCATCTGAGAATGTGGCACTGGAAGTGTAACAAATCTCTTCTGAGTGTGCGTGCTCCTGTAGCCCTACAGGAGCAAGGATTACGAAATCAGCAGCCGTGTGTTCTATCATATAATCAAAACTATCACGTGCAGTCTGTGTAGAAAGAGAACCACGTTTGTGAAATGGGGCAAATGTAATTCCTTTAATATATCCAAGTTGATTTTGAATTTTCATTTTGGTAAAAACCTCCTGTCTTTTGAATTATATAGTTTCTGAATGTTTTCTGCTGAAAGCATATCATGTAGAAAAAAGATATGATATAATGAATCTATTACAAAATTGTAAAAATCTATGATGGAGATAATCTATGAAACCTTATTTTGAATGTTCAGATAAATTAAACAAACCGTATGAAGCCTTTTTATTTGATGCACAGACATCTGAGATGTTTCCAATTCTTCCACATTGGCATTATTTTGTGGAGATTCTTTACATGGTGGAGGGAAATGCGTATGTAGAGGCAGGAGAAGAGAATTATGTATTAGAACCGGGAGATCTGATCGTATTTTATCCGCAGATGGCTCATGCAATTTATTCAGCAGGACAACTTCCAATCCGCTACTATGTCCTGAAATTTGATCCGGCACATCTGAATATATCCGGTTCGGCGCTTCCACCGATTTCGAGTCTGATCGCCATGGCAGCAGTGGAGCAGAAGCTATCGGTTTATTTTTCGAAAGAGAAATTTAATCAGGAAAAAATGAAGCAGCTGATTCAGGGATCAGTGAAGACGTTAGAAGAAAAGCAATTTGGTTATGACATTATTATGCATTCGAATTATTGTCTTCTTATGACAGAAATTCTTCGTGTCTGGAAGCAGGAAGGCTTTCAGATAAAAAAAAGGAAAAAGGAAACTGTATTAATCGAAAAATTTACAGAGGTATCTGAGTACATTTCACAGCACTACCAGGAAGATCTCTCGGTGGCGGAGCTGGCAGAAAAATTTCATATGAGTTATTCGTATTTTGCCGCAATATTCAAGGAGTACTATGGGCAGACCTGCAAGGAGATGATTCTCACGGTAAGACTGCAAAAAGCGGAGGACTTATTGCAATTCACAGATTTTGACCTAACTTATATCAGCCAGGAGACAGGATTTTGTGACTGCAGCCATTTCATCAAGGCATTTAAACAGAAGTATGGAGTGACACCGAGGCAGTATAGGATGAAGGAGAAAAGTTTTGATTTTGTATCACGGAAGTAAAGAAATTGCAGAGGGATTATTACCTTCGTTTGCACCAGGATATACCGTAATATTCATATTTTTCCTCTTTTCAAAAATGGGCAATTCCAATTGGAATTGCCCATTCATCGTACTAATAAAGCTTAGCACCAGCCGGGATTCTGTCATCTACCATCAGAAGATTCAGTCCTTCATGGCCATCTTCCTCATGTCTATCAAAAGGCTTTTACATATTAGATAAAAGCATGTAAAATTTCTTTTAC
>ENA-ORSL01003467-ORSL01003467.1-human-gut-metagenome-genome-assembly--contig:-NODE-3467-length-10189-cov-3.274127_pt1 | contig 10189 bp, 8 predicted proteins | sample MGYA00242190_ERZ509157 | MGnify/ENA primary metagenome ERZ509157 (study PRJEB26280, sample SAMEA2338664) | human gut metagenome | biome: human gut; feature: human-associated habitat; material: faeces... | reverse complement strand
GATAAATTTAAGTAAATGAAAAAGTCTTATTTAGTAAGAATTTAACATGTTGTTACGAACTGATATTATTATTTCCACATGAGCGGCCTTTTACAGGTCACATTTTTTTTAATAAAATTACTATGAAGTTTCTATTTACCAAAAGTGTGTAAATACACAAAAAAAGTAAATGATAATGTGGATGTTAATTATAAATATAATTAATCTATGAACTAAAAGGACGTAGTAAAAGTATAAAAAAACAATTGACATATTTTAAATATGTGGTAATATAAATATATGTGAAAAAAGCAATGATTAGGAATTATTAATGAAATGTTTAAAAGAGAGTTCTTGTTTGGTGGAAAAGAATAAACTATTATTAATATGCTACCTATGAGCAATTCTATAAAGAAGAATCGGTAATTACCGTTATTGAAATTAAGAAATAAAAGGATGGTACCGTGTTATTGACACTCCTTAGGTACTATCTTTTTTTTAATATAGGAGGAAATTATGAAAAAAAATATTATAGCTATTGTAGGTATGTGTGGAAGTGGTAAAAGTGTGGCTTCGGCTTTTTTAGAAGATATGGGTTATGAAAAGGTTTATTTTGGAGGAGTTACTTTAGATAAGTTAAGGGAAAATGGGATGGAGATAAATCCTTTAAATGAGAAAATAATGCGTGAAAAACTTAGAAGTGAACTTGGTATGGGAGCATATGCAAAGATATTACTTCCTAAGATAAAAGAATTATCGATGGATAAGAATGTTGTTTTGGATGGACTATATTCATGGGATGAATATAAGATATTACTTGATAATTTAGATAATATATCTTTAGTGGCTATTATTTGTGATAAGAAAATTAGGTATGAAAGATTAGAAAAAAGAGAAATAAGGCCACTTACTAGTGATGAGGCTAATAAGAGAGATATTGCAGAGATAGAGAATTTGGCTAAAGGCGGACCAATATCATATGCTGATTATTTTATTAATAATAATGGTACTTTAAAAGATTATGAGATAAGATTAAAAGAAATATTAAATAATATAGAAAAGGAGAGAATATAATATGGAAATTAAAGAAAAATATTTAGAATTTTTTAAGAGTAAAGGGCATAAGGTAATACCAAGTGCTCCAGTAATACCAGAAAATGATCCTACTTGTTTATTTATAACAGCAGGTATGCAACCACTTATTCCTTATTTAAAAGGACAAAAGCATCCTGATGGAGTAAGACTTGTGGATGTTCAAAAATGTTTTAGGACTAATGATTTGGATTCTGTAGGGGATACTTATCATCACACTTTTTTTGAAATGTTAGGTAATTGGAGTTTGGGAGATTATTTTAAGAAGGAATCAATTGCATGGAGTTATGAATTTTTAACAGAGTGGTTAAATATTCCTCATGATAAACTTGCTATTACTGTGTTTAAGGGTAATGATATTGTAGAAAAAGATATGGAAAGTGCTAATTATTGGATGAGTCATGGTATTAGTGAAAAAAAAATTGCTTATTTAAAAGAAGAAGATAATTGGTGGCCTAATATTGAAATGCTAGGACCATGTGGACCTGATACGGAGATATTTTATTTTAGGAGTGAGGAAGAGACTCCAGAAGTGTTTGATCCAAATGATAAGAGATGGGTAGAAATATGGAATAATGTTTTTATGCAATATAATCATGTTGATGAGAAGACTTTTGTACCTTTGCAAAATAAAAATGTTGATACTGGTATGGGAGTAGAAAGAGTAACGGCAATTCTTGAGGGTGTAGATGATAATTATCAAACATCTATTTTTAAAGATGTTATTGCTTATATTGAAAAGATATCTGGTTTAAGTTATAAGGATTTAGAATATGCTAGAAGCATGAGAATACTTGCGGATCATATAAGAGCATCAGTTATGATTATTGGTGATGATTCTAATATTATGCCTTCTAATACTGATCAAGGATATGTTTTGAGGAGATTAATAAGAAGAGCTATAAGACATGCTAAGAGAATAAATATTGATGTAAATACTGATTTTGAACGAGTAATTGCTAAGATGTTTATTGATAAATATAAGAGTACTTATCATGAATTAGATAGGAATGAGGTACATATTTTAGATACTTTATCTAGTGAGAAGAAGAAATTTTCTAAGACTTTAGAGCGTGGCTTGAAAGAGTTTGAGAAAATTATAAAGAATTTGAATGATAATGAAATCAATGCTACGAATGCTTTTAAATTGTATGATACATATGGTTTTCCTATTGAACTTACTATTGAACTTGCTAGTGAATTAGGTATTACTGTTGATAAGGATGGTTTTGATAAGAAGTTTAGTGAACATCAAGAGAAGTCAAGGTTGGGGTCAGCTCAAAAATTTAAAGGTGGGCTTGCTTCAACGGGAGATACGGAGATAAAATATCATACTGCTACTCATTTATTAAATGCAGCTTTGAAAGAAGTATTAGGATCTCATGTGCATCAAAAGGGTAGTAATATTACTGCTGAAAGAATGAGATTTGATTTTAGTCATGATAGTAAGATGACTAGTGAAGAATTAAAGAAAACTGAAGATTTGGTTAATTCATATATTAAAGCCTCTATTCCTGTAATTAAGACAGAGGAAAAGAAGGAGGATGCTATTGCTGATGGGGCAGAGGCTATGTTTATTGAAAAATATGGTGATATTGTAACAGTATATACGATAGGTGATGTGTCAAAAGAGTTATGTGGTGGGCCTCATGTTAATAATACGAGTGAACTAGGACATTTTAAGATAATTAAGGAAGAAGCTTCTAGTGCGGGTGTTAGAAGAATAAAGGCTATTTTGGAATAGACTATAATAGTCTATTTTTCTTCACATAATTTAACATAATTGCTTTAATCTATAGACTTTTTTTAGAAATTTTAGTAAAATAATTTTGGTGGTTATATGAAAAAATGTGCGGTTATTTACAATCCTCATAGTGGTAAAAATATTCATGATAATTTTATTCCTAATTTTATTAAGATATTAAATGATTATGGTTATGATGTTGATTTTATTTATACTGAGTATAAGTATCATGCTTTTAAGATAATAGATGAAATTAATTGTGATACTGATTTGGTTATATCTTTGGGTGGGGATGGAACTTTTAATGAGATAGTAACTGGTAATTTAAAAAGAAAGAAGCCTTTGCTTTTAGCTCATATTCCTTTAGGTACTACTAATGATATTGGAGCGATGTTTGGATATTCTAAGAATATTATTGGTAATTTAAAGGCTTTGCTGGATGGTTCTATAAAGAAGATAGATATATGTACCGTTAATGGTAGACCTTTTGTTTATGTAGCGGGTTTTGGTAAGTTTTTAGATGTATCTTATTTGACCACGAGTAGTCAAAAGAGGAAATGGGGTTATTTGGCATATCTTTATAATGGAATAAAATCTTTTTTTGATAAAACAAATGACTATGAATTAACATATACTATTGACGGAGAGACATATCAAGGAAAATATTCGTTTTTTATGATATCTAATGCTAATAGAATAGCGGGTTTTAATAATTTTTATAAGGATGTTAAATTAGATGATGATAGGTTTGAGGTTTTATTTTGTTCGTTAACTAAGAAGAAGGATATAGTTAAGGCATTTATTAATTTAAAAACAAATGGTATTAATAATGTTGCAGGGATGTATTTTCATAAGACTAATAATTTAACTGTTAAGTTTAATAAAAAACCTAAGAAGAATTGGTGTGTTGATGGGGAAGAGTTGGTGGATAATAGAAAAATATATAATATAAGTATTATTCATGATGTTAGAATAATGCTACCTAATAAGAATATTAAAAACTTATTTATTAAATAAAAGGATGGTGATTGCATGAAAGTTTTTAAGCCACTTAAAAAAATGATTTTATATTTGATTTTAGCTATTTTACTTTTAGTGATTCAAGCTATTTGTGAATTGAATTTGCCTAGTTATACTTCTAATATTATTAATATTGGTATTGGTAATAAGGGTATTGAATCTACGTTTCCTACGGTGTTAAGAGAACAAGAAATGAGTAAGATATTAGTTAATGTTAATGAAGAAGATGAGAAAAAGATATTAAATAATTATAATCTTATATCACTTTCTAGTATTAGTAAAAAAGAATATTTAGCTTATAAGAATAAATATCCTATTATTGATAATGAGAATATATATCTTTATAATAATAAGGTAGATATATCTAATGTTATGGGGGATGCTATTTTTAATTATTTGAATCAAGATAAGAAGATAGATATGTCTTTAAAAAATGCTTCTATTTTAAATTATATTGAGAATGAATATAAGATAGTTGGAGTTGATACTGCTAAGATACAAAGTAATTATATTTTTAAGACTGGTCTTATTATGGTATTGATTACATTACTATGTATGGTTGCTTCAATCGGGGTAAGTTATCTTAGTTCTAGGATAGCATCAAAATATGCTAAGGAGTTAAGAAGTAATGTGTTTAGTAAGATATTAACTTTTTCAACGGTCGATATGAAAAAGTTTGGAACTTCTTCTTTGATTACGAGAACGACTAATGATATAAATCGTGTGCAAATGCTTATAATTATGTTTTTGAGGATTGTTGTTTATGCTCCAATTATGGGGGTCGGAGCTATTTTAAAGGTATTAAATAGTAATGCTTCTTTGACTTGGATAATTGGTTTAGGTATTGTATGTATTGTTAGTTTGATGTTAACTTTATTATTTATTGCTTTACCTAAGTTTGAAGTAGTTCAAAAATTAATAGATAAATTAAATTTAACAACAAGGGAGATAGTTACAGGTATTCCAGTTATAAGAGCATTTAGTAATCAAAGATATGAAGAAAAAAGGTTTGATAAGGTAAATAGGGATTTAGAAAAAACGAATCTTTTTGTAGAGCGTTTGATGTCTTTGATTAATCCAATGATAAGTTTAGTTATGAATGGTGTTACTTTATTGATATTATGGGAAGGTGCTAAGAAGATTGATATTGGTGTTATTAATTTTGGTGATGTCTTTGCTTTAATTCAATATGCAATGCAAATAATTGCTTCATTTATTATGTTGTCGATGGTATCTATTATAATACCTAGAGCAATGGTTTCTATAAAAAGAATAAGTGAAATATTAAATTATAATGTTTCAATTAAAGATGGTGAAGATGCAAAGGATATTAAAGAAGTAGAGGGATTAATTGAATTTAAGAATGTTTCTTTTAAATATCCTAATGCTAAGGAAGAGGTATTAAGTAATATTAATTTTACAGCAGAGGTAGGGAAAACTACGGCTATTATTGGTTCTACGGGAAGTGGTAAGAGTACTTTGGTTAATTTATTACCAAGATTATATGATGTTACAAGTGGTGAAATAAAATTAGATGGAGTAGATATAAAGAATATAAAATTGCATGATTTAAGAAATAATATTGGTTATATAGCTCAAAAAGGTGTACTTTTTTCTGGGACAATAAAGTCAAATATTAAATATGGAAATAGTAGTATTAGTGATAAGCAAATGATTTTTGCTTCAAATGTTGCTTTAGCGGATGAATTTATTAATAGTAAAGAAGGAGGATATAATTATAAGATTGCCCAAGGTGGTACTAATGTAAGCGGAGGTCAAAAGCAAAGATTGTCTATTGCGAGGGCTATTGCTAAGAAGCCTAAGGTATATATATTTGATGATAGCTTTTCGGCTTTAGATTTTAAGACTGATGCTAAATTAAGAAAGAATATTAAAGAAAAGTTAGGTAATGTTACTACTTTAATCGTGGCTCAGAGAATTAGTACTATTATGCATGCTGATAAAATAGTGGTTTTGGAAAATGGTAAGGTGGTAGGAATTGGTACTCATAAGGAACTTATGAAGAAATGTAAGGTATATAAGGAAATAGCCACTTCCCAATTATCAAAGGAGGAGTTGGCATGAGACCAAGAGAGAATACAAATGATAAGATAAATGATTTTAAAGGTACTATTGTAAGACTTGTTAATACTTTGAAAAAGTATAAAATAGGTATTATTGTTGTTATAATATTTTCAATTATAAGTGCAATATTTTCGGTAGTATCACCTAAAATACTTGGTAAAATTACGACGGAAATTGCTACTGGAGTGATTTCAAAATTTCAAACAGGAGTAGGTATTGATTTTGATAAAATATTACATATCTTAATTATTTTGATAGTAATTTATTTAGTGAGTGCAATATTTACTTATTTTCAAAGTTTTATCATGGCTTATATTTCTAATAATTATACTTATGAACTAAGGAAGAAAGTAATAGCTAAAATGAATAAGATACCTCTTAAGTTTTTTGAATCTAAGAAAACGGGGGATATTTTATCTAGAATTACTAATGATATTGATACAATAGGAGAAAATTTAAATCAAAGTTTAACTCAAATAATATCATCATTTGTAATGCTTATAGGTATTATTATGATGATGCTTAGTATTAGCCCTTTATTAACTGGAGTTTCTATTTTGATATTACCAATAGGAATATTATTACTTATCTTAATGTCTACAGTCGTAAAGTTTTCTCAGAAATATTTCCGCACACAGCAGGAATATCTTGGACATATTAATTCTCATGTAGAAGAAGTTTATGGGGGACATTCTATAGTTAAGGCTTATAATGGGGAAGAGCAAGAATTAAAAAAGTTTGAAAATTTAAATGATACTTTATATAATGCGGTATGGAAGGGTCAATTTTTATCTGGTTTAATTCATCCTATTATGAATTTTTTGGGTAACTTAGGTTATGTAATCGTGGCTATTATAGGTGGTTATTTAACTACTAAGGGTAAATTAGAAATAGGTTATATTTTATCGTTTTCACAATATGTGAGAAACTTTAATACTCCAATTATGAGTATTGCTCAAATATTTAGTTTAATTCAGTCTATGGTGGCTTCAAGTGAGAGAGTATTTGAATTTTTGGATGTTACAGAAGAGGTTGATGGAACAAAAGAGGTAAGTAAGAATGTTGTTGGTAATATAGAGTTTGATAATGTATCATTTGGTTATGATAAGGATAAGATAATTATTCATAATTTTAATGCGACTATTAAAAAAGGTCAAAAGGTGGCTATTGTCGGTCCAACTGGTGCGGGAAAGACTACTATAGTTAAGTTATTAATGCGTTTTTACGATGTTAATGATGGTGTTATAAAATTAGATGGAATAGATATTAGGAAATTTAAAAGGGATAGTTTAAGAAGTATATTTGGTATGGTTTTACAAGATACCTGGTTATTTAATGGTACTGTTAAGGAAAATATTAGTTATGGTAAATTAAAGGCTAGTATGAAAGAAATAGAGGAGGTTGGTAAGGCTTCATATATCGACCATTTTATTAAAACTAATCCACTTGGTTATGATATGCAGATAGATGAAGAAACTAGTAATATTTCTGCTGGTCAAAAGCAGTTGCTTACGATTGCCAGAGTTATTTTAAAAGATCCTAAAATTCTAATTTTAGATGAGGCTACTTCTAATGTTGATACAAGGACAGAGATTTTAATTCAAAAGGCTATGGATAAACTTATGGAGAATAGAACTAGTTTTATAATAGCACATAGGTTATCTACTATAAAGAATGCTGATTTAATATTAGTAATGAATGATGGTAATATAGTAGAAGTAGGTAAGCATAAGGAATTGCTTAAGAAGAATGGATTTTATGCTAGTATTTATAATTCACAATTTGAGAATAATTGAAAAAAGATAAGTATTGAACTTATCTTTTTCTTCTTCCTACAAAATTATTATTGTTACTATTTTGGGCGGCTTCAACTGAGGCTATTGTTTCAGACATGCTACTGTTATTTGTATTGTTGCCAACAATATTAACAACTTTACCATTTGGACTATTAGCATAAATATAGCCATTGATGAAGCTATTTATTTGTTCACTTGTCATACCTGATTTTTCTAAAAGGCTAAATAATTGTTCTAAAGGTATGTTTTGAAGTTGTGCTCTTGCTTGTGCTTCAGCGGCTCCTTTAATTTTAATTTTTTCGGCTTCTAAATCTGCGATTTTTTTATTTGCTTCCGCTTCGGCAATTCTTCTTTTGTTTTCGTTTTCTTGCATTAATGTTTTTTCATAGTCTGCTTTTAATGAATCAGGTAATTCGATGTTTTCAAATTGAATATCAGTAATTCTAACACCATATTTTTGCTCAAATTTAATAAATCTACGATCTTGATAGATATTATCTAAATTGTTAATATCTTTAGTTAGGTCTTTAGCATCTAACGATTCAACAAAGTTTCTTATTACTGATTTAGTAACGACCGCTAATTCTTGAAGTGGGTTTAAACCTTTTGTTTCAAATTTATAAGGATCTACCACTTTAATTGTTGCGGCTATGTCTATTTTAACCATAATGCCATCGTTTGTTTTAAATTCCTCAGGTGGAAAATCAATGTTTTTTGATGCTACTGATATTAATTTAGTATCAAACCATGGAAAGAATCTTAAACCAGAACCTTTAACAGTAATACGTCCTGTTATCCATCCTTTTCTAATTACAGCGACATTTTCAGGTACTACTCTAAATAGTTTAAATTTAAATCCTTTGTAGTCTTCGTCGTTTGCACCTTCAGGCATTAAATTAATTTTCTTGGCATTTTCTCTTCTTTCTTCTTTATTATCCATAATAATTCCCCTCCAACTGATAAAATTATAGCATATTTGTTTGATTTTGTCAAAAGTAACATGTTATTTTAAAAAAAAAGTATAAATTGTTTGTATGAGTAAATAATAAAATTGGTGAATAATATGGATTTTAATACAATTATAGATGTTATTATAAGGACAATAAGTTCTTTAATAACTTTGTTTATGTTTACTAAATTGATGGGGAAAAAGCAAATATCTCAGTTAAATATTTTTGATTATGTTGTGGGTATTACGATAGGTTCAATCGCGGCAGATATATCTTTGGATACAAGTAAAAATTTAGTAGATGGAATCGTGGCAATGCTTATTTATGCTCTTTTTAATGCAATGGTTTCTTATCTTACGTTAAAGAGTATTAAATTTAGAAGAATTTTTACTGGTACTCCAACTATGATTGTTGAAAATGGTAAAATAATTGAAAAGGGTTTAGTGAAGGCTAAGTTTGATATTAATGATTTGTTAGAAGAGGCTAGGAATGCGGGATATTTTAATTTAGAAGAGATAGAGTATGCTATTATGGAGAGTAATGGGCGTATTAGTTTTTTGCCTAGTGATAAAGATAAGCCTGTAACTAAAAAAGATATGAAACTCACAATAGAGAAATCTGTCCTTGTTTCTAATGTTATTATAGATACTAAAATTATGAAACATAATCTTAATGTTATGAATAAAGATGAATCATGGTTACTTAAGGAACTTAAAGTGAATGGGTATGTACTTGATGATATTTTATTAGCAACGCTTGATAGTAATAATAAGTTAGTTATTTATGAGAAAAATGTTGATTCTAAGTATAGTACTATTTTGGAATAAGAATTTTAGAGTTAAATTTGTTGTAAATGATATGAAATTATGTTACAATTTTTTTGTGAGGTAGTTTATGATAGGATTTTATAATTATACAGTAATACTTACTTATTTAGGTTTTGCTACTGGTGCTTTTGGTATTTTTATGGCTTTAAATGGTAATTTATTCTATAGTATTTTATGTATTCTTTTCTGTGGACTTTTTGATATGTTTGATGGGAAAGTGGCTAGGACAAAGAAGAGAAGTAAAGAAGAGATTAACTATGGTATTCAAATAGATTCACTTAGTGATTTGGTTTGTTTTGGTATTTTACCTATTGTTATTGGTTATGCAATTGGATTAAATAAATATTATCATTTTATTTTTTTGATTTTATATGCATTATGTGCTTTGATAAGGCTTGCTTATTTTAATGTTTTAGAGATTACTAGGCAAGATAATGATAATAGTACTTTAAAGTATTATACGGGGCTTCCTGTTACTAGTGTAGCTTTAATATTTCCACTTATTTATGCTTTAAAGGATTTATTAGGGGCATATTTTGAATTGGTTTATTTAATTAGTATTATTTTAATATCATTTTTGTTTGTTTCTCGTATTAAAATAAAAAAACCTAGTTTAAAGGTTATGGTAATATTTATTTTACTAGGTTTAATCGAATTAATACTTGGTTTAATTTAGTATGCTTAACTAAAATAAAA
>ENA-ORSL01003464-ORSL01003464.1-human-gut-metagenome-genome-assembly--contig:-NODE-3464-length-10192-cov-4.573148_pt1 | contig 10192 bp, 1 predicted proteins | sample MGYA00242190_ERZ509157 | MGnify/ENA primary metagenome ERZ509157 (study PRJEB26280, sample SAMEA2338664) | human gut metagenome | biome: human gut; feature: human-associated habitat; material: faeces... | reverse complement strand
GGGCTTCCGCCGCGTCGATCACCGCGGAGCAAACACCGCAGGTCTTTGTGTGCGTCCCGTCTCCGTTGTCCGTGTACTTGTAATCGCTGTGTCCCAAGGCGGGAATCTCGTGAAGTTCACCCTGTGTGCCGCAGCGAGTGCAGATGTCGTAGTACAGACCGGTTCCGGTGCAGGTCGGAGCGGTGTATGCATCTTCGCCGTCGGCAGCAGTTGCTGCACGCCAATCATGCCCGAGGGCAGCGATCTGGGTACCGGCTTCGACGAGTGCGCCGCAAGCGGAGCAGACCCGATCGCCGGTATAGCCCGCAGCGGTACAAGTGGCGGCAGTCGCATTTTGCAGCACCGTATCGGAATGCGCACAGGCGGGCAGGGTGAGGTAGTAGGTCGTCTGTGTTGCGCTGCCCTTTTTGAAGAGGTAGCCCGTCTTATATGTCGAGGAGGCATAGGTACGGAACTCATGGCTGCTTCCATAGTAAGCGAAGCAGCGGCTATAGCTCGTGGATGCCACTTGACGATAGCCCGCCTTATCCGCGATCGTAAAATAATCGGTCGGCTCCTCGGAGATGCCGCCTGCGTTGGTCTTGTCTTCGCCGATTAGCAGGTAGCCCGCGTCGCAGCGGATGCTGTAATTGCCGTTACTCTCTTTCTTAAAGGTAAAAATCATGTCGCCCGTCGGGTCGGTGACGGTATTTTCCTCCGAAACGGTAACGGCTGTCGCGGCAAAGCGTCCGTTGCTGAGCGAGGAGGTCATTGCATGAGTCTTATCGGGATTGACGATGAGGTAGTCGCCGCTCCAATCTTCCGGCGCCTCGGCAACGAGCGTGTAAACGTTGTCCGCGCCGCCGCTCGTTTCGATGTAGGAATAGAGCGCGTAGAGGGTGCAGTCGGCGGAGGGTTTATAGTTCGTGCCGGCAGCGCAGATCTCGGGCTTTGCCGTTGTTGCGGCGGTCTCTGCGGCGGTCCAGCCGACAAAGCTGTAGGCATGGGCGGTATCGGCAGGCGTGCCGCTCGGGGTCGGGAGGGTGATTCCCGCGCTGCCGGAGGTCATCGGCGAGATTGCCGCGACGCCGTTCGGAACGACGAAGTGAACGGTAACGAGCGTGCCGAGAGGATCGGTGTAGTTATCCTTATAGGTATGACCGCAGACGGTGCAGGTATGCAGATCGTAGCCCTGCTCGGTGAGCGTCGGCGCGACGGTCTGAACCGTGCAGGTGTGTCCCGTGGCGGGCAGCGTCGTCGAGCTGAGGATTTCACCGCAGTCATTACAGGTGATAACGATCAAGCCCGCCGCAGTACAGGTCGGCTCGGTGCGCTCGGTAGTCTGATTCGTGTGCGCGCAGTCGTTCTTATCCTCCAAAACGGTTGTGTAACGCGTGCCGGAGGTCTCCTTGACATAGAGCGCGAGCGGCTGCTGATTTCCGTAGTTTTCCGAGGCAAAGTAGCGGAAGTAGTTGGCGTTGCTTGCCTTGTTATAGCGCAGATATGCGCCGCCGCCGGAGAGGATCACCGCATTTCCATTGCTGTCAAGGGAGATTGTGTTGCCGTATGCGGTCGTCGTGCTGACGTCGATGCCGGCGGAGTTTGCGGTCTTGCCGATATAGCAGCCGCTTGCGCTCCGAATCGAATAAGCGCTGCCGTTTTTCTCCACGGTGAAGCGGTAGGCGTCCGCCTCGGCTGCGGAAATCGCAGCGTTTGTGATGGAGACACTTTTGTAGTTGTTCGGATCGAGAAACGATGTGCGGCTGCCGTCCATCACGCGGCTGCCCTTTTCATAAACGATCAGATACTCGCCGCTCCAATCGTCGTGCGTTCCCGTGACCTTGACGTAGTTGCCGGAGGCAGTCACCTGATAGGAATAGACGGCGTAGAGGGTCGCGCCGCCGTCGGAAAGCACATAGCTGCTGCCCGCGGGATAGATCGTCGGCGCGGCGCCGGAATTGTTTACGACGCCGTTCGTCCAGCCGACGAAGGTGTAGGCGTATTTATCTGCGGTCGGCGTGCCGGAGGGCGTCGGGAGCGTGACCGAATCGCCGACATAGCCGCGCAAGCCGCTTTGGGTAACGCCGCTCGGAACGGAGAAGGTCACAGCGGCGACCGCCCTCGCGGCAAAGTGAATTTGAATAACACAATCGGTCGTTGCGGTGACCGTGAAGGTGTTGCCGTCCTGCCTGACGGAGGCAGTGCCGGAGGTCACGGTGTAGCCTGCGGCGTAGTAGCCCTCCTTCGGCGCGGCGGTGATGACGTTGCCGGAGACGGAGACCGTGCCCCATGCGGTGTTATCAGAGACAGCGCTGACGGTTGCCGAGCCGCCGCCGCCCGCCGCATCGCCCGAGGGGGTCTGCATATCGGACGGGGGCGTCAGCCCGAACAGATACCACGCAAGCTCGGGGTAGTCGATGAAAACGTTGCGGTTGCCCTGTACGTCCTGCACAAGGTCGTTGCGCTCCATCTCCCAAGTGTCCACGGGATCGTCATGACACCATTGCAGGAGGGTTGCGCGGTCCTCGATAATGCGGTCGCCGGAATTGGATTTATCATCGGAGTCGAGCGGGGGAAGGTTGGAGGAGGCAACATCGGAATAGAGGTTCGGCTGCTCCCAGCGGACATAGACATACAGCAGGATTCGCGCAATGTCGCCTTTCACGTTGTCGCGGACCTCCAGCACAGTGTCGAAATCCTTCGTGCCGATCCAGATCACATCCTGATTATTGACCTGATAGGCGGAATAAGCGGTGTCGGTATTGCGCAGGTTTGCAAAGGCACGGTTGCTCTTGGACTGATTGACGCCGCCGATGGACGGACGCAGATGGTGCAGATCGGCGCCGCCGTTGAGCTGAAAATACGAAGCCTTGCTCTGCGGCCAGACGTGCTCGCGCTGCATTCCATTGGTCCCGTAGTCGTTGGAGGAAATGTCGGTATAGAAATAGTTGTAGCCATGGGCACCGCCGACGGCATCGGTGTAGTGCCAATAGGTCGCAAGGGCGTCCGCGCCTGTGCCGCCGTAAACGACCTTTGTACTGTTGCGGGTGCTGTCCATAAGGGTATGGAGCTTGGTATACAGCGGGTTGTTCTGCGTTGCGGTGTAGGAATCCGTGCTGTCCACGCCGCTGAGCGCCTTCAAATTTGCATAGCTGTACTGACCGGTGTAGTAGGACTTTGCATCGGCGGAAAGCGCGGTGCTGACCGTGTGCCGATCCTTGGAATTTACGGCAATGGATACGGTGGGGTCAGCCGCAAACACCGCCGTGCCGAGCAGCGAGGTCAGCAGTGCAAGCAGGACGAGAAGGGAGAGAATCCGTGTGACTTTCTGTTTCATAAGCACCTCCGTAATTATGTCGTACTGTTTGTACATAGGTTTATACATAGATATACAAAGTCTACCATAGTTCTTCTTTTTTTTACAATAGGTATCGAAGATTTTTTTGCAAAAAACCGACAATCGACGAATTTTGTCACTGTGCCCAAAAATGCCTGCCTGATTTTTGCCATATTGACGAAAGATTTTGCGGCGATTTATTTCATCCGCGCGGGAAAATCGGTCAAAACCGCAAGTTTTTGATTGTAATTTGTTTTACGGCGTGGTATAATGATTAAATCCATCCCCTAAAATACGGGAGAAGAAAGAGGAGCTGAAATTAAAAGATGAAAACAAAGGCAAAGCGATCCGTATCCCTGCTTTTGATGCTGGCATTGGTACTCAGCCTGTTCTCGGGACTGACCCTTACGGCATCGGCGAAAACAGGAACGCTCACAACAAACACCGGCGTGCGCCATCAGGTCTGCACATCCCTGAGCGCACAGGCGCAGGCTTACTACACAGGCGACTATACCTACGAAAACGTATCAACACTGCAAGGCGGCAACACAAGCTGTCTGGAGTCCGTTGACAGCGCGATGATTACGAAGCTCAGAGCGCTGATGACGGATACCATGACCAATAAGGTCAGCTACAAAAGTCTGACTACCTATTGGAAGAAGACCGACGCCAACAACGGCTCCTCCGATGCAGTCCTGTTCTACAGCGACGAGATCGGCTCCGGCTACAACCGCGAGCACGTCTGGCCCAAGAGCCGCGGCTCCTTTTATCAGAGCAATGCCGGCTCCGACCTGCACCACCTCCGCCCCACCGACACGGACGTAAACTCCACCCGCAGCAACTACACGATGGGCAACGTTCGCGGCAACATCTCCGGCTATAAAACCTATAATTATAACGGCAAGAACGTGCTGTACTATTCCGGAAGCAATGATCTGGTGGAGATCAATGACAACATCAAGGGCGACGTTGCGAGAATCTTCCTCTATGTCTACGCCCGTTGGGGAGAGCGCAACCTCTTTGAGACCGATCCGGACCCGATCCATGCCTCCGGTGACACCGGCGACAACAACGGCAAGAAGGTCATCGAGAGTCTCGACACCCTGCTGCAGTGGTGCCATGACGACCCTGTTGACGACTGGGAAATGGGCAGAAACGATCAGGTCGAGAACGTTCAAGGCAACCGCAACGTTTTTATCGACTATCCCGAGTATGCGTGGCTGCTGTTCGGACAGGAAATTCCCTCTGATATGCCGACGCCCTCCGGAATCGCACAAAATCCCGTTGCCTCCTATACGGTCAACGCCGTTTCCAATAATACCGCTTACGGCACGGTTTCCGTCAGCGGCAGCACCATTACCGCGACACCCGCGACCGGCTACTATGCTGCGGGCTATACCGTGACCTCCGGCACCGCGACGGTGACGCAGGACGGCAACACCTTCAAGGTCAAGGCGGAAACGGACTGCACCGTCCGCATCGACTTTGCGGCAAAGACGACGGTCACGGTCCGCTACTCCGTCCCCGCGGGCGTGACGCAGGCGGACACGAGTGCGTATGCGGGCGAGGCGTTTGAGCTGCCCACCCCGAGCGGCGAACCGAGCGGCGAATACACCTACATCTTTATCGGTTGGACCGATGCTGCGGTCGATAACTCCGAAAATGCACCGGAGACCATCCGCGCGGCGGGCACGAGCTACACCCCGACTGCCGACACCACCCTGTATGCGCTGTATACCTATTCCGTCGGCGGCACGGGCAGCAGCGACACCTATACGAAGTTCACCGGCTCCGCCATTGAGAACGGCGATTATGTAATCGTCAGCGCCTCCACCGGCTTGGCGATGAATACCAAGGTTACAAGCGACTGGATTACCGAGGGCAAGACATACTCCGGTGACAGCATCCAGCCCGACACAGCAGACGTTTGGACGATTACCGACGGTGTGATCAGTTGCGGCAACGGAAGCCTCTACTCCTCTGCCGCAAAGAAGATTGCCCTCAGTACATCCGGCAAGACAACATGGACCTTCACGGTTGCCGACGGCGTTTGGACGATCAAGACCGGCAACAACATCCTCAGCTATAATGTCTCCGGCGGTTGGCGCCCCTATTCCGGCGGCTACGGCTCGGACAAGACCTTCGTCCTGTATAAGGCGGGCGCGGGCGGCACGACCTATTACACCACCGTGCTCGGTGCCCCCTGTACCCATCCCAATACGGAAACGGTCGCTGCCGTTCCCGCAACCTGCACCGCTGACGGCAGCGAAGCCGGTACAAAGTGCACCGATTGCAATGCCATTCTCTCCGGCTGTGCAGTAATTCCTGCGCTCGGTCATGCTTGGAACGAAGGCGAGGTCACCACACCCGCAACCTGCACCGCTGACGGCGAAAAGACCTTCACCTGCACCCGCTGCTCCGAAAGCAAGACGGAATCAATCGAAAAAATCGCACATACGGCTTCCGCAGCCTACAAAACCGACGCAAGCGGTCACTGGCATGTCTGTGCCGTGTGCGGTCGGTCTATGAATGACAAGGCGGGGCATACTTGGGATGGCGGCGTCATTACCACGCCCGCAACCGAAACGACCGACGGCACAAAAACCTACACCTGCACCTCCTGCGCCTACACAAAGACCGAGCGCATCCCCGCACTCGGGCTTGCGTTCACCGTCTCCTTTGTCGTCCCCGAGGGTGTTGACGCGGTTGCGCCTATCACCGGCAACACAAACGACGGGATTACGCTTCCCTCCGCAGGAGTGCCCGACGAGAACTATACCTTCGTCGGTTGGGCAAGCGAAGCGATGGCGGAGGATTCCGCTACGGTACCCGCCTATTTTGCTGCGGGTATAAATTACACTAACGGCAGCGCAACGCTGGTCGCGCTCTACTCCTACCGTCAAGACGGCACGGGCGGCGGCGACTACGTTAAGCTGACTGCCACCCCCGACGATCTTGCGGGCGAATATCTTATCGTCTATGAGACGAAAAGCCTGATTTTCGATAGCAGTCTTGAAACGCTGGATGCTGCAAAGAACACGAAGACCGTTACGATCACCGATAATACTATTTCCGCAACCGCCGGCGATGCGTACAGCTTCACCATCGACAGCAATGGCAGCATACTTGCCAAAAACGGCAAGTATATCGGTCGCAGCACAAACTCGAACGGTCTGGACACCTCCGCAAGTGCGCTGAAGAATACCATTACCGTCTCAAACGGTAACGCAACCGTCAAGGGTGCCGGCGGCGCCATTCTGAAGTTCAACAAGAATGACAGCGATATGCGCTTCCGTTACTATAAGAGCGGACAGGAGAGCATTCAGCTCTACCGCAAGACCGGCTCCTCCGGCACGACCTATTACACAACGCTGAACGGAACATCCGTCTGTGTACACAGCTGGGACAGCGGCGTAGTTACCAAAGCGCCTACCTGCACGGCAGCCGGCGAAAAGATCTTCACCTGCACCAAGTGCAGCGAGACAAAGGTGGAGACCGTTGCGGCGACCGGACACAACTACACCGTGACGACCGTCGCGGCGACCTGCACGACTGCAGGCTCCGAGACCCGCGTTTGCTCTGCCTGCGGCGATACCGTGACGACGACGATCGATGCGCTCGGTCACGATTACGACAGCGGCGTTGTGACGCTTGAGCCGACCGAGACGACGGCGGGTGTTAAGACCTATACCTGCCTGAGAGAGGGCTGCGGCAGCACCTATACCGAAGCCATCCCCGCGCTGGGCGAGAAGATCCGTTATTCCCGCGTTACGGAGATCACCTCCGGCAAGGACTACATCATGGCGTTTGCCTATAACGGCAAGTTCTACGCCATCGGCAGCAGCCTGACCCCCATCGAGGTCACCGTGGAAAATGATGTCATTTCGCTGGGTACGGGCGAGGCTTACCTCTGGAACATTGCCGCGACCGAAAAAGGCTATACCGTCGCCCACGACGGCAAATACATTGTCGGCTCCGGCTCCACCTCTTCGACCCTGAGCGTAAAGAGCACCTCCTACGAGTGGCTGACCAAGGCGGGGAAGGCGGACGGCACCTTCTGGTTCTATAACGGCACCAGAGGCATCGGCATGTATAACAATTCCTCCGTCAAAAATTACGCGACCTCCAATGCAACGAACACCGGCGCCTCCTACACCTTCGACATTTATCTCTTCTCCAACGCCTGCGACCATGCAAATGCGACCTCTTCGGTAACGAACGAGGCAAACTGCACCGCTGCCGGAACGACCGCATGGACCTGCCCGAGCTGCGGCGAGACATGGACGACCTCCGAGCCTGCCGCATTGGGACACGACTTCGTGCTTGACACGGGCAAGACCGTCGCGGCGACCTGCGAAGCCGAGGGCAGCTACTACTATTCCTGCTCCCGCTGCAAAACCGGAAAAACGGTATCCGTAGCGGCGCTCGGTCACGATTATCAGATCACCGAGAACGTTGCAGCGACCTGCGAAACCGACGGCCATACCACCTATGTCTGCGCCAACGATGCAAGCCATACCTACGACGGTTCACAAGGCGACCGGTCATAATTGGACCTCCGTCGAAGTGACCGACACATACGAGAAGTTTGTCTGCTCCAACTGCAACGAGGAGAAGTACGTCTATAGCTGCACCGTCTCCTTTGTCGTCCCCGAGGGCATTGATGCCATTGCGGATGTGGCGACGACGACCGGCGAGAGCATCACGCTTCCCACACCGACCGGCACCCTGACCGCTACCGCGCAGAACTACGTCTTTGTCGGCTGGACGGTCGGCTCCGTCATCGACACGACCGAGCCTGTCGTTTTCTACGAAGCGGGAAGCACTTATGAGGTCAGCGAGGGCGTCACCTTCACCGCTCTGTATTCCTACGTCGGTGCTGAATCCTTCGGCGGCGAGAATGTCTATCGGCTTGTGACCGACCTCGGCGTCCTCGACAGCGGCTTCAAGGTCGTGATCGCAAACGACGGCACCTGGTCGAGCAAGACCATGGCGATGGCGGCTCCCACCCCCAACGAAACCAAGATGGCGGGTGCGAATGTTACCGTCAGCGGCAACAAGATCACGCTCTCCGACTCCTCCGCCGTGCAGGTGTTCACCCTGCAAAAGCTGACGGACGGCTCCTTCCGTCTCCTCAGCGACTATTCGGACAGTGAGGGCAACGACTACTACCTTGCCTCCTGCACCAACACCGCAAACAGCAATGACATCACCCTGACGACGAAGGCGACCGACGCTGCCCGCTGGACCGCATCCTTCCATGAAGGCACGGCGAACCTCGTCAAGCTGACCGCCTGCGGCAGCTACACCGCCAACACCGTCCTGTTCAACAGCAGCAATTACGGCGGTTTCTTCTCCTGCTACGGTGAGACCTACTACGGCGCTGCGACGATGCCCTCCAACATCTACGGCATCCGCCTGTTCGCAAGTAATCCGGTCTATCACTATACGACCGAACCGATGAAGGTCTGCGAGCATACCGAGCTGACGTACACCGATAACGGCGACGGCACGCATACCGCAAGCTGCGCCAATGAGCGCTGCGGCTACACCCTCGTTGCCGATCATGTCAACGGTGAACCCACCGTCGTCACCCCCGCGACCTGCACCGAGGCGGGCACTCGGAAGCTCGTCTGCACCCTTTGCAACGCAGAGACGACCGAGGCGATCGAAAAGCTGGGACATGACTACACCTCGAAGGTCACCAAGGAAGCGACCTGCTCCGCAGAGGGCGAGATGACCTACACCTGCTCGCGCTGCAGCGACAGCTACACCGAGGTCATCCCCGCGACCGCCCACACCTTCAAGGACGGCACCTGCACCGTCTGCGGCGCGTCCCTGTACGTCCTCGTCACGGAAGCGCCCGAAAACTGGGAGGGCGAATACCTTATCGTCTATCAGGCAAGTGACGAAGCCTATGTCTTTGACGGCAAGACGGACGGCAAGGATAACTACGCCATCGGCACCTACTACAGCGACGACAAGGCGACCATCTGCGTCACGAATCCCGACGATTACGCGGTCAACATCACGCCCGACGGCACGAGCTACAACATCCTGAACGCCGCCGGCAACTGGTTCAGCCATTCGGCTGCGAGTAACGGCATCTCCACCGGCTCGACTGCCGCCGATTACACGATCACCCTGAACGCGGACGGCAGCGTCTCGATCACCAACACCGGCACGTACAGCATCAAGTTCAACACGCAGAATTCCCAGTTCCGCTTCTACGGTACGAGCATCTACACCAAGGTGTACCTGTACGAGAAGTCGGGCATCTGCCACCACAACTGGGTGTTGGACGAAGCTGCCTCTACCGCCGCGACTTGCACGGAAAAGGGCAACAACGTTTACAACTGCTCCCTGTGCGGCGAGACGATGAACGAGAGCGTCGCCGCTCTGCAGCATGACTATCAATACAATACCGTCGAGCCGACCTGCACCGCCGAGGGCTACACCGAGGTCACCTGCTCGCGCTGCGATTACAACGATGTAATGAATATCGTTGCCGCCAAGGGACACGACTTCAGCATTGAGCCGTCCCATGACGACGCGGATCACTACCTTGCGCCGACCGCCACCGAAGACGGCGTAATGTACTGTCAGTGCTCTCGCTGCGGCGCGTGGGATACCGTGGGCGTGATCCTTCCCAAGCTCGGCGTTGTCACCGTGAAGAATTACACCATGCTGACCGCTGCCGACTTTGACAGCCTCGATACCGCGCTCGCAAATGTCGGTCAGTTCATCATCGTCGCCGAGGCGGACGGCAAGTATTACGCGCTCGGCACGGATATTAAGGGCGTTGAGATCCCCGTTACCGGCTCGACCGCGGCGGTCAGCTCCAAGCTGACGGTCGCAAAGATGATCCCCGATTAC
>ENA-ORSL01003458-ORSL01003458.1-human-gut-metagenome-genome-assembly--contig:-NODE-3458-length-10201-cov-2.790558_pt1 | contig 10201 bp, 7 predicted proteins | sample MGYA00242190_ERZ509157 | MGnify/ENA primary metagenome ERZ509157 (study PRJEB26280, sample SAMEA2338664) | human gut metagenome | biome: human gut; feature: human-associated habitat; material: faeces... | reverse complement strand
GGGGGGGGCCAGGGCCACTCCCAGTTTTATTCAATCGGCTTTTACGTCCACCGCGCAGCCTTCTTTGATTCTTTCTTGGGCTCCAAGAAAGAATCGTAACCCTGATCCCTCGTCCCCCGCGTTATTCCGCCTCGATGTGCTCCAGCAGATCGTTCCCGGCCTCGTCCGGGCCAACGGTTGAGTACACCAGCGTGAATACCGTGCTGTCGTATTGCTCGCCTGGGCCGGGCGGGGTGGGCCACAGAATATCCTGCTGGGAGGCATGCATTTTAAACGCCTGCGCAGCGATTTCCAGCCCTGTCTGACCGCCGAACGCGGCCAGCGGCTGCTGCCAGTCCATGCGCGTAGTAGGCGCGTCGCCCAAATGGCGGTACAGCTTCTTCACCTGCCATGCGCCGTATTGCTGCGCGCTGTCAGGATCATAGCCAGGGTCGGCAGCCAGCAGCACAGCCTGATACGCCGCGTCGCTGGTCACAATATGCTGTGTGTGCCCGTACTCGCCCAAAATATCGTGCGTCACCAGCACGTCAGGCTGAAAGCGCCGGATGGCGCGCACAATGGTCTTATAGGCCGTTTCCCGACCCCAGCACTGATAGGCCGCGTCCACCGCGCTGTAACGCACATCCTTCAGCCCGCACAGCAGCGGATAATTGCGCACGCCACAGTGCCACAGGCCGTTAAGCAGCTCCTGCCGGCGCAGGGCGTTCTCGCAGGTCATGTATACCGCCTGCACCCGCAGCTGCCGCTCACCCGCATAGGTGGGCAGCAGCCCGCCGAACCACAGCAGCTCGTCGTCCGGGTGCGCCACCAATGTCATCACGTCGGCCTTTTCGCAGGGATCCCGCCAGGGTTTGAGCGCCGTGCCCTCCGTTTCTCCCTCTGAAAAGAGCAGAATCTCCTTCAGCGTCAGCGGGCTGCGCTGACCATCCGAAAATACAATGCGAAACTTTTCCGCAATCGGCTCAAGGCGCACATAGCTTTGCGCCCGCGCCTCGGTCACGCGCGCCACAGTCGCCCAGCCCGCGCCGTCCTGCCGCTCCACGCGATAGGGCAGCATGTGCGTGCCAAAGAACACCTCGATCTGCGCCACGGGCGTTTTGCCAGGCGTTACATAAAAGATATGTTCCACCTTGGAAGCCAGGTTGTCCCCGCGCACATAGTTATGATCGACCAGGTACCCGCAGGCCAGGCTGTTATCCTGATAGGCCAGCGCGCACTCAGCCCCGACGTCGCGCGCCGTATCCGCGCGCGCGGGCAGGCACCCCAGCAGCAGGCAAAGCGCCAGCAGCAGAATCAGCGGCTTTTTCATGGCGGCGTCCTCCTCACGGATGGTAGTTGCTCAGCGTTTCGGGCGCAATATTCTCCAGCATATCGTTGCCCTGGGTATCCTCGCCCACGGTGGAAAACACCAGCGTGTAGCGCGTGCTGTCATAGGGCTGATCCGGGCCGGGCACACGCCAGTGCCCGCTTTCATGCTGGGTCATGTGCATATCAAAGGCCTCTTTGGCGATGGTATAGGCCGACTTGCCCCCAAAGGCCGACAGCGGCTGATCATAATCCATGATCGTGCCCGCCTCCTTGCCCAGATGACGATACAGCTTTTTCACCTGCCACACGCCGTAGAGCGCCGCGGATTCAGGATCATAATCAGGATCGGAAGCCTTGAGCACCGCCTGATACACCGCATCCGACGTGGCCAGATGCTGGGAGTGGCCGTACTCGCCGTTCACATCATGCGTCACCACCACCTCGGGGCGATAGCGGCGCAGCAACCCCACCAGATAGGCGCAGGTTTTGTTGCGCCCCCACAGGTAGTAGGTTGCGTCCATATCGCGATCCTTGCGGTCGATCTTCCAGGCAATCTCCGGATAGTTGCGCACGCCGCAATGCCACAGGCCGTTGAGCAGCTCGATGCGGCGCTGATAATTGCTGCAGGTCATGTACACCGCCTGCAGCTTCAGCCCCTGCTGACCGGCATAATAGGGAATGGTGCCGCCGAACCACAGCAGCTCGTCGTCCGGATGCGCCACGATGGTCATCATGTCCGCCTTATCGCAGGGCGCTTGCCAATCATGCGCCAGCGCAGGATCAGCCTGCCCCTCGGCAAACAGATACACCTCACGCAGCGACAGGGGCGCGGGCTTTCCCCCCGCAAACACCAGGCGGAAAGGCTGGCTCTGCGGCGGGAAGGACACACAGCGCTGGGCATAATCGGTATCCGCCACGCGGGCGATCACCGTCCAGCGGCCGTCCGCGCCCTGCGTCTGCACGGTAAAGGGCAGCATGTCGCGGCCCATCACCAGGCTCAGCGAGGCCACGGGCGTAGCGCCGGGGCGAATCTCCAGCACATGCTCCACGGCTTCGCGCAGCTGCACGCCCGTCGCATCGTCGTGATCAGTCAGGCTATCCAGACGGCCTTTTTCGGCCTGATAGATTTTGCATTCGCCCGCCAGATCATCCGCCAGCGCGGGCGCGCACAGCAGCACAATCAGCAGGATCATCAAATACAGCCAGCGTTTTTTCATGGGTTCGTCGCCTCCGGGATGTAATTGGACAGGCTTTCAAGGGGAATATTCTCCAAGAAGTCCCCGCCCCGCGCGTCCTCGCCCACGGTGGAATAGGCCAGGGTGTATACCGTGCTGTCATAGGAATCGCCCGGCGCGGCCACGGCAAACTTGCCGCTCCACGTCTGGGTAACATGCAGCTGGAAGGCCACGGCGGCTACCTCCCTGCCGTTAAAGAAGGACAGCGGCTGCGACCAGTCCATGCGCGTGGTGGGCGCATCGCCCAGATGGCGATAGACCTTTTTGACCTGCCATACGCCGTACTGCCGCGCGCTGTCGGGATCATAGCTTGCATCCGCCGCGCGGGAGGCAGCCTCCAGCACCGTTTCGGAGCACACAATGTGCTGCGTGTGGCCGTACTCCCCCTTGAGGTCATGGGTCACCACCGCTTCGGGCTGATAGCGCCGCAGCAGGCGCACCAGATGGCGCAGGATATTCTCCTTGCCCCAGGCACGATAGGCGTAGTCCACACGCTGATAGTTGTAATCCTCAAAATCCGCGATATCGGGATAGCTGCGCACGCCGCAGTGCCACAGGCCGTTCAGCAGCTCCAGCCGGCGCTCCGGCTTGTAGCAGGTCAAGTATGCCGCCTGCACCTGCAAACCCAGCTGCCCGGCATAGTAGGGAATCGCCCCGCCGAACCACAGAATCTCGTCGTCCGGATGCGCCACAACGAACAGCAAATCGGCCTTTTCGCAGGGCGGCTGCCAAGCATGCGCCAACGCAAGATCAGGCGTGCCCTCGGAAAACAGATACATCTCCCGAATGGTCGCCTTGCGTTCACGCCCATCCGCGCAGGAAAACGCAATGCGGAATCGCCCGCTCTGCGCCGGGAAGGTCAGATACGCCTGGCCGTAATCGCCCGTATTTTCAAAGGAAGCGACCTCCCGCCACGCGCCATCCGCGTCCTGGGTCTGGATGGCGAAGGAATGCGTGTAGGTGCCAAATTCCAGCATCACCGCGGCCACGGGCGCGTCGCCGGGCGTGATCTGCAAATACTGTCCCCTGCCCGCGCGCACGCCGCAGCCGGTGGTTTCGTCCCGGTCGTACAGGCTCTTGATGCTGCTGTCGCTGTCGGAGGAGGTGATTTTGCACTGTGTGGTGATATCGCGCGCCGTATCCCCCAGCGCCGCCCGCGGGCAGGCGGGCATCAGCAGCATGGCGCACAGCAGAATGGCAAGCAGCTTTTTCAAGTCGTGGTCCCCTTTCGTGTTTTACAGGCGGTTCGGATCGGCGCGCAGCCCGGCCTGGGCAAAGCAATCGCGCGCGGCCTGCGCATCCCTGGCAATCTGCGCGTGCAGCGCGTCCAGAGAGTCAAACTTTTCCACGCCGCGCAGGCGCTTAAGCAGGGTCACGGAAATGGTCTGCCCATACAGATCCTGATTAAAATCCAGCAGGTGCGTTTCGATCACCACCTGCTCGCCGCGCCCCACCGTGGGCCGCGCGCCGATGTGCGTAAGCCCGGCAAACGCCTGCCCCTGCCAGCATACCCGCGACGCATACACCCCGCAGGGCGGCAGCGGGGTATCCGCCGGGATGGGCAGGTTGGCCGTGGGCATGCCGTAGGTGCGGCCGATGGCCTGGCCGTGCGTGACCGTGCCCGACAGCGTGGGCAGCTGCGTATCGTTCATCATTTCTTCTCCTTACAGGGTATTGCCGATGGCGGCAGCGAAGCGCAGGAAGGCCGCGCGGCCCGCATCGGTGCGCTTGTACACGCCGGCGTCCTCCAGCACGCGGGCGAACACCGCGCCCACCTCCTGCTCCAGGATGGCCTTGGTATTCTCCGCCGTAAAGGTATGGCGGGCGCTGAGCTCCTCCACCCAGTCGGCATGCTTGGCCAGCGTCTCGTCCGCGCGGATATCCGCGCCGCTCAGGATGGCCTGCTCCAGACCGCGCAGCTCGCTATCCAGCCGCGCAGGCAGCACAGCCAGGCCCATCACCTCGATCAGGCCGATGTTTTCCTTTTTAATATGATGCAGCCCGGCATGGGGATGGTACACGCCCAGCGGATGCTCGTCGGTGGTGATGTTGTTGCGCAGCACCAGATCCATCTCATAATCCTGCCCGTTCATGCGCGCGATGGGCGTGATGGTGTTGTGCGGCGCGCCGTCGGTTTCGGCATAGATAAACGCCGCCTCGTCCGTATAGCCGCGCCAGCAGCGCAGGATATGATCGCAGGCCTCGATCAGCCGCTCTTTATCCGGGCAGTCCAGACGGATGACCGACATGGGCCAGCGCACGATGCCCGCGCGCACATCCTCAAAGCCCTTCAGGCGCAGCTCGCGCTCCACCGCCGCGCGCGCCATGGGGAACACATAGCCGCCACCCTGGAAGTGATCGTGGCTCAGGATAGAGCCGCCCACGATGGGCAGGTCGGCATTGGAGCCCAGCATGTAGTGCGGGAACTGCGATACAAAATCCAGCAGCTTCGCAAAGGCCGCGCGGTCGATCTTCATGGGGGTGTGCGCGCCGCTGAGCACAATGCAGTGCTCGGGATAATACACATAGGGCGAATACTGCAAATACCAGGGCGCACCGTTGATGGTCAGCGGGATCACGCGGTGGTTCTGGCGGGCAGGGTGGTTCATGCGCCCGGCGTAGCCCTCGTTTTCGCAGCACAGCTGGCACTTGGGGTAGGCCGACTGCGGAGCCAGGCGCGCCGCAGCGATGGCGCGGGGATCCTTTTCGGGCTTGGACAGGTTGATGGTGATATCCAGCGCGCCGTAGGGGCTTTGATACTGCCACTTGCGGTCGCGGGCAATGCGGTCGCGGCGGATATAGTTGGTATCCTGGCTGAAGCGGTAGAACCAGTCGGTCGCCTGGCGGGGGGACTGCGCGTACAGCGCGCGGAAATGGGCGCGCACCTCGTGTGGGAAGGGCGTCAGCACGCCCATCAGGCGGGTATCAAACAGGTCGCGCGCCACCTGGTTATCCTCGCACAGACCCTTGTCCACCGCGTGCTGCGTCAGCTGTTCAAGCAGCTCCGGCAGCGGCAGGCGCGCGGGCTGGGCAGCCTCGTCCAGGCTGCTCTCCCCCAGCGCGTCCAGCAGGCTGTTTACGGCAAAAATACGATCCTCGGCGGTAATCAGCTGCTTTTCCACAGCATATTCCACCAGCCCCAGCAGATAAGCGTCCATATATTCGGCAAGCTCCTTTATATTGGTAGGTATTGATATCCACAGGCTATATTAGACTTTTTTCGCGCGTTCGTCAATGGAAAATTGTAAAGCGGCAAAGGGGTTTCGCAATTGTAAACTGTTTGTATAATATTGACATTTATCAGCCAAATATGATATGCTGAAATCAGGAACAAAACAATACCGGCGCGACATCTGCGAATTTCTCTGCTCCCTGTTGCTATTACAACCCAGGACTACAAAAGGAGGCTTTCCCATGCGTATGCAACGTCTCTGCGCGCTGCTGCTGTCCCTGGCGCTGCTGCTCCCCTTTGCGGGCGGGCTTGCCGAGGGCACGCCCGCGCAAACGCTGACCGTCAGCTTTGGTGTCACAGCGGATGCGCTTTATCAGGATCAGATTGCGGCATTTGAGCGTCTTCATCCCGGCCTTACCGTGCAGGTTGTAACCAATAACGATACAAACACCCATCAAACCTATGTGGACAGCCTGTCCTCCGGCAACAGTGAAATTGACATCTACTGGGGCTGGAGCGGCGGCACAGACCTGGATGCTCTGATTGGCAAGGGGCTGGCCGCGCCGATCAACGATGCGGAAATCGCCCGGCGCGTGGCCGCGATGTACCCGCAGTTCGCCGATTATGTAACGCGCGGCGATACCATCTACGCCCTGCCCATCGAGAGCTGGAGATACTGGAGCGCCGTGAACCCCACGCTGGCGCGCAAATTTGGCCTGAACGATAGGCCGGACAGCCTGGAGGGCTACCTGAACAATGCCATGGCATGGTATACCAGCTATGACTATCCCCAGCATGCGCAGCACTATAGCTTCAATGGCGACAAGGATTTTGAGGCCGTGCGCCAGCAGATTTTCACTATCATGCTGCGCAGCTATACCCATGCCTGGTGCACAGGCAGGATGGGCGAGGGCGCTTACACCTTCGACACGCCGGAGTTCCGCGCGCTGGCCAATTGGCTGAAGGATTTCAGCGCGCTGAAATCGCGCGAAATCCCCGCTGATTCCACACATGCCATCTACGGAATCGACCATGCCGTTTATCTCACCGATCCCTCCGAATATTATATGGCGTCGGAAACGCAGCAGGTCATTTTCCGCGATATCGGCGATCCCTATTTCCTGCGCTACGGCGAGGAGCTGCTGCCCGATCCCGGCATGGCGGGAGCGGAGCCGGCTGTGCATGGCAGAATCGTGTTCATGCTGCTCAACCCCAACAGCAAACAGCAGGAGCTGGCGATAGAATTTCTGCGTTACCTGGCCGAGCATCCTGTGGCCGAATATGGCCTGCTGCTGTATCCGGACGGCACGGATGATTGCTATCCGGCAGACGCCGCAGAGGCTTACCACGGATCCGCTTCTGCCCTGTGCGGCGCAGCATGCGAACGCTACAACCGCATTTTCCTGTGGGATATGTTTCCCTATGAGATTATCTGCTCCTATCTGGACGATTCGATCACCCTGGACGATGCGCTCAGCTTTATGGATGAAAATCTGAGCAAGAGCCTTGCCAGGCTGCAATAAAGCGCAATCGCATTCCACAGGTCAGGACGCCGCTTCCGATCCGGAGGCGGCGTTCGTTTTGTCAAGGAATTTTTTAATCCCGAAAAAGTGCAGCCCCCGCGCTTGCATCGCGCCCGGCGCTGTGATATGCTGAAAGCCGAAAACAACCGAAACAGGAGATGATTTTTGCATGGCACATGAACAGGTACAGGGTCTGCTGCAATTTTTGAAAGAATCCCCCACCGCCTTCCATGCGGTGGAAAGCATTTGCTCCCGTCTTACGGGCTTTGAGCCATTGCAGGAAAACGCGCGCTGGCGGCTCCAGCCCGGCGGGCGCTATTACGTCACCCGCAACCGTTCCAGCGTGATCGCCTTCACCGTGCCGCAGCGCGGCTTCGCGCCCTTCCAGCTGATCGCCAGCCACACCGATTCGCCCACCTTCCGCATCAAGGAAAACGCGGAACTGACCGTGCGCGACAAGTATGTGCAGCTGGATGTGGAGCGCTACGGCGGCATGATCCTCAATACCTGGCTGGACCGTCCTCTGTCCGTGGCAGGGCGTCTGGCGGTGCGCACGCAGGACGGCGTGCGCTCGCTGCTGGTCAATCTGGATGAGGACAGCGCGGTCATCCCCAACGTGGCCATCCACATGAACCGTGAAATCAACACGGGCTACAAGTATAACCCTGCCTCCGACATGATGCCCCTGTGGAGCGGCGGGGACGGCAAGGGCAGCTTCCGCGCGCGCATCGCCCAGGCGGCGGGCGTGGCGGAGGGCGATATCATCGGCTCCGATCTGTACCTGTATAACCGCATGCCCGGCTGCGTATGGGGCGGCGAAGGCGAATACCTGTCCGCCGGCCGGCTGGACGATCTGGAATGCGCCTACGCCTCGCTGCAGGCGCTGCTGACGGCGGCGGACGGCGCGCACATCAACGTATGCTGCGTGTTTGACAACGAGGAAGTGGGCAGCGGCACCAAGCAGGGCGCGGATTCCACCTTCCTGTCGGATGTGCTGCGCCGCATCACCCTGTCCCTGGGGCATGACGAGGCGGACTACATGGCCGCGCTGCCGCGCAGCTTCATGCTGTCGGCGGATAACGCGCACGCCACGCATCCCAACCATCCCGAATTGTCCGATCCCGTCAATCAGGTGTACATGAACGAGGGCGTGGTGATCAAGTTCAACGCCAACCAGAAATACACCACCGACGGCGTATCCGAGGCCGTTTTCCACGCCATCTGCCAGCATGCGGACGTGCCCGTGCAGCACTTTGCCAACCGCTCGGACATGCCGGGCGGCTCCACCCTGGGCAACATTTCGGGCGGGCATGTGTCGGTCAACACGCTGGATATCGGCCTGGCGCAGCTGGCCATGCATTCCAGCTATGAGACGGCGGGCACCAAGGATGTGGACTACATGATCCGCGCCATGCGCGCCTTCTACGAGACCGAGATCGACTGCCTGCGCGACGGCGACTATCAGCTGACCTTCCGGGCGTGACGGCAAAGGGAAGAAGCACTTTTCACCTGACAGACAAATTCATCCGGCTGATCGGATGCGCAATCCGTTCAGCCGGTTTTTATGTTCAAAATCCGCCTGCCGCCGCAAAAGAAAATGCCCGCGCATTCTCCCATTTTCTTGACAAATTGCCGAAACGTGATATGATACAAGGGCATGTAAATACGGGAGGAATGACACAATGAGCAACCTGACCATGGACAAGCTGGTCGCGCTGTGCAAGTCGCGCGGCTTTATTTATCCCGGCTCCGAAATTTACGGCGGCCTGGCCAACGCCTGGGACTACGGCCCGCTGGGCGTGGAATTCAAAAACAACATCAAGCGCGCCTGGTGGCAGAAGTTCGTCCAGGAAAGCAAGTACAATGTGGGTCTGGACGCGGGCATCCTGATGAACCGCGAGGTGTGGGTGGCCTCCGGCCATGTGGGCGGCTTCAACGATCCGCTGATGGACTGCAAGGCCTGCAAGGCGCGCTTCCGCGCCGACAAGCTGATTGAGGACTTTACCCACGGCGAGGAAACCGGCGACGGCTGGAGCAACGCGGAGCTGGAGCAGTATATCGCCGAGCACGATATCAAATGCCCCGTCTGCGGCAAAAAGGATTTTACCGGCATCCGCCAGTTTAACCTGATGTTCAAAACCTTCCAGGGCGTAAACGAAAACAGCGTAAGCGAACTGTATCTGCGCCCCGAGACGGCGCAGGGCATCTTCGTCAACTTCCAGAATGTGATGCGCTCCACCCGCAAGAAGATCCCCGCCGGCATCGGCCAGATCGGCAAATCCTTCCGCAATGAGATCACCCCCGGCAACTTTATCTTCCGCGTGCGCGAGTTTGAGCAGATGGAGCTGGAGTTCTTCTGCAAGCCCGGCACCGACCTGGAATGGTTCCAGTATTGGCGTAGCTTCTGCCACAACTGGTTGCTCTCCATCGGACTTAAGGACGAAAACCTGCGCCTGCGTGACCACGATCCGGAGGAGCTGTGCTTCTACTCCAAGGCGACCACGGACTTTGAGTTCCTGTTCCCGTTCGGTTGGGGCGAGCTGTGGGGCGTTGCCGACCGTACCGATTACGACCTTACCCAGCATCAGAACACGTCCGGTGAGAAAATGGTTTACCGCGAAGGGGAAGGCAAGGACATGGTGGAGTACATCCCGTATGTCATCGAGCCTTCGCTCGGCGTGGAGCGCAGCGTGCTTGCCGTTCTGTGTGATGCCTATGATGAGGAGGTTGTCGATCCGGAAAAGAACGACATCCGTGTTGTCCTGCACCTGCACCCGGCGCTGGCACCCGTCAAAGCCGCCATTCTGCCCCTGTCCAAGAAGCTGTCGGATAAGGCGGCTGAGATTTATACGGAATTGTCCAAGTATTTCAATGTGGACTTTGACGAAACCGGATCTATCGGCAAGCGCTACCGCCGCCAGGACGAGATCGGCACGCCTCTGTGCGTGACCTACGATTTCGAC
>ENA-ORSL01003457-ORSL01003457.1-human-gut-metagenome-genome-assembly--contig:-NODE-3457-length-10207-cov-2.563042_pt1 | contig 10207 bp, 7 predicted proteins | sample MGYA00242190_ERZ509157 | MGnify/ENA primary metagenome ERZ509157 (study PRJEB26280, sample SAMEA2338664) | human gut metagenome | biome: human gut; feature: human-associated habitat; material: faeces... | reverse complement strand
GGCGGCGGCGCTGGCGCTCGCGGTCGTCGCGGGCGGGTGCATTCCCGCGCCGGGAATGCAGAACTGCTTTTACGTTCTGCTCCCCTACCTCGGCGAAGTGGTGGCGGCGGCAAGCGTTGTCTGGGCGCTTGCAAAGCTCGGAACGGACTGGCGCGAGGTGCGCGAGTACAACTACGAAAAAAGCGTTGCCGTTCTGCCCGTGCGAACCGTGGTCGCCGCAGGTTTTGCAGCGCTCGGCATCGTGTGCGAAGGGATCTTCTTTTTCACCAATCAGCCCGCAGATAAGGCGCTTTTCGCCCTTCTTTACGTTCTGCTGAAGCTGATCGTGCTGCTCTGCGCTCTCGGCGTGCGCGCTAAAATAATGCAGGCAGAATGGGACAAAATACCTAAAAAAGGCAAATCCTAAAATTTTACACTGTACAATCTTCAATATTTTATGCTATAATTGAAAAAATTCTATGAGCTCATTTGCGGTGCACAGTTGTCCGCAAGGGGCGTACTCCCCATTCTTCCGTGCGCGCGGCGCACGGGCATTCCTTGTGCTGCACGGGGAACTCCCCCGTTTTAGCAAAATAAAATAAAGGAGTAGATTCAATGAAAAGAACACTTGCACTGATCCTTTCTCTGGTTATGTGTCTCGGTCTTCTCGCCGGCTGCGGCGACAAGAAGGACAACCAGACCGAGGACGAGAACACGCCGCTGGTCGTCGGCTATGCCCCGTTCAACGAAAAGTTCTCCCCCTTCTTCTCGGAAACCGAGTATGACCAGGATGTCTGGGTCATGACCTCTCTCGCCCTGCTCAACAGCGACCGCCAGGGCCAGATCATCATGAACGGTATCGAGGGCGAAACGCACGCCTACAACGGCACCGACTATACCTACTATGGTCCTGCCGACTGCGAGATCGTCGAGAATGCCGATGGCACTGTCGACTACAACTTCACCATGCGTGACGACATCGTCTTCTCCGACGGCGAAAAGGTCACCATCGATGACGTCATCTTCTCCATGTACGTCCTCTGCGACCCCACCTACGATGGTAACTCCACGCTGTACGCTGTCCCCATTCAGGGTATGGCTGCCTACCGCAGCGGTATGACCACGCTCGCCAAGGCGCTCGCCGCGGCCGGCCGTGACAACGCTGACTTCACCTACTGGACCGAAGAGCAGCAGACCAAGTTCTGGGACAACATCGACAAGGGTCTCGTTCCCTTCGCTCAGGGCATCGTTGACGCCTGCGTTGAGGCTGGCGCCGCCGCCGAGGGCGATGTTGCTGCCGCTGGCGCCGCTTGGGGCTTCTCCGGCGAGGCCAAGACCGTTGAAGATCTCGCTCTCGAGATCGGTAATCAGTACGGCTGGTCCTTCTCCGCTATGGAAAAGGAAGTCGGCAACTCCGACGCTCTTTCTGCCATGATGGACGAGGACGTCTACGCTGACTATCCCACCATCGGTGTCAAGACCGGTGACTCCGCTGCCAACATCTCCGGTATCAAGAAGACCGGCGACTACAGCATGACCGTCACCCTCGACAAGGTCGACGCGACCGCCATCTATCAGCTCGGCGTGACCATCGCCCCGCTGCACTACTATGGCGATACCTCTCTCTACGATTATGACAACAACCAGTTCGGCTTCCCCAAGGGCGATCTGAGCTCCGTGCGTGCCAAGACCACCAGCCCCCTGGGCGCGGGCCCCTACAAGTACATCAAGTATGAGGACGGCGTTGTCTACTTCGAGGCCAACGACAGCTACTTCCTCGGCGCTCCCAAGACCAAGTACCTCAACTTCCAGCAGTGCATGAGCGATGACGACAAGCTCAACGGCGTCATCACCGGCACCATCGATATTGCTGACCCCTCCTTCTCCAATGACACGGTTGACGCCATTGAGAAGGCCAACGGCGGCGAGCTGGACGGCGATAAGATCACGACCAACACCGTCGATAACCTCGGCTACGGCTACCTCGGCATCAGCTCTGCCTGCGTCAACGTCGGCGGCGATCCGGGCAGCGAGGCTTCCAAGGACCTGCGCAAGGCCTTCGCCACCGTCTTCTCCGTCTATCGTAACGTCGCCATCGAGTCTTACTATGGCGAGCGCGCAAGCGTCATCAACTACCCCATCTCCAACACCTCCTGGGCCGCTCCCCAGCCCACGGACGACGGCTACAAGGTCGCCTTCTCCGTTGACGTGAACGGCAACGACATCTACACCTCCGACATGACCGCTGAGCAGCGCTACGACGCCGCTCTGCAGGCCGCTCTCGGCTACTTCGAGGCTGCCGGCTACACCGTCACCGACGGTAAGCTGACCGCTGCCCCCGCCGGCGCCAAGCTCGAGTATGAGGTCCAGATCCCTGCTGACGGTTCCGGCGACCACCCCTCCTTCATGATGATCTCCGAGGCCTCCAAGGCTCTCGCCACGATCGGCATGAACCTCATCGTCACCGACCTGAGCGACTCCTCCGGTCTGTGGGACGGCATTGATGCCCGCCAGGTCGATATGTGGTGCGCCGCTTGGAGTGCCACCGTTGACCCGGATATGTACCAGATCTACTACTCCGACGTTGCTGACCACAATGGTGATCCCGGCGTTGGCAAGAACCCCTATGGCGGCCCTGCTCAGGGTGGTTCCAACAAGATGTACTGCATCGCTGATGCCGACCTCGACAGCATGATCCTCACCGCTCGTGAGTCTCTCGACCAGAGCTACCGCAAGACCATGTACAAGGCCTGCCTCGACATCGTTGTCGACTGGGCTGTTGAGGTTCCCGTCTATCAGCGCCAGAACGCGATCATCTTCTCCACCGAGCGCGTCAACATGAGCACCATGACTCCTGACATCACCACCTTCTACAAGTGGTATGCCGAGATCGAGAACATCGAGCTCAACTAATTCCCAACCGCATTTTGCCGGATCTCTGATCTGAATCAAGCAGCCCGGCGGTCTTCACCGGCCGTCGGGCTGCCCCGACTGCGCGGCAAGGAGCGCTTCTTTTTTCAGAGGAGCGTTGCTTGATGTGCAGCAAAAAAGTGAGAGAGAGAGTAACCGAGAGCAGCACATCAGAACGGAGGTAATTTGCTTGCGAAAATACGTAGTAAAACGAATTTTGATTTCCATCGTGATCCTCTTCTTTGTGGGATTCATTATCTATGCGCTGATGCGCTGCCTGCCTACTTCCTTCATTGAGAATATGGCGCGCCAGAAGTCCATGCAGCCTGGCTCGAAGAGCTTCGACGATTGGATGGCGCAGCTCAATGCCATGTACAACATGGACAAGAGCATCATTCCCGGTTATTTTTCCTGGCTCGGTACCGCCATCCGCGGTGATTTCGGCGACAGCTGGTTCTACACCGTGCCGGTGCTTGAGAAGTTCAACGACTGCATCTGGCTCTCCTTCGTGATGGGCGGCATCGCCTTCATCCTTGAGATCCTCATCGCGGTTCCCCTCGGCGTCGTCGCCGCAACCAAGCAGTACAGCAGAACCGACTACACGATCTCTGTTATCGCGCTGGCCGGTATCTCTCTGCCGACCTTCTTCTTCGCTTCTCTTCTGAAGCTGGTCTTTTCCGTCAAGCTCGGCTGGTTCGATCTGTTCGGTCTGGTCAGCCGCAACTACAACCAGCTCAGCAGCTGGGGTCAGGTCATGGATAAGGCGAACCATCTCGTGCTGCCCATTGTCACGCTGGTCGTCATCAGCACGGGTTCTCTCATGCGCTACACCCGCACGAACATGCTCGAGGTGCTCAACGCGGACTACATCCGCACCGCACGCGCCAAGGGCCTTTCCGAAAAGAAGGTCATCTATCACCACGCCTTCCGCAACACCCTCATTCCGCTGGTCACCATCATCGGCGGCAGCCTGCCGGGTCTTTTCTCCGGCGCGCTGATCACGGAGACCCTCTTCGCCATTCCCGGCATCGGCTACATCTCCTATCAGGCGATGGTCGGCGGCGATATTCCGTTCTCCATGTTCTACCTTGTGTTCCTGTCGGTGCTGACGCTGCTCGGCAACCTCATCTCCGACATTCTGTACGCCGTGGTTGACCCGCGCGTGCGCATCGCTTAAGAAAGGGGGAAGATCATGAGCGTTTTTGATTACGATAAAAACCGGGATAACCGGAAGCCGTTCCACGCTGCCGGTATGGCGGAGAACGCCGCCAAGCGCGCGACGGAAGACAATCAGGACAAGTACGCCAAGCAGGACAATACCCCCTCCGGCGGCAATGAGGAACACTTTTCCCTCAACGACGACCGCCGTGTTAAGGTTCTGTCCCCCGGCGCGCTCGTTGCCAAGCGCTTTTTCCGCAACCGCCTCGCGGTCGTTGGTCTGAGCATTCTCATTTTCATGTTTGTCTTTTCCTTCATCGGCGGCCTCCTTTCCCCTTATGGCGAAGATGAGTTCTTCTACCGTGAGGATCAGATCAACAAGGAGTTTGCCGTCGTGACGGAAAACAGCGATTTCCGCTACATGGCCAAGGATTCCAACCTCTTCGGCTCCGCCGTTCAGGCGCAGACCATGCTTGCCATTCAGAAGAACAGCGAATCCTTCTCCTACAACGGCACCAATTATGCCCTCGCACAGGAGGGTTCGGACTTCTACTCCATCTCCTCCGGCGGCAAGCTGATCGGCATCGCATACAAGGACGTTGTCAGCTCCTCCGACGGTCAGGCACTGAGCTTTGAGTTTGTCTACACCGCACTCAAGTCCTACGCGGCGCTCGCGCAGGAGGTTGAGGAAGAGGCTGAGCAGGAGACTGCCGGCGTTTCCGAGGCCACCGGCGCTACCGACGATGCCGCTGAGCCTGCCGAGCCGGAAGAGGTCAGCGAGCCTGCCGCCAAGACCTTCACGGTCGACGGCCTGACCTACACGATCGCCGAGGACGGCGGCGTGCTGCAGGGCGAGAAGGAAGTGGCTTACATCAGCCGCTACATCGTCCAGCCCATCATGCCCGACATCTTCCTCTCCCGCGACTTTAAGGAAAAGCTCATCGACACCATCGCTGTCGGTGGTACGAAGTTCACCTACACCGACGAGTCCCTGATCCTCGATGACGAGCCTGACGCCGCGCTCGAGAGCGACGAGGCCGGTATCGGCGCCATGGACGACGGTCTTGTCGAAGAGGACAACACCGCCTCCAGCGCTACGGCGGAGTATACCATCGAGCGCAGCCAGAACCACGCCAACTGGATCATTCGCCAGCAGCAGTCCTCCCGCCAGTACGACTCTTACAGCTTCCCCAGTGCCAAGCACTGGCTCGGTACGGATAAGTACGGTATGGATATGCTCACGCGCCTGATGTACGGCGGCCGCGTGTCCCTGATGATTGGCTTCATCGTCATCATCATCGAGACCGTGCTCGGCGTTATCCTCGGCGGCATCGCCGGTTACTTCGGCGGCTGGGTCGATAACCTCATCATGCGCCTGGTCGATATTTTCTACTGCATCCCCTCCATGCCCATTATCCTGATCCTCGGCGCAGCCATGGACCAGCAGCGCGTGGAGCCCGGCAAACGACTCATTTACCTGATGCTCATTCTCGGTATCCTCGGCTGGGCGGGTATCGCCCGTCTGGTCCGCGGCCAGATCCTCTCGCTGCGCGAGCAGGAATTCATGACCGCTACCGAAGCCTGCGGCATCAGCGTCAAGAGCCGCATCTTCAAGCACCTGATCCCCAACGTCATTCCTCAGCTGATCGTCAACTGCACGATGGGTCTCGGCTCCGTCATCATCACCGAGGCAACGCTCAGCTTCCTCGGTCTCGGCGTCAAGTTCCCGTTCGCTTCTTGGGGCAACATCATCAACGACGTCAACAACACTCACGTGCTGACGACTTACTGGTTCATCTGGATCCCCGCGGGCCTGCTGCTCCTGCTCACCGTTCTCGCCTTCAACCTTGTCGGCGACGGTCTGCGCGATGCATTCGACCCGAAGATGAAGCGCTAAGGAAGGAGGGCATCAGAAATGGCTAAAAAGAACAGTGACGGCTATCTTTCCGCAAAGGAATCGCGCCGCATCTCCAAAGCAAACCGCAAGATCACCAATCAGCTCGAAAAGCAGCACAAGCGCAAGAATGTGCCCGAGAGCGAGTATCTGACGCAGATGAAGGACAACGCAAACGTCCTTGAGATCGACAATCTGCATACCTATTTCTTCACCGACGTCGGCACGGTGCACTCCGTGGACGGCATCTCCTTCAATGTCCCCGTCGGCAAGACGGTGGGCGTTGTGGGTGAGTCGGGCTGCGGCAAGTCCGTGACGAGTCTTTCGATCATGCAGCTTTTGCAGCGTCCGCAGGGTCAGGTCGTGGAAGGCGAGATCCGCCTGAACCTCGGCGACAAGGCCTACGACGTGACGAAGGCACCTGACAGCGTCATGCAGCACTTACGCGGCAACTATATCTCCATGATCTTCCAGGAGCCGATGACCGCGCTGAACCCCGTGTTCCGCATCGGCGACCAGGTCGACGAGGTGCTGGCCCTGCACAACGAAAAGGGCCACGACGAAGCGCAGATCAAGGCGCGCACCATTGAGCTCCTTGAAATGGTCGGCATCGCCAACAGCGAGGGCGTTTACAAGATGTTCCCGCACGAGCTCTCCGGCGGTATGCGCCAGCGCGTCATGATCGCCATGGCGCTTGCGTGCAGCCCGAAGCTCATCATCGCCGACGAGCCCACCACGGCGCTCGACGTGACGATCCAGGCGCAGATCCTCGACCTTCTGCGCAATCTGAAGGATCAGATCAATTCCTCGATCATGTTCATCACGCACGACCTCGGCGTCATCGCCGAAATGGCGGACTACGTGGTCGTCATGTACGCCGGCCGCATCGTCGAGCAGGGCACGGCGGAGGAGATCTTCGCCCATCCCGCGCACCCCTACACCATCGGCCTCATGGCCTCCAAGCCGGTCGTGGGCCGTCAGGTCGACAAGCTCTACTCCATCCCCGGCAAGGTGCCGAACCCCATCAACATGCCGAACTACTGCTATTTCAAGGACCGCTGCGAAATGTGCGTGAACGGCTGCGAGGGCGACTACCCGTGCGAGGTGAGCATCTCGCCGACGCACAAGGTGAGCTGCTACCGCTATTACGACGGCAAGCGCCCCGACCTTGAGGAGGTCGTGGAGGAAGAGCTGGCCGAGGGCAAGGAAAACGGAAAGGAGGGTGAATAAGATGCCGTTTTGGAAAGCCGGTAAGAACGACGATCAGGTCCTCGATGAACTGAAGGAAACGCAGAAGCAGAATGCCGATGAATTTGTCAAGAAGCAGGAGCACGCCGATGAGGCGCAGAAGTCCTCACTCATCATCGACAACAATTTCACCCCCGTGGAATATGACCCGCAGTACATTCTGCAGGTCAATCACCTCAAGAAATACTTCCCGATCAAGGGCGGTATGGTGTCGAAGACGGTCGGCTATGTCAAGGCCGTCGACGGCGTCACGTTCAATTTAAAGCGCGGCACGACGATGGGCCTTGTCGGTGAGTCCGGCTGCGGTAAGACGACCACGGGCCGCACGATCCTGCGCCTGTACGACTCCAAGTCCGGCGGTCAGGTGCTCTTCAACGGGCAGGAGGTCTACGACCTCTCCCACAAGGATCTGCGCGCCCTGCGCACGAAGATGCAGATCATCTTCCAGGACCCGTTCTCCTCGCTCTCTCCGCGTATGCCGGTCGGCGAGATCATCGGCGAGGCCGTGCGCGAGCACAACCTTGTCCCGAAGGCGGAATTTGACGATTATATCGACCAGGTCATGGACAACTGCGGCTTGCAGCCCTTCCACAAGGACCGCTACCCGCACGAGTTCTCCGGCGGCCAGCGCCAGCGTATCTGCATCGCGCGTGCGCTCGCGCTCAACCCCGAGTTCATCGTCTGCGACGAGCCGGTCTCCGCACTCGACGTGTCCATCCAGGCGCAGATCATCAACCTGCTGAACGAATTGCAGGATAAATACAAGCTGACGTACCTCTTCATCAGCCACGACCTCTCCGTTGTCGAGCACATCTCCGACACCGTCGGCGTCATGTACCTCGGCAACCTTGTGGAGTACGGCGCGAAGGAAGATATCTTCCGCAATCCGCTCCATCCCTACACAAAGGCGCTCTTCTCCGCCATCCCCATCCCCGACCCGAAGGTGAAGATGAACCGCATCGTGCTCGAGGGCTCCATCCCCTCCCCTGCCAATCCGCCCAAGGGCTGCAAATTCCACACCCGCTGCGCCAACTGCATGGCCTGCTGCAAGGAGGAAGCACCCGTCCAGCGCGAGATCGAGCCGGGCCACTTCGTGTGCTGCCACCTGTACGATAAGTGATGAAGAAGGACGACTTCTACGAGGAGGACGACGGCCGCACGATCGCCGACATGAGCGGCATCGAACGCCAGCCGACCTTTCTCCCACACTTTCACCGCAAGCGCAGCGACTTTTCCGCGCCCGACGCGCCCCGTGCGAACGACCGCCCGTGGGAAAGCGCTGCCGGTGAGCTGACGCGCGAGGAGCGCAATGCCGCCATCCGCGGCGCGCTCAAGGCGGGACTTCTGATCGCAGGTGTGTATATCCTCGCCGCTGCGGCGCTAATCGTCGCAATGCAGCTGCTCTGGTCTTAAATATGGAAAAAGGAAGACTCTTTCGAGTCTTCCTTTTTTATTTTTCTGCACGGCCAACGACAAATAGCTCTCTTTTCTTCGGATTTCAGATTGTTTTCATCTTTATTCTATGATATACTGAGTAAATTCTATGTTGTAAAAAAGAGAGGAGATTCTTCATGGATCATAAAAGAGGTTCCTTTTCCGGCAAGATTGGCTTTGTCCTTTCGGCTGCGGGCGCGTCCGTCGGCCTCGGAAACATCTGGCGCTTTCCTTATCTGGCCGCCAAATACGGCGGCGCTATTTTCCTGCTGGTATACATCATTCTGGCGATGACCTTCGGCTACACGATGATCATTGCGGAGACTTCGATCGGCCGCATGACCGGCAAGAGCCCTGTCGGCGCTTACAAGTCCTTCAGCGATAAGCCTGCGCTGCGCGTGGGCGGCTGGATCAACGCCATCATTCCGATTCTGATCGTCCCCTACTACTCCGTCATCGGCGGCTGGGTCATCAAATATCTGGCGGAATACCTGATGGGCAAGGCTCACTTAGTCGCGGAGGACGGCTATTTCTCGTCCTTCATCTCCAACGGCGTGTCCTCGGAGCTTTGCTTCCTCGTCTTCACAGCCATGACGCTGGCGATCATCTTTGCGGGCGTGGAAAACGGCATCGAGCGCGTCTCCAAGATCATGATGCCCATTCTCGTGGTGCTGTCGCTGATCATCGCCGTGTATTCCGTGACCCGCCCCGGTGCGCTGGAGGGCGTCAAGTACTTCCTTGTGCCCAATCTTGACAACTTCTCCTGGATGACGGTCGTTTCCGCCATGGGGCAGATGTTTTATTCCCTGTCCATCGCCATGGGCATTCTCATCACGTTCGGTTCCTACATGAAAAAGGACGTCCCGATTGAAAGCTCCACCCGCAATGTCGAAGTCTTCGACACGGCCATCGCCATCATGGCGGGCCTGATGATCATCCCCGCGGTGTTCGCCTTCTCCGGCGGCGATCCCGGCGCGCTGAAGGCCGGCCCCTCGCTGATGTTCATCACCATCCCGAAGGTCTTCGATTCCATGGGCTTTGGCACGGTGATCGGCATTGCGTTCTTCCTGCTGGTCCTGTTCGCCGCGCTGACGAGCTCCATCGCGCTGACGGAAAGCGCTGTCTCCACCTTACAGGATGAGCTGCACTGGAGCCGTAAGAAGGCCACGAGCATCATGGGCGTCTCTATGGTTCTCCTCGGAAGCCTCTCCAGCCTGGGCTATGGCCCGCTGGCAAATGTCACCGTGATCGGCATGCAGTTTTTGGACTTCTTCGATTTCCTGACCAACTCCGTGATGATGCCCATCGCGGCCATCGCAAGCTGCATCCTCGTCTCCCGCGTCATCGGCGTCGACCGCATCGCGGACGAGGTCACGCTGAACGGCGCGCCCTTCCGCAGAAGAAAGGTCTTCAACGCCATGATCCGCTTCCTGTGCCCGTTCTTCGCGGCAATCATTTTGATCAGCTCGATCGCCAGCGCGTTCGGCTGGATCTCGATGTAAATAGTCGCGCTCACCGAGCGCGGCACGAGTCAAAGGGGGCTATTCTCTTTTGTGAAAGAGAATAGCCCCCTTTCAATCCCCC
>ENA-ORSL01003455-ORSL01003455.1-human-gut-metagenome-genome-assembly--contig:-NODE-3455-length-10209-cov-9.616210_pt1 | contig 10209 bp, 7 predicted proteins | sample MGYA00242190_ERZ509157 | MGnify/ENA primary metagenome ERZ509157 (study PRJEB26280, sample SAMEA2338664) | human gut metagenome | biome: human gut; feature: human-associated habitat; material: faeces... | reverse complement strand
CGATGTTAAAGGCGTGAGAGGCCTCTGTCTTAACCGCTTGACCAACGGGCCATACGTCCATTTTGCATCGGGTGTTCGCTCCCGACTTGGCTATTTTAGCATAGCACGCCTGCTTTGTCAACACAAAAATTCAATTTTTTCAAAAAATCTTCCGCACCCGGGCCGCGCCGGGCATTCATGGCACGTTTTTTCATGGATACCAGCTTGTTAAAATTTTACCAAAAAATTGTTTTTCTGCCTTTCCACCTTATTTTTTCAGGTTTCGCCCCCTGCTTTTGTTTCCTGAAATTGTTTCAGGCAGTTAAATTTCTTAATGAAATTTGTTTCTTTTCTGCAAATAGCACGATTCGTTTATTGATTTCGGGATACTTTTATGTATAATGGTATACAGGAGAATTTGCATTTACAAACTGCAAGCCTTCTGCGCAGCGCCCGGCCCGCCGGGAAACGCTGTGCCCTATACAGGACGTATGGATCAAACGAAAGTAGAGGTATAGCGAATATGGCAAAGTTGGATCTTACCAAGTATGGCATTACCGGCACGACTGAGATCGTGTACAACCCCTCCTACGAGCAGCTGTTCGAGGAAGAGACCAAGCCCGGTCTGGAAGGCTACGAAAAGGGCCAGGTCAGCGAGCTGGGTGCTGTGAACGTTATGACCGGCATCTACACCGGCCGTTCTCCCAAGGACAAGTTCATCGTTATGGACGAGAACTCCAAGGACACCGTGTGGTGGACTTCCGACGAGTACAAGAACGACAACCACCCCGCTTCTCAGGAAGCATGGGCTGCTGTGAAGGCCATCGCTCAGAAGGAGCTGTCCAACAAGCGCCTGTACGTGGTGGATGCATTCTGCGGTGCCAACAAGGATACCCGCATGGCCATCCGCTTTGTCATGGAAGTTGCATGGCAGGCACACTTCGTCACCAACATGTTCATCAAGCCCACCGCTGAGGAGCTGGAGAACTTTGAGCCCGATTTCGTTGTCTACAACGCATCCAAGGCCAAGGTTGAGAACTACAAGGAGCTGGGCCTGAACTCTGAGACTGCTGTTGTGTTCAACATCACCAGCAAGGAGCAGGTCATCGTGAACACCTGGTACGGCGGCGAGATGAAGAAGGGCATGTTCTCCATGATGAACTACTTCCTGCCGCTGAAGGGCATGGCTTCCATGCACTGCTCTGCCAACACCGACCTGAACGGCGAGAACACCGCTATCTTCTTCGGTCTGTCCGGCACCGGCAAGACCACCCTGTCCACCGATCCCAAGCGTCTGCTGATCGGCGATGACGAGCACGGCTGGGACGACAACGGCGTGTTCAACTTCGAGGGCGGCTGCTACGCAAAGGTCATCAACCTGGATAAGGACTCCGAGCCCGATATCTACAACGCCATCAAGCGCAACGCTCTGCTGGAGAACGTCACTCTGGATGCTGAGGGCCACATCGATTTCGCTGATAAGAGCGTTACCGAGAACACCCGTGTGTCCTACCCCATCAACCACATCAAGAACATCGTCCGCCCCATTTCTTCTGCACCCGCTGCAAAGAATGTCATCTTCCTGTCTGCTGACGCATTCGGCGTTCTGCCCCCGGTCTCCATCCTGAGCCCCGAGCAGACCCAGTACTACTTCCTGTCCGGCTTCACTGCAAAGCTGGCAGGCACCGAGCGCGGCATCACCGAGCCCACCCCCACCTTCTCTGCATGCTTCGGCCAGGCCTTCCTGGAGCTGCACCCCACCAAGTATGCTGAGGAGCTGGTCAAGAAGATGCAGAAGAGCGGCGCCAAGGCTTATCTGGTCAACACCGGCTGGAACGGCACCGGCAAGCGCATCTCCATCAAGGATACCCGCGGCATCATCGACGCCATCCTGAACGGCGACATCAACAATGTGCCCACCAAGAAGATCCCCTACTTCGACTTCGAGGTTCCCACCGTGCTGAACGGCGTGGACACCGGCATTCTGGATCCTCGCGACACCTATGCTGACGCTTCCCAGTGGGAAGAGAAGGCCAAGGATCTGGCAAGCCGCTTCATCAAGAACTTCAAGAAGTACGAGGGCAACGAGCACGGCAAGGCTCTGGTCTCTGCCGGCCCCCAGCTGTAAGCTGATCTCCGCCTGATACTGAAGCGATAAAAAAGGACGTGTTCCCGCAAGGGAGCACGTCCTTTTTGTTCTGCAGACCGGAAGGTAAACGCTCCGTCGGTTGTGTTTTCCACATTTCTGTGTTATCCTGTGGAAAAGGATGTGAGCAGAATGGATGCAAAAGAATTTGGTGCATTCCTTGCACAAGTGCGCCGGGAGCGGAACATGACGCAGGCCGAACTGGCTCAGCAGCTTCACGTTACGGATAAAGCCGTCAGCCGCTGGGAACGCGGCATCGGGCTGCCAGACATCAACACGCTGGAGCCGCTGGCCGATGTGCTGGGCCTGACCCTCGCTGACCTGATGCACTGTCATGACTCCCGTCAAAAAGATGCCACTCCTCCCGTTCCTCTGGAAGATTTTTTCACCATGCTGCGCCGCCAGCACACTGTAGACTGGCGTTCTGTGCGTACTGCTCTTCTTGCATTAAGCATTGCACTTGCCCTGTGGGGAATTTTTGCCTGTCCAGGCAGATTAGCTGTGCACTGGCGGACTCTCAGCGATGGTTCGCTTCAGGCCGACGGCTGGATGTCCTCCCTGGTCATTTTTCCATTGTTTGCCGGATTTGAATTTCTATCTCTTGAGCTCTGGAACAATTTTGAGCAAACCGGTTACTACCGGCGCTGGGGTGAGGTGAATCTTTTTATCATTCACGCCATGTCTTTCGGCACGCCGCTTACCCGTCTGATGCGGCTCGTGCTGGATCTTCTGTTCTTTTTCTGTTTTGGATTTCTGCTTCCATGCTGCGAAGCATGGCTGATTCTTTTGAATTAAATGCCGTTTTCCTCTCCGTCCCCACCCGTGAAAAAGCAAAAGAGCAAAGCCCCCCGGCTTTGCTCTTTTGCATAAGGATCAATCATTTTTCCGCTGCTATGCCCAGAGCACAGCGGAGGGCATTTTAAATCGTTTTTACTTGGCAGCGTCGAACTCTGCCTCGATCTCTGCCGAGGGTGCCGGGGTAATAAGGCTCACCACAACACAGACCAGCAGAGACATCAGGAAGGCAGGCAGCAGCTCGTAGATGCCAAACACGCCGCCCAGCGGGCTGATGATGTACTTCCATACAAAGACCATCAGGCCGCCGGAGAGCATACCGGCCAGAGCACCCTGCCAGTTGCAGCGCTTCCAGAACAGGGAGCACAGCACCACTGCGCCAAAGGAGCCGCCAAAGCCGGCCCATGCAAAGCTGACGATGCCGAACACGCTGGAGTTGGGGTCGCGGGCCAGCACCACGCCCACCACGCTGATGCAGATGATGGTCAGGCGGGCAGCGAACAGGCTCTGCTTCTCGGTCAGCTTCATGTGGCCGAACTCCTGCAGGATGTTCTGGGATACGCTGGAGGCCGCTGCCAGCATCTGGCTGTCGGCGGTGGACATGGTAGCGGCAAGGATGCCGGCAAGGATCAGGCCTGCCAGAATGGCTGCCAGCACGCCGTGCTGGGCGATCAGGCTGGCCACGCGCACGATCAGGGTCTCGCTGGAAGAGCCGCTCAGGAACTCCAGCGCGCCCGCCTTGGTCATGCCCAGACCCACCATGCCGATGACGATGGAAGCGGTCATGGCAATGACCACCCACACGCTTGCAATGCGGCGGCTGAGCACCAGCTTCTTTTCGTCCTCAATGGCCATGAAACGCAGCAGGATGTGGGGCATGCCGAAGTAGCCCAGACCCCATGCCAGCGTGGACGCGATGTCCAGCAGACTGTAGGAGGTGGCGGTGTTGTCTGCCGCATTGTGGCTTGCAGCCATGGTCAGGTAGCCGGGCAGGCTGCGGGCGTTGTCCAGAACCACGTCCCAGCCGCCTGCCACGCTGACGCCATACACCAGCACCGCGATCAGCGCCATGCTCATGACAACGGACTGGATCAGGTCGGTGGTAGACACCGCGCGGAAGCCGCCCATGATGGTGTAGCCCACGATGACCACAGCGGACAGGACCATGGCCGCCATGTAATCCACGCCAAACAGGCTGTTGAACAGCTTGCCGCAGGCGGCAAAACCGGAAGCGGTGTACGGGATGAAGAACACGATGATAATGACCGCGCCCAGCGCGTTGAGCAGGTTGCGCTGGTCATGGAACCGCAGGGAAAGGAACTGCGGCACCGTGATGGCATCCAGATTGGCCGAGTAGCGGCGCAGGCGGCGGGCCACGATGAGCCAGTTGAGCCATGTGCCCACAGCAAGGCCGATGGCCGTCCAGCCCGGCGACGCGATGCCGGTGAGATATGCAAGGCCCGGCATACCCATCAGCAGCCAGCTGGACATATCGCTGGCTTCGGCGCTCATAGCCGTGACCAGCGGGCCCATCGTGCGGCCGCCGAGGTAGAAATCGCTGCTGTCCTCGTTGGATTTGCTGTAGACAAAGCCAACCAGCAGCATTCCCACCAGATAGATCACAATGGTGGCAATGATGCAGATATTGATCATTTGATTACCCCTCTCTTTCTTCCCCTCAACGGGAACATATCTTAAATATTACCACAAAAACCTGCATTCCTGCAAGCTTTTCGGGCAATTCAAGAGCACAAACTTCTGTTTTTCCGGGTTTTGAACAGAAAAAGCAGCATTTCTGGTGCAAAATCCATCAGAAACACTGCCGTCGTAAATTGATATCCGCAGCCCGGCGTAAAGCCGTATCCGTATTGAACCAAAAAAGCACCCCCTGCCATGGCCTTGTAAGGGTCAGCAGCGGGTGCTCTTTTTGGTTTATGTCCGTACAAAGAAATCCGGGAACCGTTCCAATATCTTCTGGAAATTCTCGCGGTACATGCCAAGGTGATGCTCAAACAGGGCTTCTACGTCCACATCCAGCGGCAGGCCGTCCCGCAGGTAGCCAAAGATCTGCTCGTGCTCTTTCTGCACCGAGGCAATATTTCCCCGGCAAAGGGCCGAGTCCAGATACCGCACACGGTCCATATGGGAAGTAACGTTGTGCATAGCCTCCCAGATGCGGTCGTAGCCGGAATCGTGGTACAAAAGCCTGTGGAAGTCGTTATCCAGCGAGATGAAGAAGTCATCTGCTGCATCCTGATCCAGATAAAGGTCTTCGTTCTGCCGGTTCAGCAGTTCCTGAAATTCGTTCAGCTGTTCCCTTTTCAGCTTTCCGGCCAGCCCGCGCAGCAGCGCCGGTTCCAGAATGCGGCGCATGGCAAAGCCTTCGTTCAGGTATGGAACGCTGATCTTGGACACAATGCTGCCGCGCTGCGGCAGAACATCCACAAGCCACTCGCTTTTCAGCATCATCAGCGCTTCGTGTACCGGTGTGCGGCTCATGGCCAGCTGTTCGCACAGTTCGGCCTCGCTCAGCTGACAACCCGGCTGCAGCTGCAAGGTCATAATATTTTTGCGCAGCATACGGTAGGCGTAAGCCCGGTTATTTTCGTCCATTCTGCGCACGTCCAGCAGCAGCGGCAATGCGCTGGCCTTTTCTTCTCTCATAGCAGTTTCCTTTTTTGCTTGCCGTAATTTTACCGCAGGGCGCACCGCCCCGCAGACATCTGAAATCATTCTTATTATAAAGCATCCCGCGGCACATGTCAAAAAGAAAAAGCACCAAGCATTGCTGCTTCGTGCTTTTTTGTGGTGCGCCTCGCGCACTCCTATCCGAACGGTCTTACAAACATCCCCTTTGTGTTTTCTTTCCGGAGGAAAATCGGTTACTTCTTCCGTTTGTTCGTCTGATACATCGCCCCGATCACCTGAAGCCGGTTCACCCGGACATCTGCGCCAAGGGTGGACTCCGTTTCCGGGGTGACCAATTCATTTTCTACCGCCCAGCACACAGCTTTCAGAACCTCTTCATCCTGTACGTCAGTGTATGTCTGCTGAGAGGCCGGTTCCGGCTTGCCTGCCATGTTCCACAGCACTACAGCCAGCTCCTGCCGGGTCTCAGGAACCGCAAAGCCTTCGGGCAGGTTATTTTGAATGTAGCTGTGTGCCAGCAGAATGCCGCCGCCCACAACGACCGTGCCAACGGCCAACGCAGCGATCACGGCACCTGCGCCGCCATCTTCAGAACCAGCACCGGGCTGTTCCGGGCCAGGCTCCGGATTATCCCAAATCGCATCGCCGCCGATCGTTCCGCCATTGTTCGTGATCGTGCAATCCCTGAAATCGCCGGCCGTAACGGATGCGCCCTCTTCATTGAACAGTGTTCCGGTGAATTGAGTGACCGGCGTGCCGGTTGCCTGGATCGTTCCCTTGTTGGTCACTTCGCTGGTCACTGTGCCGCCATTTGCATTCAGGATGCCGTCATTTTCAATGGGGATGCTGAGGGCGCCGTCGGTGCCGCTGTCGATCAGCGTCAGGGTGCCATGATTGATGATCTTGATGTCGCTTGTCTCCGCATCTGCAGAAACCGGCTTGCCTGCCAGGTCCACCGTAACCGTGACTCCTTCCGGAATCACTAATGTGTTTTCCATTGTCGCCGTTATGTAACTCGGGACCTTGAGGGAGATGCTTTCGCCCGCTGCGCTCGGGATCTTTGCCGTCGGCCAGCTGTGGCCGAGCAGATAAACATACTCGTCCGGCGAGCCTTCAATTGTTCCTTTATAGGGGAAACGATGCTCGATTCTGTGGATCGTGCATCCTGTAATTTCAGCTACCGCAGACCCCGAATTTTCTACCGTACCGGTAAACTTGGCGCTTCCATTACCTGTGATCTTGCCCATGTTCAACACAGTTCCGCCGACCTGAGTGTTGTTCACCGTCAGTGTGGCACTACTGCCAATACGGATATCATAAAGTTCGCTGCGCGTGACAGAGCCTCCGCTCATCACAGCAGATCCGGCATCCACCCGTACACCATCCCCACCGTTGTCTTCGATGGTGCCGCCGCTCATGCTGAATTCAGATGTACCGCCTATTGCATAGATCGAGACACCATTCGTATTGCAGTTTTTGATCTCGCCACCGGTCATGCTGAAGCTGGCTGTTTTTCCGGAGGAGGGATACACTTTAACGCCTGCGCCTTCATATGCTGTGCAATCTTCAATTGAGCCGCCGGACATCTCAAAGGAGCCGCTGAGCACATATACGCCGCCGCCCGCGTTGGCCGCATTGCAAGCGGAAATTGTTCCATCGGACATCTCAAAGGAGCCGCCGGACACATATACACCGCCGCCGTCAGCTTTGCCGCCGGTTGCACTGCAGTTCCGGATCGCGCCACCGGTCATACGGAATGTGCCGTTGCCCATAGACATACCTGCGCCGTATTTTGCAGTAAAGCCGCGGATCGTGCCGCCGGCCAGCGTCAGTGCATTGTTGCTGTCACTGCCGTTCATCAAGATGGCACCGCCGTAGCCGTTCACGGTCCCGCTGCCCTGAATGACACCCCCTCCGATGCTGTCCTCGATCGTCAGCGCACCGTTCTGGATAAAGAACGCTCTGCTGTTTTCCGCTGCCGTAAGCGTATGGCCGTTCAGATCAATGGTCAAACGGTTTCCATTGTTAACTGTAACTGCCCCGGTCATCACAATGTTTTCCGTCAGCCGGACCCTGCACTCGTTGCCTGTATAGGTCAGCTGATCCAACGAAGAGACCTCTGAATAGTCCCCACTGCTGTTCTGCTGGTCGACCTCCTGCCCGATCACAGTTTCAGGTTGCTGCCCCCCCCGACGCAAAAGCAGGGGCAGGCATAATGCTGACTGCCATACTGACCGCCAGAACCATGCTGATCAAACGTTTTTTCATTTGCAAAGTCCTCCTTGAAAGTAAAATTTTTCCTGTCTGTTACAGACAAATCATTGTTTTTATTCTAACGCTTTTGAACGATCATTGCAATAAGCTGCAACGATCCAATGCAATGTATTTTCACACAAGACCAGTTTCTCTGTTTTCTATTTTTGTACAATCTTGCTCTTGTGCATCGCAGCGGAATCGATTACAATAAAGTCTGACAAAGGCAGTGTGGCCCCGGCGGGCTGCACTGCCTTTTCTTTTTTATATCGAAAACCCGAATCTTCTGGCAACCAAGATCATCGTGCCGCATAAGCTCATCCAACGGGAGAGCTGCTGCCCGCCGCCGGAGATCTGATGTGCAAAAAACGAGGCCGTTCCCTCTCATTTCCAGAGAGGCAGAACGGCCTCGTTTTGCTTATTTTTTCCGGTACTCCCGGGGTGTCATGCCGAAGTGCGCCTTGAACGCCCGGTTAAAATAGGAGAGGTTCTCAAACCCGCACCGGGAAGCGATGGTCAGAACCGTCTCATCCGTGGCCTGCAGCGCTTCGGCGGCGGCGTTGAGCCGGTACTCGTTCAGAAAGGCCACAAAGCTCTGCCCGGTCATCTGCCGGAACCACCGCATGAAGTGGCTGGCACTGAAGGAGCAGACCCCGGCGGCATCGGCGACCCGGAGTTCCTCGGTATAATGGGCCGAGAGCCATTGCAGGAGCGTTTTCAGCCGCTGGGTGTCGGCTGTCTCGGCGGCAAGCCGCTGCCGGCCCTGTGCAAGGAGCAGGGCAAGAAACCGCAGCAATGCCCCCTTGACCTGCAGCTCGTAGCCGGGGAGCTTGGCGCGGTTGGCATCCTCCACCTCCCGCAGGCAGGCGGCGGCCTGCAGATAGCACAAATCGTTCGGGGTCAGCCGCGCAGGCAGCGACAAGCGCCCGCTTTGCAGCGGAAGCAGATATTTCTCGGCACAAAGGTCCTCTGCGCCGCCCAGAAGCTCCAGCTCAAAAATGATATTTTCGTATTCCATGCACTGCCCTTCGGCCTGCCGCAGGGCATGGAGGGTGCCGGGCGTAAAAATAAAGATGTCCCCCATGCGGGCCGGGCAGCTCTCAGCGCCCACCTGCACCAGTCCTGTGCCCCGCTTGACAAAGACCAGCTCCATGCTCTCCTGCCAGTGGAGCGCCACCTGCGGAAAGTCCCCCGGAATGGTGCAGGGATACAGATTGAAGGGAAACCGCACGGCACCATGCTGCTTGGTCTCCTGCAAAGATGCCTGATTTTGCATTGTTTCACCTCCCGATGATAGGATTGTACCACAGTCTGCGCTTTTTAGGCAAGATTTTGATTGTTTTATGTGGTATATCTGGAAGTACAGATGTCAAACCTGTTTTCCGCAAGGTGTATTTGAAAACAAAGAAAATGACGAATATTTCGCAAGCACAAACGGGATCCAAGGCTGTTTCACGCAAGATCCGGCTGTGCTTGTAGAAATAGACTAAATTTTCGACTTTTCAGATACACCCTAACAAAGGAGGATGCATTTATGAGCTTTACCGAAACGTTACAGGGTCTCACGGGCAAGCCGCTGGCAGACTGCACGAATCAGGAGCTGTATCTCGCGCTGCTGGAACTCGTCCGGCAGAAGAGCGCCGACCGTGTGCAGCCGGTCACCGGCCGCAAGCTGTACTATATCAGCGCCGAATTTCTCATCGGCAAGCTGCTGTCCAACAACCTCATCAATCTGGGACTGTACGATGAAGCCCGCGATGCACTGGCTGCCGTCGGCAAGAGCCTTTCCGATATCGAAGAGGTGGAGCCGGAACCTTCTCTGGGCAACGGCGGTCTGGGCCGTCTGGCTGCCTGCTTCCTCGACTCTCTGGCAACGCTGAACCTGCCCGGCGACGGCGTGGGCCTGCGGTATCACTTCGGCCTGTTCCATCAGTCCTTTGAGGACGGCGTGCAGAACGAAAAGCCCGACCCGTGGCTCACCGCCCACAGCTGGGCGGAAAAGACCGACATCACCTACCCGGTGGAGCTGGCGGGCAAGGAGTACACTGCCCGGCTGTACAAGCTGGCGGTCACCGGCTACGAGGGCCGCACCAACACCCTGAACCTGTTTGACCTTGACACCATCGATGAGAGCATCGTCCATGACGGCATTGCCTTCGATAAAACTGCCATCGACAAGAACCTGACCCTCTTCCTCTACCCGGACGATTCCGATGAGGCAGGCCGCCGCCTGCGGGTGTACCAGCAGTACCTGATGGTCTCTGCCGGTGCCCAGCTCATTCTGGCCGAGTGTGCCGCCCGGGGCTGCGATTACCATGATCTGGCCGACTACGCCGCCATCCAGATCAACGACACCCACCCCAGCATGGTCATCCCGGAGCTGATCC
>ENA-ORSL01003445-ORSL01003445.1-human-gut-metagenome-genome-assembly--contig:-NODE-3445-length-10235-cov-4.166896_pt1 | contig 10235 bp, 11 predicted proteins | sample MGYA00242190_ERZ509157 | MGnify/ENA primary metagenome ERZ509157 (study PRJEB26280, sample SAMEA2338664) | human gut metagenome | biome: human gut; feature: human-associated habitat; material: faeces... | reverse complement strand
TTTCCGACAGCCGAATCAAGCAATGGGATATATGCCATTATATTGATTTCGGCTGCTCTTTTCGATTGTGCGGCTGACTCCAGTCCTTCTGAAGAAGCAGATCCTTGAACTGTTCCAGCACACACTGCCGCCCCTTTGGGTCATAATGAGTCGTAACATCATAAATCGTGCCTCCGATTTTTATATGAAAATGCGAGTCGGCATTATTTTCAAAAACCTGATTATACGGATATTTTTGAGTGAATTGTTCCATAAGCGCACCTCCTCATCTTTCGTCCCGGTTACGCTGACGAGCGCGATATTTGTTGTAGTAATCTACAGCTTTAACAATAAAATCTTCTTTCTGCTGTAGCGTGTAGCCGCTTGGAATTTTACCCGCTAACCGTGCTGAGGGAATTTTGATTGTTTCCTTTTGATTTGCCTTTTCACGGGAGAGAATTTCGCTAATATTCTCAGCCGTGAGTTGCCCATCCTGATACCTCTTTTTCATTTCAACGGCTTGCGCATAAGACGGTGTGCAATCGTTCATTTCACATTCCTCTAACACGGCGTATTGTTCTTCATCACTGAGAAAGGACAAAGCCTCGCCGACCATAAGCGCAATTTTACCTTCGTCCATCAGGTCAAGCAGTTCGGGGATAAGGTGGGTTAAGCGGATATAACGGAGAACCTGATTTTTACTGTCTCCGGTTTCCACTCCTATCTTTTCAACGGTAAGCGACTTCTCCCCAAGTTGGGGAGAAGTGCGCCCCTGATGAGCCATTGCATCTCGTTTTAACTTATACGCAAATGCCTTTTCGCTGGGTAGGATATGCTCTCTGTGTAGGTTGCTGTCCACTACCGCAATAGCAGCGGAATCTCGGTCGAGAGCATAAATTAAGGCAGGGACTTCTGAAATCCCTGACTTAACTGCGGCGTGTAAGCGGCGATGTCCGCTTATTACCTCATATTCATCTGTGTTTTCAATCGGTCGGACAATCAGCGGTGAAAGAATTCCTTGTATCTGTACGCTTTCAATTAGCGTATTCATTTCCTCATCGTCCTTAACCTTGAACGGGTGCCCCTCAAACGGGCGAAGCTTTGAAATCGAAATATTAACCGGTTTTTTCATAGTATTTTTCATTTTTATCTACTCCTATCTAAATATCTCGCACGGGCTTTTCTCTCAAGCTCGTGCTCTTGTTTTAATAATTCATATAAATGCGGAGACTTCTCCAAAATTTTCTCCGCACGGCGAAGCCTTTCACGAACAGGCTTCATTTGTTTGCCGATAGCCTTGCGGCGCTCTTTGTTTTTGCTCTCATCCTCCGGCGATTTCGGGCGGCGGATACGGTTGCTAAGCGTTTTGCGCTCACGCTCCAAATCGGATAACTGTGCTTTGCTTTCGTCGATGTTGGATTGCAAATCGGCTACGGTGTGAATGTCATTTTCTTTAAGGAAATGATAATCTGAAATAAGGCCTTTCAAATCCTTTTCCGCCGCACGCAAATCGGGTGACAACAGCATTACATCGGCAAACTCGGCGGCGATTTGGATAACGGTTATAACGAGATAGAAAATCATATCTACTAAAACAGTAGCCGCATCATAGCTGTGGTCGATAGAGAACTCAAGCTTTCGCAGTTCATCTTCCAGCGGAAACTTTTTCGGATTGTACGGCGGTCGATACTCCAAGGTGAATAGGTGATATCTGTTCTCGGCGTTTTTATCCAACTGAGCTTGCACGATTTCTTTTGTAAAACTGATATTCGCAAGTCGAACAGAACGCTCCCAATGCTTTGCCTTTACAGAAAAACGCACGGGGTCGAGAGTATATCCGAGCGAATATAACTGGCTCTCAAACTCTCTCGGAGTGGTTGCAAAAGTCAAGCAGTATTCCACATCCTCACGGAGATAGTCCCGATGAGTTTTCTTGCCGGCTTTGTGCCGCCAATAGTCCTTTTTGTGTCCTCCGTAAAAATTGCTGTTTTCAAGAACAGACAAACCGTGCTCACGACATATCTCATCCGACACACGGCGAAGCTCCTTATGGTCGCCGATTTTGTTTTGAAATTTTGTACCGTCCTTAAATGAAACGGGATTCACAACAAAATGACAATGCAGATTATCTGTATTCAAATGCACGGTCACCAACACTTGATATTTGTCGCCCCACATCCGCCGGGCGGTGGCTTTGCCGATTTCAAAGGCTTGCTCCGGCGTGACCTCACCTTCACGGAAACTCTGAATCCCGTGATAGCCCACGACCTTACCACGCAAACCGAACCGCCGCTGTACGGCAACCATTTCAGCATAGGCATTTTGCTTGGAGCAGTTAATACCGCCGACATACATTTTGCGGTCGGTCTTATTATCGTTTTCAGCGTAAGAAAGTGCCGCATATAAATCGTCATCAAGATATTCTCTTGCAGTGGTTTTGTCGGGATTGTCGGCATAGTCAAGAGTTGCTTTCAGGTTTTTGTATATAGGCCAGAACCCAGTAACAGCCAAAATACATCATTCCTTTCCCGGCAGCAGAAATGCCGCCGTAATTTCTTTCAGTACATCACTGATTTTCTTGTCCAACTCCGGTGAACTCGCTTTATCTGCAAGTTCACCGAGTTTTTCAAGACATAGAAAAAGAGCGTCGGGCGGAATACCTCTCGGCTCGTAACCTAACGCTCTTTGTTTGACATATTCGGTTGTGGATAGCCCGCACTTTCGGGCTTTTGACTGAATTTTCTCTTTTTCTTTTGCCGTGACACGCACAGCGATTCGTATATCTTTCCCCATAATATCATCTCTCCTTTCCGGGGGATTGGGGGCGGTAAGCCCTCAAAGAGTAAATCCGCCTCTTGGGGCGGATTTTGATTGGGACTTTGGCACACAAAGTCCCTGCTTGTTATACCGTAGGACACGCCCCGCAGGGCATAAGAATAAACGACTCTCAAACACCGTAATTTCAGCGCATTTCTCCGCTACACGATACCGAAAACCGCTTCTTTTCTCATTGGGGCATATCTTTGCGGTGGCATCATTTCAATGCCATAATATTTTGTCTGTTCCCATTTTGCTGCTATAATCGGCGTATTTGGCATCATCCGATCATTTCCAGATCGTCAAGAACGCTCTGTTCATTTTCCACCTGTTCCTCCTCGGTGAGCGTCGGCGCAATCGCTTGTACCTGTGAATGTTGCTCCGAAACAAATGTTACATTCTGCAATTCTTCACGGATAATGCTTCGTACTTCCTCGGCGGTCAGTGTATCGCTGCTCCTACCATCAAGCGTATTGCCGATGGTGGCAATAATAAATTTGTTGATTGACCCATACTGCTTCCGGTCAAGCGATTGCAACTTTTCGGAAATTAACCGTTGGCGCTCGTCTGTAAGGTCAAAGCGAATGTTCAGCCGATAAAACCCGTTGCTCATACTTTAGCCTCGGATTTTATCTGTACTTCTGCCAGATACTCATATCCCTTTGCGGCGGCACAGATGTCATCGACGAATTTCACCCGGTCGGCGTTGAACTTGCTAAAATTCTTTACAAGGCAACCGCCGCCACCTGTGACATACAGAGTCATGGTGTTTTCGTCATAGCCGTGGTCTCGAAGTCTGCGGAAAATGTCCCGCACATATTCAGCGGCAATGCCCTTGATGATTTTAAGGTCAGCTGGAGCAATATTTGCCGTGCCGGTAATCAGCACTTCATCAATTATAGCATCGTTGATTTCCCGCTGTGTTCTCTGCATAAAAGCCTCACGAACAGCAAGCGTACACTGGTAGGTCCCGAATTTCTCGGTGAACATTTTGCCTTGCTGCGGCTTACCGTTTATCATATACAGCACATTCATCGTGCCGTTGCCGATGTCGGCAATTAAATTAACGCCTTTCAGCGTAGTGGCAAAGCTTGCAATAGCGGCATATCCCTGCGGATAAATGCGTACATCGTCAATATATAGGTGGTAGGCTGTCTTTTTGTAGTTGAACTCCACCTCGGCACTCTTCATCAGATACGCCTTAAACTCTGCTTTTTGTCCGCTTGTCCATGTCAGCGGTAAGCCTGCCTCAAGCACAACATGTGCTTCTGTGAGGTTTTCCGCATTCAGTTCCTTTGCAATAGCCGCAAGTGTGAGAACATAATAGTCCTCGTCTTTTACTTTGTCGGGAGCAAACTCTTTGTGTCCCTCGCCGATAAGATAATACCTGCCGTTAAAGGTAAGCATATCCGCTGTGAACAGCGGTTCGCTGTCGTAGGTGGATATGCCTGTTTTGAAGCAGTGGTTGGCTGTCTTCATATTGCCGTAGCCGTGATCGATACCGATAATTTTTGTTTCTTTAAACGATTTCATAATTTAATTCCTTTCCTGCGCATTGCGCATTTTAAAAAAATTTCGGATAACTCTTTTTCGGGCGGTTATCCGGTGATCCCGTTTTGCTGTAAGATTTCCGTGTACAGTTCCTTTTCATCCGGCAACACTGCTTTCAAAAAATAATTGCAGTAGATACCGTACCTTGAAATGAGCTGCACACATTTTGTTTCTCCGCTGCCGTCCAGCAGCAGGCAGTTACCCTTGTAGCAGTTACAGCATGACCTGCGAACAAGGGCATTGATTTTTTTCAGTTGCTTTGGTGTGATTTTGAGTACCATAACATAAATCCTCCTTTCCGTTTTTCGAGCAGAAAAAGCCGCCGAGCGTGACCTCGACGGCTCATTTCCTGCCTTCTGTATATATAATAACGGAAAACAGAGATTTTTTACGAAACAGCGCAACAACCAAAACTTCTAAAACGCAACAAGCGAAAATCCTTGAAAATAAGCGATGTTTACGGTATAATAGAATACATAATACTTGTGCGAACAGAACTTTTTGACTTTATGTCTGCGTTAAGCCCATCTTTTGGGACATTTGCCATGATAGAATAGAAGTTAAGGAGCGAAACAAAATGATTTCTTCATTTTTTACTGCCGATTACCGTGACGGCAGAGTGATATTCGGCGGCAAAAGCTATCCCGCCGGAGTGTTTGCGACACATCTGCTCAATCAGTTTTACATAAACGATACTGCCGCACGGATTGCCGTGTTTCGGGATGATTTGAATTATTATATTCTCACACAGCTAAAAAATGGCTACTTGAACATCACGGAATTTATGAAAACGGGAGCAAATACTCTTGAAGCCTTAAAAGCATTACCAAAACTGCGACCGTTTGACGGGCTGAATATTGAAGAAATCCGCAATTCAGTAACAACGCTTTTCACGGAAGAACCCGGGCAGAAGATATGCGAATACTTTTCCGAAAAAGCAAAGCTCAGTTTATTGACACAAGATGAAATCGCCGCAGGCACGGCGGACAGGATGAAAAACGCAACGGATTTTTCTGTAATTGAAAGTAACATTGCAGAGATAAAATCAATATTGTTATTCTTTGATTCTCTTGCCGATGATTTGATACTTGCACACGGGAACCTATTAAAATTCTGCAACCGCATTGATGAGGTTGAACGACTTGACGAGGCGCATTTATTACCATTGGCGTTAGAAATATTCGTAGACCATCACTTTACGCAAAGCGGCAGATATATTTCAGTGAAGAAGAATGCAAAAAGCGTAACCGGAACCGTGGCAAAGAGGCTTAATTTCGACAGCTATTACAGCTTTATCCTGACAGATTTTTTTGAGGGGCTACACTACGGACACTATCCCCGCAAGTGTGAGATTTGCGGAAAGTACTTTCTTATGCAAAGCGCTCGGCGGCAGAAATACTGTTCTTACGGCATTGCGCCGGAGCTGTATCGGGGCAAGAAGATTACTTGCCGAAAATATGCCGCCGTGCTGAACCGCAAGGAAAAAGCGGAAAATGATCCTATCGTATCACTGTATAACCGCCGATGTGGTGCCATTCGTACAGAAATTGGCAGATGTAAAATATCAAAAGCATTTGGCGAAACAGCGAAACGAATTGCTAAAGAACATAAGCTGCGAGCGGTGGCGGACGATCAATACGCAAAAACGCAGTATAGAAAAGATATGAGCCGAGAGACGTTATACGCCGAAGTGGACAGGAATTTGAAGTGAAAGAAGGTGTGTGCCGGTGAAAAACGAAAAGTGGACAGAAGATTTGTATTTATACCGTATGAAGCCGGCACCGCCGAAAAAAGACGATTTACAGGAGTATATCGCTTTATACTGTGCTGAAAAGGACGATAAATATCTAAACTGGTTCTTTCATTATTACGAGCCGAGGCTGAACACAATTATTATGGAGACGGTGCAAGAAACCGCAATGCAAGGGCACTTCGCCGATTTGAAACAGGCGTATATTTTCGGTATCTACAAGGCGCTGCAGAAATACGATATTTCCACCGGAGTGCCGTTCCTCATCTTCAAAGAGCATTATGTAAAAAACGAGATTGATAAATACATCAGTACCATGCGGACAGGTTATTCCGTTCAAAGTGTGGACGAATACCGCACCCTCAAAAAAGCAATGGCGCTGTATGCAAAGTATGAGTACAAATTTGACGAGGAAACGGTAGCTAAAATAGCCGTCGCAATCGGGAAAAGCGTCAAGGACACCAAAGAAATTATCCGTGCCGGAATTGACAGCACGCACTACACCGATTTTTACCGTAAATACGCTGACGAGGACGCAGAGATTACGGCGGAGGATGTGACGGTTGACACTATCTCCAATCCTGAAAGGTTATTTTTCAAACAGTGGCAGGCAGAAGCACTGTTTACCGCCTATGAAAGTCTTGATTACCGTGAGCGCAGTATGGTTGCCGATCATCTCGGCTTTTGCCCGGAATGTTACGGGATTTATGAACTCAGTAAAGACGAAAACGGCAATTCGGTCAAGCTGCTCCGCAAAGGGAAAGCCTACATAGACCTCGCCGCCGAGCATATGTTGTCTTCACCCGATACCGCTTTTCGGATTGTAAACGGTGCATACGAGAAAATGCGAAAGGAACTGACCCAAAAAATCTATAAAGCGCAACAGCCCCGATGAGTACAGAAAAAATCTAAAGCTCATCAGGGCTGTCTTTATATCTGCACCTTCAATTGTTGTCATTATTTGTTATCTAATAAACGGTGACAATTTTTGTTTTCATGCTTTTCGGGTAAAAAACAAAAACACTTGGAGGTAAATGTGATGAAGGGGAAATTTTTAACACAGGAAATTATATGCAATTTCAAAGAACACTTGATTTGGGAAGAAAGGAGCGCAGAGACAGTGGAGAAGTATACTCGGGATGTGAAGGCGTTTTCAGTATTTGCAGGCGATATGCGGAACGGGTATCCGCATCAGAGAATTGCATTATATAATGTTAGAGGCTGTGAAATGCGAAAAGGTTATTGTGAATTGTAAGAAAAATCGCCCGGTATTTATTGCGAAAGAACCAAAAAATTACTTCTCTATATTGGACTTTTCCGCTGTTTCGCTTTGGTCGAAGCCAGTTCCTTTCCTTGCCTCGCACGTCATGGCCCATTAAGCGGACACGATGTGTGCTATCCTATGAAATGTAGGAATCCTATCGTGAAACATGGAGGAACGTAATGATGAAAGGTGAGCGACTTGCATTTGATGAGCTTTTTAAACAACAATCGCTGAAACAGATGTCATCCGATGAGTTAGCGAATATTATCGGAAAATTGCAGAAAGCAAAATCTTTTGCACAAAAAAGAGAAAAGGCTGATCGTGAGCGGAGGGAACGTGAGGAGACTCGGCTCCGGGAAGAAGAAAAGAAGCGGCAAAAGGACGCTCATATTCAAGAAGTGACAAGTATGGACCTTCCTCTTGATTGGGAAAATGCATTCAATCAAGATGTGAGGACTCAAGGAGTTCATGCCGACAGCATTTCTGATGGACTAATTCTCAGCTTGTCAAATCTCGGAATGGTTAATATCGAGTACATATCCGCAATTACAGGAGAAAACTACAAAACAATTATTTGTGCTTTAAAAGGTTCTATCTATCAAAACCCTCTGACATGGAATGAATGCTTTTATCAAGGCTGGGAAACTGCTGAAGAATATCTTTCGGGAAATCTTATGCGCAAATGGAAAGCCGCAAGCGAAGCAAACAAAGAGTATAACGGTTATTTTACGGATAATATCAAAGCGATTGAAAAGATTCTTCCACCAACAGTTGCTACAAAGGATATCTATGTTACATTAGGATCTCCGTGGGTGCCGACTGATGTAATTGACGACTTCATTGTTTATCTGTTCGGAGATCCATTAAAGTATTGCTCTTATTATGGTAATAAAGACTCGATTCTGGAAGAATATAAAACCATTCACGATGAGATCACAGGCACATGGGAAATTCCTTGCAAGTTCAGATATAACCACAGTGTAGGTGTCAGCCGAACCTACGGCACAGATAAACTTGAGGCACTGCATATTCTGGAGAAGACCTTAAACATGAAAACCGTTGCGGTAACAGAAGAAATCAACTGTCCTACAAACGTTTCCGGTAAAAAGCGTGTTATAAATAAGGCAGATACCGTTGCGGCAATCGAAAAACAGCAAAAGCTGATTGCGGCTTTTCAGAAATGGGTATGGACAGATGACGCACGAAAGGAACGGCTTGAAATCATTTTTGAGAACAATTTCAGCTGCGTGCGCAGGCGTATATTTGATGGCTCGTTTTTAGAATTCCCCACCATGTCCAAATCAGTAAATCTCTATCCCTATCAAAAGGATGCGGTTGCAAGAATCATTTTTTCTCCCAATACTTTATTGGCACATGATGTCGGAGCAGGAAAAACATATGTCATGATAGCTGCCGGGCAGGAAATGAAAAGAATGGGACTATCCACTAAAAATATGTATGTGGTCCCGAATAACATTGTCGGGCAGTGGAAGAATATCTTTTTGGTAATGTACCCGAATGCAAAGCTCCTTTGCGTTGATCCAAAGACCTTTATACCGAATAAACGCGAAGAAATCCTTGAGCGTATCAGGGATGAAGACTTTGACGGTATCATCATTGCTTACAGCTGCTTTGAACAGATTCCCTTATCAAAGGATTATTACATAGAAGAACTGACAGCCAAGAAGGAACTTGTATCTAACCTTGCCACGCAAAAAGGGAAAGCTACATCAAGACTGCAAAGGAAGAAAGAGGCTCTTGAAAGAGCTTTGTACGAGATGACCTTGGCTATGGATGATATGTACGATACCGTCTATTTTGATGAACTTGGAATTACCCGTCTTTTTGTTGACGAGGCTCACAATTTCAAGAACGTCCCTTTTGAAACCAAGGTAAATAAAGTTCTTGGTATCAGCGGCAGCGGATCTAAGAGATGTCAGGATATGATGGATAAAGTCCATATGGTTCAGAAGAAAAACGACGGAAAAGGAGTTGTTTTTGCCACCGGCACTCCGATTACTAACTCTATTACCGATGCATATATTATGCAGCAGTATTTGCAGAGCGGTGAACTCGCTATGCTTGACTTGCAGAGCTTTGACGCATGGATCGGAATGTTTGCTGAGCGTAGCACCGAGTTTGAAATTGATGTAGATACAAGCAGTTATAGATTGGCTACACGTTTTGCAAAGTTTCATAATCTTCCGGAACTTACTTCACTGCTCTCTTCCATTGCGGATTTTCATCGGGTTGATGAGTCTGCCGGTATTCCCATGCATGACGGATACAATGATGCTCTCGTTTCCAAAACATCCGCTTTTGCGGCATATCTCGATGATATTTCGCAAAGAGCTGATGACGTACGTCAAGGCAGAGTCAGCCGCAAAGATGACAATATGCTGAAAATCACAACGGACGGCAGAAAGGCTGCGCTTGACCTGAGACTTGTAGATCAGACAGCTACATTTACATATCAGTCTAAAGTGGCAAGGTGTACAGAAAATGTGGCTGATATTTACTTTAAGAATACTCAGAACAAATCTACACAGTTGATTTTCTGCGATACATCCACACCTAAGAACGGATTTAATATCTATGATGAACTAAAAACCGGTCTCGTAAACCTTGGTATCCCAGAGACACAGATTGCGTACATTCATGACGCTGAAACTGAAGCAAAAAGAGCGCAGCTGTTTATGAAGGTTCGTAACGGCGACATTCGTATTTTGATTGGATCCACATTCAAGCTTGGACTTGGCGTAAACATTCAAGACAGGTTGATTGCGCTTCATCACATTGATGTACCATGGAGACCTGCGGATGTAGGACGGATTTTGCGGACATTCAAAATAAAAAAGAATGTGGAGGTAACAG
>ENA-ORSL01003439-ORSL01003439.1-human-gut-metagenome-genome-assembly--contig:-NODE-3439-length-10249-cov-2.307338_pt1 | contig 10249 bp, 9 predicted proteins | sample MGYA00242190_ERZ509157 | MGnify/ENA primary metagenome ERZ509157 (study PRJEB26280, sample SAMEA2338664) | human gut metagenome | biome: human gut; feature: human-associated habitat; material: faeces... | reverse complement strand
TCGGGAAAAAGGCTTGACCTAAACCCTTTGCCTTGTGCTTATTTGTGCGGAATTTTTTGTGCTATACACGCTTATATAAAAACAGAGCTGCTGCATCCTGTGCAACAGCTCCATCTTTACTTATGCTTATGCTCAATTTCCCGATTCTATGCTTATCTCGTTGAATACCGAAAGCAGGTCATCGACCTTGGCGTTCTTCTTTTCCTCGCCCTTTATATCCATAACGCACTTTCCCTCGTGCATCATTACCAGTCTGCTGCCGTATTCCACTGCAAACCTGAGGTTATGTGTTACCATCAATGTTGTGACCTTTTTCTCCTTTACCACCTTATCGGTTATCTTCATCAGCGTTTCGGAGGATTTTGGGTCAAGTGCTGCGGTATGCTCGTCAAGTATGAGCAGGTCGATATCCGTCATTGAGGCGATTATCAGTGCTATAGCCTGTCTCTGACCGCCGCTGAGGTTTCCTACGGGAACGTTCATTCTGTTTTCCAGACCCATTCCGCAGGTCTCCAGCAGCGACTTATAATAATCGGTACGCTTTTTATTTACTCCTGCGCTCAGTCCGAACATTTTATTCTTATTATCCGCCAGCGCCATATTTTCAAGCACTGTCAGGTTTCCGCAGGTTCCCATTCTGGGGTCCTGGAGAACTCGTCCGATAGTTGCGGCTCTTTTATGCTCGGGCAGCTTGGTGATATCCTTTCCGCCGAATATCACGGAGCCGCTTTCGGGCATCATAGTTCCGCAGACCAGATTGAGCAGGGTTGTTTTTCCGCTTCCGTTGGAGCCTATGACGGAGACGAACTCCCCGTCCTCCACGGTGAAATTAAAGTCATTGAAAAGGACTGTTTCGTCAACTGTGCCTATATTAAAGACCTTATTGATATTTTTAAGCTCCAGCATATCACGCACTCCTTTTCAGCTTGTTTTTTACGGGCAATTTCTCGCTGAACACCAGTGCAATGGTGAAAAGCACTGCCATCAGGAGCTTGAGGTACTCGGTGGGGAGGTTCAGCGCCAGCGCAATGGTCAGGCAAGCCTTATAAAGCAGGCTTCCAAGGATTACCATTGTTGTAGGCTTCATGAACTTTACGTTCTTAAAGATACTGAGACCGATTATTACGGAGGCAAGTCCCAGCACTACCATTCCGACGCCCATCTGCTGGTCGGCAGAGCCTTTTGCCTGAGCAATAACGCAGCCTGCCAGTGATGCGAAGCCGTTTCCTATGGCAAGTCCCAGTATCTTTGCCTTGCCGGGGTCTCTTGCGAGCATGGTAACGTATTTCTCGTTATCGCCCACGGCTCTCAGGAGAAGTCCCGATTTGGTCTCAAGGTAAAAGTCCATTGCTATCTTGAATATCACCACAAGTATCAGCGAGATTATGGTTATTCTCCACTCGGCGGGCAGGGAAGCTGCTATTCCGGAGTTGAAGATAGTTGGCTTTCTGAAAAACGATGCAACAGTGATGCCGTTATTTCCCTTGAAAAGTATTACCAGGTTTATGGATAGCATTGCTGTATAAACGATAATTCCGCAGAGAAGGGGGCGGATACCCAGCTTTACGTGCAGCAGACCCGTTACCGTTCCCGCAAGCATACCCAGCACAAAGGAGATAAGCAGGCAGAGCCATGGGTTTACTCCTGCGATGATGAGCACTGCTGTTACCACTGCGCCCATTGGCATTGTGCCGTCCACGGACAGGTCGGGAAAGTCAAGAATGCTGTATGTGATGTACACGCCCATTGCAAGCAGCGCATACATAAGCCCCTCTTCAAGAGTGACACGGAAAATGTTCAGCAATATATCCATAAACGTTCAAACCTCTTTACAATTATTCTGCGTCTTCCTTATCGGCGGAAGTTACCTTTTCGGCATCTGCATAGCTGTCGGGGAGGGTGATGCCGAACTTATCCATTACCTCAGTATTTACAACAGCGGTACCGTCGGAGATCTTTCCTACGGGGATAGTGCCTGCGCTCTCGCCGCCGAGAACTCTTATGCCCATATCGGCAGTTGCCCTTCCGAGAGCCACATAGTCAATGGAAACGGAAGCCATGCAGCCGTTGATCACCTGCTCGATCTCGGAGCCGTAAACGGGGATATTAGCGGAGTTTGCCTGCTCGAGAAGAACGGTAAGGTTGCTTACAACGTTGTTATCGGTGAAGTTATTTACGCAGTCAACCTTTGTTACCAGGGAAGCGGCAGCCTGAGGAACATCGGCAGCGCCCTGAACGCCCTGGTCAACGATCTCAATGCCTCTGGGATCGGCAGCCTCTCTGAGGCTTGCAAGCTGAGAAACGGAGTTTGCCTCACTGGTGGTATAAAGAACGCCTATCTTCTTTACCTCGGGCTGAAGAGCCTGGATAAGATCAAGCTGAGCGCTGAAATCAAGAATATCGGAGGTACCTGTGCAGTTGCCGCCGGGAGCATTCATATCCTCAACAAGGCCTGCTGCAACGGGGTCGGAAACTGCGCAGAAGATAACGGGGATATCGGTATTTGCGGTAGCTGCGAATGCGGAAACTGCTGCGGGGGTTGCGATAGCGAATATCATATCGTACTGCTTTGCAGCCATGTTCTTTGCAATGGTATCGCAGGTAGCGCTGTCGAAGTTGCCGTCCTGTCTGTCGATGGTAAGCTCCAGGTCAGACTCGGTAAGTGCCTGCTCGATACCTGAGAAGCAGTTATCAAGTGAGGGGTGGCTGCCGTACTGGATAACGCCTATCTTGTAGCTGTTTTCGGAAACAGCCTCATCGGAAGCTACTGTCTCTGCATTGTCTGCTGCGCTTGTGTTGTCGGAAGCGTTATCGGTTGTGCTGCTGTTATCTGTTGCGCCGCAGCCTGCAAAAGCTGTAAGTGCAAGGGCTGCTGCCAGAATTGCTGATAATGATCTCATCTTTTTCATAATAAAACATCCTTTCTCAAAAAACGATCCTTAATAAAATAAAAAACTCCTGCCCCATAAAAATGGGACAGGAGATCATTTCCTGCGGTACCACCCAAATTGCGTAAAATTACGCCTCTCAAGCTGCAATGTACTGACATACACGCACCGAATAACGCACGGTCTTGCGTCTCCCCTAACCTTACGGCTCAGTTTGCCCTCATGAGTCCATTCACACCGACGTCCGCTGCCGCAATCACACCGCCTGCGGCTCTCTTAAAACGACCTTCCGATGATACTACTCTCAATCAACGGTTTAAATTATTTATTGGTTAAATAATACCACTATTATTTTCATTTGTCAAGGGGGACTTTTCACAGTAATCACAGGATTTCTGGTAAACTTTTTGTGAACATCTTACTGATTTGCCGCAGCAGTTACCTTTATTCTGCTTCTGATAAGGGCAGCTGCGCCAAGAGCGATGATGACCGATAGAAAATCCTTTACAAGATAAGGCACGGAAACCAGCAGTGCGCTTGACCAGAAGCCATTGCCCTTGATTATGGCAAACTGAGCCGCTCCGCAGGCATGGCACACAAGAACGCCCGCAATGCCAAGCACCACAGCCAGCCACTTGTGCTTTGACTCAATGCCCAGACCGCACAGGAACGCCATGAAGATAAAGCCCCATATAAAGCCGCCTGTAGGGCCTGCTATAGCGCCAAGACCACCCTTGAAGTTAGCGAACACAGGTGCGCCCACAGCACCCAGAAGTGCATACACCAGCAGGGAGACCGCTCCCTTTTTGCTGCCCAGCACATATCCGCAGAGGGCAACAGCCAGCGTCTGGAGTGTAACGGGAACGCCCGAGGGCATAGGTATAGCTATCTGAGAAAGCACTGCCACCACTGCGGTGAACATAGCTATCTGCACCATATCTTTAGTGGATATCTTTTTCTTTTTATTCTCTTCCATTTTAAAACCATCTTTCCAAATCGTAATCAAGCTAAACGTTTATCTCATGGTTTTATTTTAGCACAGGCAACGGCACTTGTCAACCGTAATTTAATTTCAAGTGTACAATATTCCCGCTTTTTACATTTTTATAATATTTGCCTTTGGCAAAAGGCAAAAAAAATCAGCCCATGTTGGAAAATCTCCCGACCGCCTTGGTAAAGCTTTCGATGGTCTTGTCGGCGTCGCCATGCTCTATTCCGTCACGGACGCAGTGCTTGATATGACCCTCGAGAACCACCTTTCCGCAGCCGTGAAGTGCGGACTTGGCTGCGTTTATCTGAGCCGGTATGTCCTCGCATGGAACGTCCTCATCTATCATTCTGTCTATAGCCTGCACCTGTCCGATTATTTTTTGAGCCTGCGGTGCAGGTTTTCCGAATCCATACACTGTTTCATTCAAATATCTCATTTTTCATATGCAGTACGCTTCCGCCGATAAGCTCTGTATCCGTGATGTCATGGGTAACGGCAATGACCGTTTTCCCGCTGATGTGGCTTATCATTTCGGCTGTTTTTATCCTGTTTTCGCTGTCAATGCCCCTGAAAGGCTCGTCCATAAGCAATATACCGCAGCTGCGGCACATGGCACGGACAATGGCTGTCCTGCGCTTCATTCCTCCTGAGAGGACTTCTGCGGGGCGGGTGATATCATCTTCCGAAAGCCCTGTGGATATGAGCATTTTGCGTATCTCGCAGCCGCTTTTATACGACACAAGGGCGCAGTTTTCAAGGGCGCTCAGCGCTCCGAAGAGCCTGTCCTCCTGAAACACCATGGAGATGCCGCCTGAGGGCACTTGTGAAATGCTGCCCGAAAAGTCCTCCAGTCCTGCGATAATGCGCAGGAGAGTGGTCTTTCCGCAGCCCGATTCACCCATTATCCATGAAAATCCGCCGTTTGCAAAGACGGCGGAAAAGTCTTTCAGCACGGCCTTTTCACCGTAGCTTTTGCAGATGTTATCGAGCCGCATTGGGGCGCCTCTTTTTTCCCTTTGAAAGGAACTTACGGAGGGTCTTTACGATAGCATCAAAGTTATAGATCGTCATTACGACAAAGCCAAGGATAAGTCCCAGCCAGTAAACGGCGGGCTGCTTTGCCATGATAACGCACATGATTATGATTATGGCGGTGTTAACGATAAGCTTGATATAATCCACACGGAAGAAGATTATCTTTCGGGCATCAAATATGCGGACCGCAAAGCAGGCAAAATAGGAAGACGCCGTTGCAATGGCTGCTCCCCACACGCCGAACTTGGGAATAAGGAGCCAGTTGAGAGCGATGTTCAGGACACCTGCCACAAGTGCTGTTTTGAAAGAGTTCATGGACTTCTTTCTTGTGGTGTAAATGGACGAAAGGAACTGGCAGAAGCACTGGAATATCATTGCCACGATAAGAATGGGAGTGAACTTATATGCGCTGAAAAAGCTGGTTATTCCGCTGTCGTCGCCCTTGCCTGTGAGCACAATGGTAAGGGGCTTGCAGAGCATTATAAGGCCCGAAGCGGCAATGAACAGCAGCGAGGAATATGCTCCGAACACATTTTCGTAGAACTTGCCGATATAGCGGCTGTCACGCTCCTCGATAGAGGACATCTGCCACGCCTGATAGAAGATAGTCGTTACCAGCATGAGCAGTGTGGGGAGCTTGTTGCCCACAGCGTATATTCCGTTGGTATCCGCATTTATCATGCCCACGATGAACCATCTGTCGGAAGCGGAGGTTATCCACCAGAGCAGATATGTGGGGATAAGGGGGGCGGAGAATTTAAGCATCTCCCTGATGAGCTTGGGACTGATGAACGACGTATCCAGCGACTTGTTGAGTCCTGCGATAAGGGTAAGCATACAGAGGGAAAGTCCGTCGGAAATAACGATAGACAGAATATATCCCGTAACGCCAAGCTTGAAGCCAAGCAGAAGAACCAGGTTGCATATTACCTGAGTGAGGACGGAGAATATGCCGTCCGCCGCAAAGAGCTTTACATAACCCCTTGCCCTGACGTACTGGGAGGCGATCTGCCTGAAGCATGAGAAATAGCAATAGATATACAGCAGGAAGCTGTAATCACCTATGGTGTTTATCTTTGACACCAGCGGCGTAAACAGCATAAACACGGTCATGCCGAAAAGCACGCACAGGTTGGCGCAGGTATAAACCTTGCGGTGGTCGTACTCGTTATCCATACCGAAGCGGATAACGGCATCGGACATACTGAACGTTACCAGCGGGACGAGGATATTAACAGTCTGATAGATAAGGTCAACAGTGGAATACTCGCCCTCGCTCATTACACGGGTATAGAGGGCTACCAGCAGGAATCCCAGCAGCTTTGTACCGAATGAGCCGACAGCAAAAACGAGAGTATTTCCGAACAGCTTTTTATATTTATTCATTGGCATTCTCCCGAAAATCGTTGTAATTTACATATAGATATATTATATCATACTTTTTTCAAAAATGGAATAGCCAAACAAAATTTTTAACAGCGATAAAATCGCACAGGTTAAGCGCTTACTAAAAAGTCAGCACAAATAAGAGCAACGAACAATATAACCAATCCACACCGCAGAGTTAAGCAAAACAAACAGCAGATACTCGATGTCACCAATAAAATTTGATAACACAAGGTAATGAACACTTTTATAAAATTGCTTACCCAATAGCCAAAGAAATACAAATAAAAGAACTGAGTGAAACCCAAACCCGTAAATATAGCTATAGAAAAGAGTGCAAATAAATGAACGGGGTCCGGTCTCCGGCGGCAAGCAAAATGTAGGGGGATAAAAAACGGTAGGGAATGGGGGGGGGCAAGGAAGAGATGAGTGCTTGCCTTTTTCAAGGCATGGAGAAACCATCAGGGGGAAGGGGAATGCCGTTTTTTGCCCTTGCTTTAGTTTAATTAACCTTTGGTTAATACTTCCCACCTGGTGGTGTCTCCTTTGCATTAGGTACGGACAGATTAAAATGGTATGCAGATATGTCCGTACCTGCGCCTATCGGCGGAAACTGAAATCGCCGTTCCTGACGGAACATCTCTCAGTTTCAAGCCGGCTGCATAATAAAGTTTTTAGTTTATTTGAGATATTATTATCATTTGTGAGACTTTGAATTTTCGGTGCAGGCGGCTTTATGGATTTTCTTATTTGTCCGCTGTCGGTTTGATTATTCTTACCGCAAACGAACGGATTTCGTAGGTAAACGTAGTTTACCACTGCGGCAAGGGCGACAAGGTGGCGCCGCCCCCTTGACCCCTGCCACCTTTGAAAAGGTGGACTAAACTTTTTACCTTTGTGTTTATTTGTGCCGGCTCTTTTAATAGTCTGCTGAGCTTTTATTTCATAAACACAAATGAGCGGAGATTGAACAGATCTCTTGCCTTGAAATACTCCCCTGTCCAGCCGCTGTAGGGTGATGATACCTTTAAATATACAGCGTGCCTTCCCGTTACGCATTTTACGGGGCAGGTGATGATTCCGCCGTTTCTGCCCACATCAAAGGAGCCTATCTCCTCATCGTCCGCAAAGATGTGAACGGTGCAGTCACAGCCGCAGCCGATGATATCAGCTGAAAATTCCATGTTTTTTCCCGTAAAGTCATCGCCGAAATCATAATATTTGTAGCCTATTTCGCAGCCGTCTGTGATATTGATTATGACCCTCTCAAACACATTCTTTTCGATGATGGTTGCGCCGCCTTTAAGTACGCAGGCAATATCAGCGGGAGTTATCTCATAAGGATCAAGCGCCTCTTCAAATCCGAGAGAGGTCATTTCCACGGGCGGGATAGTGCCGTCGGGGAGAATTTCGATTCTCTCCACGCAGCCACGCCTTGACATTATAGTGCCGTTGGTCATTCTGTGGTAGAATATGTACCACTGACCGTTTATGCAGGCAACGGAGCCGTGGTCGTTTCCGCCCGGGTAGTCAACGCCGTTATCCACGATATAGCCACGGTATGTGAACGGGCCTGTGGGTTTATCGGAGGTGGCATATGCAAGGCGGCTTCCCTGCTTTGGTGAATAGATGAGATAATATGTGCCGTTTATTTTTCTCGGCGAGCAGGCCTCGAAGAACAGGCTTTCCTCTTCCGCAAAGCCATGCTCCTTGTCGGGAACTATGGGGATAATGTGCTCGATAACGGTATCGCCGCTTATCTCGTACATATTCTGGGAAACTTCCGCCATAAAGGAGCGTTCAAAGCCGCAGTAGATATATACTCTGCCGTCGTCGTCAACAAGCACGCCCGGGTCGATGAACCAGCCGTTACAGCATATCTCATCGGGAACGGTGTATTTATATTTGCTCAGGAGCTTGAAAGGCCCCTCGGGACGGTCGCTTACGCCTACGCAGCCTGTGGCGTTGATGATATAGGCATATAAATAGTACTTGCCGTCCTTTTCCACAACATCGGGAGCAAAAAGCTGATTGTTCTCCCCTGTCCAGTCGGTATTGGCAGGACGGCCTTTCTCGGCTTTTGTGCGGAATATCTCGCCGTGGCATGTCCATTTTGACAGATCGTTAAGGGGTGCGCTCCAGCATTTGAGCACATAGTCGCAGAAGCTGTCCGAGCCTGCGTTGTCGTGGGAGCCGTAAACGTATATGCGGTCGCCGAAAACTCTCGGCTCGCCGTCGGGGATATATTCCCACTTGGGAAGGTATGGATTTGACATAAGAAACCGTCCTTTCGTCAGTAGGACGGTTACTCCGCCATACTGAATTTTAAAGTGTATTTATAACGTCCTCGGCGATCTGATCGGGAGTGAGGCGGTTTGCTTTCATTACCTCACCTGCGTCATATCTGTCGAGAAATTCTTTCCTGAGACCGTAGCACAGCACCTTCATATCGGAATTGCCGTAGAAGCGTGCGATCTTCTCGCCGAAGCCGCCGTTCAGGATACCGTCCTCCAGAGTGATAACAACGGAGTGGTCTGCTTCCAGCTTTTCCAGCAGTTCATCGTCTGTGCCTGTGATAAAATAGGGATTTATGAGAGTGGGCTTTTTGCCTGTTCTGCTCTCAATAGCCTTTGCTGCCTGCTGACCGAGACCGTAGAAGCTGCCCAGTGCGATTATTGCCACGCTGCTGCCCTGCTCGGTGACTTCATACTTGTTGAGCTTGCTGAAATTCTTTGCTACAGGCTTTCCGTCGGAGATAACGCTTGCGGGAACACGGACTGCAACGGGGTGTTCGTTCTGCTCAACAGCCCAGTCTATCATGGCAAGATAATCTTCCTTGGTAACGGGAGCAAGATATACAAGGTTCGGGATATTTGACAGCATTGGAATATCAAAAATTCCAAGGTGAGTTACATCGCTCATTCCGTAAACGGAAGCAGCAAACACTGCAATAGCAGCGGGATTGTTGTTGATGCAGAGGTCCTGGGACATCTGGTCATAGGTGCGCTGAACGAATGAGCTGTAAACGCCGTAGAAGGGCTTTCCGCCGTTTGCGGCAATTCCCGATGCAAGAGCAACGGCGTGCTCCTCGGCAATGCCCACGTCGATGAACTGGCTGCCTGCCTCTTTGCGCTTTTGGGCATCAAAGCCCATTACCATGGGAGTGCCCGAGGTTATGGCGCATACGGACTTGTCCGCTTTCATCTTCTTCATAAGGAAGTCAGCGGTTATTGTGCCGTAATCCTCACCGTCAGCGGTGAAAAGGGGCTTGCCTGTCTCGGGGTCAAAGGGCATACACCAGTGCCACTGCTCCTTGTTTGCCACAGCGGGAGCGTATCCTCTGCCCTTTTCGGTAACGATGTGGACTACAACAGGAATTGTGCTGTCCTTAACGCATCTGAACGCATCAATAAGCGAGGGAATGTCATTGCCGTTCTCAACGAAAACATAGTCAAGACCCATTGCACGGAAAAGATTGCATTCGCTCTTTCCCTTGGTTTCTCTCAGCAGCCTGAGGTTTTTGTAGATACCGCCGTGATTTTCGGCAATGGACATATCATTGTCATTTACAACGATGATGAAATTGCCCTTCATCTCGCCTGCAAAGTCGAGACCTTCCATAGCCTCTCCGCCGCTGAGTGAGCCGTCGCCGATAACTGCGATAACATTGCCCTTTTCACCTTTAAGGTCACGGGCTTTTGCAAGACCGCTTGCCAGGCTTATGGAAGTGGAGGTGTGACCGATGGTGAAGAAGTCATGCTCGCTCTCGGAAGGCTCGGTATATCCCGAAACATCGTCCAGATGGTCAGCGTAAAGGAAAGCGTCTTTTCTTCCTGTGAGCATCTTGTGGCAATAGCTCTGGTGAGACACATCGAACACCATTTTATCAACAGGTGAGTCGAAAACATAGTGCAGAGCAATTAGCGTCTGCCGGAAAAACACCACTTTT
>ENA-ORSL01003436-ORSL01003436.1-human-gut-metagenome-genome-assembly--contig:-NODE-3436-length-10251-cov-2.230581_pt1 | contig 10251 bp, 8 predicted proteins | sample MGYA00242190_ERZ509157 | MGnify/ENA primary metagenome ERZ509157 (study PRJEB26280, sample SAMEA2338664) | human gut metagenome | biome: human gut; feature: human-associated habitat; material: faeces... | reverse complement strand
TGCCGCCCCCGAAGATACAAAGAATCATTGTTTCACAAGCTAAAAAAGAAAGGAATATATATGGGTTTCGTAGTATTGCATATGGAAAAGGCGCACGGTTCCGACAGCGGAACGACCGCCCACATAGAGCGTTTCATCATACCGAAGAACGCAGACCCCACACGCACGCACCTGAACCGAAAACTCGTTGCCTACCCCGACGGGATAAAAGACCGTTCGGCGGCTATCCGGAGAAGACTGGAAGAAGCGGGGCTGACACGCAAAATCGGAAACAACCAAGTACGGGCAATCCGAATCAACGTGTCGGGAACGCACGAGGACATGGAACGCATCGAAAGGGAGGGGCGTTTGGACGAGTGGTGCGCCGACAATATGAAATACTTCGCCGACACGTTCGGAAAGGAGAACATCGTGGCGGCGCACCTGCATCGGGACGAGGAAACGCCCCACATACACGTCACGCTCGTTCCCATCGTCAAGGGAGAGCGCAAGCGCAGGAAAAGGGAGGAGCAGGCGAAGAAGCGATACCGCAAGAAGCCGACCGACACCGTGAGGCTGTGCGCCGACGATATTATGACACGCCTAAGGCTGAAATCCTACCAAGACACCTACGCCGAGGCGATGGCGAAATACGGGCTGCAAAGGGGCATAGACGGCTCGAAAGCACGGCACAAGTCCACGCAGCAGTATTACAATGAAACGAAGAAACTCGCCGACAGCCTCAAAGCGGAGGTGGTGGATTTGCAGCGTCAGAAAGAAACGGCGCAGGAGGAACTAAGACGGACGAAAAAAGAGATACAGACCGAGAAGCTGAAAGGGGCAGCCACGACCGCAGCCGCCAACATCGCCGAGAGTGTCGGTTCTCTTTTCGGCAGTAACAAGGTCAAGACGCCGGAGCGGGAGAACGCCGCCCTGCACAGAGAGGTAGCCACGCACGGGGAAGCCATCGAAGCCCTGCAAACCCGAATACAGACCATGCAGAACGACCATCACCGTGAACGGATGGAGCTGGAAGCCAAGAACTTGTCGGAACTTAGCCGTAAGGAGGCTGCGCATACGGAGGAAACCACGAGGCTCAAAAATCGGATTTTGTGGCAAAACCACATTATCGGCTGTCTCAGTTTCCTGCTGCTCAAAACAAGCGACATCTTCCGCAAGGCTGTTCACTGTGTAATTCGTTTTGCCCGTGATTGTTACAAGCCGCGTTTTGATACGGAGCAAGTGTCAGACATCAAGTGTGTCCTTGACCTGTTCGGAGATGACAGGCAATCACATCGGGCGGCAGGGGATTTCCTGTATTTCACAGCCAAGCAAAAAGGGGAACTTGATAGCCGGGAGCAAATCAAAGCCAGACGGGAAGTGAATAACGTGGTGGAAGGAGATTATGACCAACAGCAGAAGAGAGGATTTTCGATGAGAAGATAGATTGTAGTATATCCCCTATCAGTAAATAAGAGAGCCATATTACTTCTGAAAAGAGTTTTATATGGCTCTCTGAAAAAAGTAGGAAGGGGGTTACCAATATTCTATGGTTCGTTTTTCCGTGTATTCTTCGGAATTGGCACAACTGACTTTCCGCTCTATCCAATTCTTCTGCTTATCGAACTTGGTATAGGTATAATGATAGGTAGTGGTTCCATCTGCCGAATGCTTTTCTACCATCGTTGCCGGATATTTGCTGTCACCTTTATAGCTGTATGTATGGGTAACGTAGGCCATGTATGAAGTAAACTTATGACTGGTGATACGGTTGCGCTTATCAAACGTATAAACCTGGTCAAGTTCTGTATTGGTGGATGCATCCGAACAAATATCCGAACGTTTGCCATCCTCTATGGTAATATTGACAACCACATCGTCCCAGCTATCCAATTTATAGGATGTTGGCGTGATGTATTTGTAAGTACTCGGGCCGTTATTGTAGAAGTCTTCTTTGAAGATGAGATTGCCTGCCTGGTCGAATTTATAAGAGTTTTCGCTGCTTTTTACAGACTTGACCACACCGTTCAGCCCGTAAATGTCTGTTCCTTTGTAGCGCAGGGTCTCTGCCTGAGCAGATTGCCTGCCTTCTCCAACTGTTTTTTGGGAAGCTATTGTTTCTTCATCCCAGTAAGAGATGGTGCGAGCCACAGTCAGGGTAGGAGTTTCGCCCGGCTTGACTGAAGGAGAACGGTCTTGATTCGATGTAAATCCATATCTGGTTGCTTTATAATAGGTACGCAAAGCCGGTATCTCATCAATATTGGCCGGGAAGGTAACGGTAGCCTGTGTCCAGTTACCCTGTTCATCATACACATATTCATAGGAGATGGTAAACTTCATGTCATCCACCCGCCAGCTATTGCCACTGCTCTTATATACCCCACCGTTGTATGTCCAAGAGGCCAAATCACCGTGTGAGTTGTACGTAAAGCTGCTGGTAGCAGTCAGCGTTTCTGTGCCTTGGTCAAATTGAACGGGCATCTTTTCTACTGCCTGTGTACACATATGACCTGTGTAGGTATAGGTGGTCACCGATTTTCCCATCTTGTAGCCGTCGATGCCTTTTAAAAACAGGTTTGGAGTATTCGGTGTTTCAAAAGACTGCAAGTGGGCGAGCGAATCGAACCGGAGTTTATAGAGGGTTACACCGGCTTCTGTGGCCAGAGAGCGTTCTTTTTCGGGTAAGATGGATTTTAAAGTACCATTCCGATGATACTCATACAGATAGTTCCATGTGCCCGGATTTCCTCCCTGGTCTCTTTCACGTCGGACAAGGCGACCGGCACTGTCATAAACAAAGCCATTGTCTTTATATCTCCGTTTATAGCGTCCGTCATACACCGACTTGATCAGGGTCAGATTGGAACGGCTGTCATACTCATAAGAGATGACATCGAAGCCGGATGCCCCTACATTAAAAGATGTGCGTCGCTGTTCGGACAGGCGACCGTTCGACAGGAATTCGTACTGAGAGGTGTACGTCACACCCCAGGCCGCATTGTGGTAATCATACGATACCTGTTTCGGATATCCCCTCAATCCCATCTTTGCCCAATCCGTAGGATAGTTTACGAAATAAGGCATCAGTTCTTCCATGTTCATATCCACCCTAACCGGGTCAAAATACACTTGTAGCGGTGTATAGGGTTGGTTGCTTTCATCGCTGCTATTACAGCTTGCTGTTCCTAGGGTCAGCAAGCCGAAAAGACTGAGAGCCTGTATGGTCTGTAACGCTTTCATGTTTTTTTTACTTTTGATGATTGGTCTGATGATTTTCTTCACAAGGAATCTGCTTACTCCAGCGCTGATAATAGATTCTCCAAATAGGATAATCTCCCACCTTATCTATACAGCACGAATGCAGATAACAGTTTCCGTGTATCGGACTTTCCGCTCCCAGCAATCCAGAAATATATTCACTTCCCTTTCCGGACAGAACGATTCTGCCTTCATTGATTACCCGATGGAACGAACAGCCTCCGAAACTGCCGATTATACCTCCTACGCAGGAATATTCAGATGTCAGGTTATTCTTGATTTCGATGTTGCTAGCATTATACAAATCCAGCGGATAAATGCGTTCGTAGTTATGTGGCTGCAGATTGCCGCATACTCCTCCGATTTCAAATGTTGCGGAAGTATTCTGCGTATCCAACCGGATATTTCCCCAATTATGGAGATGTTCTATGTCTGTTTCATTGGTCCAGAACTGTCCGAAAACACCACCGATGCAGTTGTGTTCAGGTTGGGCATCGGCTTTCCACTGCACGGTCAAATTGCCTTTATTCTCAACGCAAACATCCCCCTTGATAAAGACCTTACCATAATTGGTAACCACCCCGATGACTCCACCTATATCGGCATTACTACAAGGATTGACAGTGATATTGCCTTCGTTAACCACCTTGCCACGCAAAGTCACTTCCACTTCGGAGCCGTAACTATTCAGATGTCCGATAAGGCCGCCCAGCCAAAGTGTACAGATGCCCTTATTGTCGGCGAATGATATATCTACCTTGCTGGTACAATTCTCGATACATCCATTCTTGAACTCTCCCGCCAGTGAACCGACAGACAGGATATAACTGTCTTCTCTTTTTTGAGCGTCAATGGTCATGTCACCTGCCAATGTCAGGTCTTTGACCACCGTTCCTTTCTCACCACCCATTTCATCAAACAGACCGGCACTAAACGAACCCTGAGAATTCTCTTCAATGACCACCCGTATTCCATCGAAAGTAATGATATGTCCGTTGCCGTCGAACTCCCTAACCGGGAATTTAATAGGTGTCCATTCACCGCTGATTTCGATGTCCTTCACCAGTTTAATCCGCACTTCATCCGCCGGAATCTCCTTGCCTGCATCGGTGAGTAGCGTTTGCACTTCCATGTTTTTATCCTTGATTTCGAACGTTTCGTTCAGGAAACGCAGTTCACTCTCTTTTCCGATTTCAAACACCTGTTCCGCCTCGTTGAAATGCAAAGCAGAGACTTTCTCTTCGCATGATATCAGCCCCAAAGACAGACATGCAATCAGGTAAGCTATTCTTTTCATAATGCTGTTCTTTTTACATATCTGCTGCATAATTCTCACCCTCCATGATAAACGTTTGAGCCTCTTTCCAATAGTAAATCACATATGGTTTAATTGAACCCATTTGGCTGATGTCCTGTGTAGGCATTCCGCTGAAACGGGTAAAGACCACAGCGTTTCCCTCTATCTCTCCCGCATAATACTCCACGGTAGGGGTAGGGATGCTTTCACCTTGCGGAGGATACATGGTAATCTTCTCCATAAACACCTGATTTCCTTTTTTCTCCAGAGTGAACGAAGTCAAGTCTCTACCATATTTTTTAGTAAAAGCTTCTTGGGGAATAGTATTGTCTTTCAGATAGAAAGCATACTCGGGAGAGATATACCCCACACGCTTGTCCTTAGCAGAAAGTTCCACCTTGAACCATCCTTTTTCTTTCCCCAGCACCCTGAAACTCTGTCCCCGGTCGGCTTTCATCAACGGAGCACCCGATACCGGTGTGGAACGGACGTTGATCTTGTCTCCTCCGCTGATGAATACGTAGTTACATTTGTCTTTCTGCTTGAACACTACCGGATCTGAACCGGGCGGCAAGAAAGTCACTTCCCGGGTGGCGGGATTATATTTGAACTCCGCTTTCTGTTTTCCCATACCTCCTTCTACGGCTACCGAAGCTCCGGTTCCATCAATGCGATAGATTTCCACAACACTATAGGTAAGCCCAGAGCCCCCTTCAGACACATTGTAAGCGCCGTAACTGCCATCTGTCGGTGTGCTGTACAGGTCTATTTCCAACTGAATCTGGCAGTTGTCTTCCCAATATTCCCACTTGCCCGCAAAAGGTTTGGTATTATCCGACTGTGTAGCGGCGTGTACACTCAGAAAACTACAAACAAGGCTTATCAAACTAAAGCAAATCCATTTTCTCATATTATACATTGTTTTATTGTTGTTTTAGTTTCTGTACATCAGAGCTTAAAGTTTATGGGCAAGGTAAATTCCATATCTACAGGATTATCGTCCTGTGTGCCAGGCTTCCAGCGAGGCATGGACTTCACCAATCGGATAGCCTCCTTGTCCAGGTAATAATCCACCGGATTGGGCACCCGGACATTGTCGATGGAGCCATCACTCTTGACCGTAAACTTCACCACTACTCGGCCTTGAATCCCCGATTCCTGACACACCTTCGGATATTTCAGGTTCTTGGATATAAATTCCACCAGCGCATTGAAGCCGCCGGGAAATTCAGGAGCTACCTCGCGTTTGTCTTGCAAGAACTCTGAGTGCATAGAGAGATTAGTCGATGCAGTCGTTTCTGTTGTCATTGCTGCATTCATTTGATTGAAAGCCTGTGCTTCTGCACCCAGACCCATCCAAAGGGCAGCGAACAATCCTGCCCCAATCATTTGTTGTTTCATACCTATTTCGTTTTAAAATTTATTATTCGTTCAAACCGGCACAGAGAACTTTCTGACCGTCAACACCTGTGTCCTGAATCATGCTGACCTTCCCGTTTTATACCCGATGAAAGGAATCCCCGATTCTCCGATACAAATGACCGTCATCCCCATCATACATGTTTCCCTCCAACTGTCTGAGTCGAGTCCGCATGCCTTCTGCATTGATGATGGTGTAGAGACCGTCGGCCGTCGGGCAACCATGTTCATTTGGTGTACCATCTTTATCTGACAATATTCCACCCGGCATGAGGTTGATTTTCAGTGTCACAGCCAGGACTATCGCTATGATCACCAATGCCACCAACACAAAGACCATACAAGCGGAAAGTATGGCGATGGAAACAGACCCCAAGGCATAAAGGAAGCAGACCGCCAATGCCGTAAGCAGATTTTTACCTGCCAACTGGAACAGGATAATACCTATCTGAATAACCTGGCAGATGCCGATACCCCAATATATATAGGTAGGATCGTAGCCACCAATGCCCCAGATGACCAGTGCTATCAATCCGAGCAGCCAAGTATATATACCAAATTTCAAGTTGACAATCCTGTTTGCTGTCATCGACACATCTTTCAAGGTCATCAGAAAAAAGACCAACAGATTGACAAGCACATAGATGAAGAAGATGAAGTTGACAATAATAAGCCACCATGAATTGACAAAGGAATGCATGAAGAACCACAAAGAATTGCTCCCCATCTTCGCCACGTAGAACAGGATGAAAGAGGATGTTATGGTTAACAATACACCGTTGATAACAGCCCACTTCCGGTAGTTTTCTCCATCTTTTGTCCGAACGTTGAGCGACAAATGGCGGATGAATTTGCACTCAAACCACATGAAGAGTGTCAGCACACCGATAAGGGCAGCCATCCACCGGTAGCCGTCACCCTCCCAGTCGAGCAGCTTGTACCACTGCTTCATCCGTACAGGAGCACTACTCTTCGGCGAGGGACTTTCTGCCAGCACGAGGTATTGTGCTTTCAGATAGCCCGTAGTGCCCTGGTAGTTCACTTGCACCCAGTCTGACTTCCCTTGCAGCTCGCTGGCCGCCAAGGGGCAATCTACAATATCGCCGTTCTGTAACTTCACCAAAATCTCGGATTTTACCGACGGTTCACTTCTCATATTCAGAGACGAACTAACATTCACCTTATACGGGTATGCCCCAAGGGAGAGAGCAATCCAGCATACAGCCAGAAATACCCAGAGACGTTTCATATCCATAGCCATCAATCATCTCGTGAGAAATCAAAAGGAAGAAAAAAAGTAATGACGAAAAACAAGGCCATCATTCCGAGTTGGAAAATCCACTTGACAAGAAAAACAAAGAGAACCAACAATAGAATGGCAAAGATTAGCATGACAATCGGGTAGTCGGATGCCCAGGAAGCTGCCGACAGCGGCAATACAGATAGTGTAATCATATATTGGATAAGGCCAGTACAGTTCCTACACAGCCATTAATTAAACCACGAAGCGTGGAACTGCAATGCCACGTCTTCAATGGAGGTCCTGAGAAAACCCTTAGATACAGATGTAGTAATAGCAGCCCACGCTATAGCGTGAGAACCACTATGCTATTCTTGTATCTAATTAGAAATTTCTCAGGTTTCCATTGACAAGATAAGCATAACGCTTCTTCAAATTCTAATATGTCTTGGAGGGAGTTTTCTCTCTCCGAATGCAAAAATAGCGAAAAATGTTTGAAAAAGAAGTGGGTAGAGCAAAAAGTTATCCATTCTTTATTTCTTTTTACTTGGTAGATTAAAAATAATAGATTAACTTTGCATCAACAAATCCCGCCCGCTTCCCGTAAGATTAGCGTACCCAGCGGGACATTTTTTATTTATGGGGATTAGATACACGCACCAAGCCATAACCACAGAGCAACAAATTGACATTCTCAAAGAAAGAGGTTTGCTCATTGATGATGTTGAGCAAGCTATTGAAGTTCTTGACACCATCAGTTATTTCCGTCTTGCAGGTTATTGGCGACATTTTGAAATTGACCGTTTCACACATCAATTCAAGGACGGTAGTAGTTTTGCTGATGTTATAGACCTTTATTTTTTTGATAAACAACTTAGGGCTTTATTGTTTACTGCCATCCAAACGATTGAAGTTTCTGCCGCACAAAAATAATCAAGCATTTTGCCCTCAAATTTGGTGCATTTTGGTTTATGGACGAAAACTATGCTACCAACAGAACACGTTTCGTCGCAAACTTGACAGTCATCCGTAAAGAAGTATCTCGCTCGCACGATGATTTTATCACCGAACATTTTCGCAAGTACAGCGAACCCGACCTGCCTCCTGTATGGAAAACATTGGAGGTTGTCTCAATGGGTACACTTTCAAAACTCTATGCAAATTTTTCGGACGCTGCGGCAAAACACGCTGTAGCAAGAGAGTTCGGTTTGAACCATCACAAATTTTTCAGAAGTTGGTTGGAATGTCTTGCCGTACTTCGTAACTGTTGTGCCCACCATTCAAGACTGTCAAACCGTGTCTTTCCTGTCAAACCAATGATGCCGGAGCGTATGCCTCATACTTGGATTGCAGACTTCTCATTCCGTGAACAGACTCTTTATCCGCAACTGTGCTATGTAGTGTACTGGCTTAACTCTATTTCTTCCAGCAATACTTTCGTTGCCGACTTCAAGCTATTATTGGCAAAACATCCATCCGTTAGGACGCAATTATTAGGTTTTCCTCGTAATTGGGAGCAAGAACCTTTATGGAAATAATGAATACCTGAAAAATAGGGAATAATATCAAACAAAATAAACTATTTTTGTTGTGGCTTAGAGAGTGAGCCAAAACAGATGTGGAATATCGGAAGTAAATAGCATTGAAAAGAGAAAAAGCACTCATATTGATATGTCAAATGAGTTAAGAATTAATAAAAACGTTAAATCTTCATCTTTTAGAATACATCATTAAAGATTACGACCATATTTCGGACTTATTGCTTATAAAATATTGAGTAATAATCGGTTGTAAATACCATTTTTATACTACTTCGGTGTTCCTTTTTTCTATAACGTCTCAATAATACTTCTTTGTTTCTCGATAAACGCAATCCTCTGTGCCTCTCCACTACCTGAAATCAGAGTAGAATGTCTTCTCAACGACTGTATCCAGTTCTTCTGTATCTCACAGATTTGCGGGCTTTGCGAATCCATGGAATTGATGGAATATACCCTAAAAAGGCTGATTTGGTAATCCTTATTGGCAACATAGGTATAAGTCGCTTCAAAATCAATGTTCGACAGGTAAATGTACAATTCATGTCCATTGCTATACTCTCCTTTCACTGATAAATGTTCCAGGTCGATGAGTAACTGTTGCAGTTCGTTCTTCAGATACATGACGTCTGGCGTAGATATCAGATTCAATCCGGCAAAATACTTAATCTCTTTTACAAAAGAACTGAATACGTTGCTGTCCCATATAAAGTAGGTTTTTCCGGCTCTCTTTAATCCTTCGCTCAATTTCTTGTGAGAAGCGACTATTTTGTCGGGCACATGCATGTCGCTCAGAGAATTGGGAGTCTTCACTTTCCCATTCTGGTAAATCCACCGGCACAGGCGGAACTTGGACAGATACTCATAGGCCGAGTAAAAGGTAAAAGGAATTGTATTGGTTGCAGAATACACTTCAGTGGCACTGTCTCCTTTCATGGAATTGAAGATTCGCAGGTAACGCTCTACTATTTCATGATAACTTTCATATAAATTGGGTGAATGCAGAAGATTCACATCGAAAGTGACCCGGTTGGATAGATGGTTTCCGATAATCTGGTCGATGGAAATACCCAGATTATGGGAAATTACGGCTATTTCATCAAAGGTGAATGCGACTTCCCCCCGCAATCTGCGGTAGACGGCCTCTTTCCCCATATATAATGTATCTGTCAGATAATTGGCTAAGTTCTGCCCTGGGGGAATTCTCTCTTTCATTTCGTTAATCAACTCTTTTACAATGTAATTTTTGGTCATAGCCTTTTCTTTTTTGTTAATAATCAAATGTCATAGGACGAATTTGTGACATATACAAATATAGAGCTTGTTAACGGAACTTTTGTGATTGAAATCATGTGGTGAAAACGATAGTCTTTTCTGATTGAAAAGAATGTGAAGGTAAATAGTTGAAAGATGAAAAAAAACAGATAGTAGTTCTATCTGTTTTCGAAATCAGGCACTTATTATTTGAAAAATTTCAGTTTTCGGAAAAAAGGAGCTATAGTGCATCGATAATTTCT
>ENA-ORSL01003430-ORSL01003430.1-human-gut-metagenome-genome-assembly--contig:-NODE-3430-length-10262-cov-2.909964_pt1 | contig 10262 bp, 7 predicted proteins | sample MGYA00242190_ERZ509157 | MGnify/ENA primary metagenome ERZ509157 (study PRJEB26280, sample SAMEA2338664) | human gut metagenome | biome: human gut; feature: human-associated habitat; material: faeces... | reverse complement strand
CGTCGCTGTACTCCAGCCACTATCCCGCCTTCCGTGAAAAGGTGGCAGCCCTCAGCCAGGATACCTTTTATCACGGCGTGCATGTGGACGGCGTGCACCTGGGCGGCATGACGCGCGATCAGGCGCGCCAGGCGCTGACGCAGAACGCCGCCTATAGCGATCAGCAGTTTTCCCTGCCCGTAACCATTGACGGCAAGACCTGGACGATCACGCAGCGCGAGCTGCCCCTGACGCGCAATATCGACGCCGTGCTGGACGAGGCCTACGCCATCGGCCGCCAGGGCATGCTCGATACGCTAAGCGGCAGCGGCACTCCCTTTGAGGCGCGGTATCAGCAGGTTTCCTCCGCCGGGCAGGAGGGCGCGTACCTGTACACCCAAATCACCTATGATAAATCCACCGTGCGCGCGCTGGCCGAAACGCTGGCCGAGCGCGTGAACGTCAAAGCGCAGGACGCAAGCATTTATCAGTTTGATTTTTCCAGCCGCAGCTTTCAGTTTATGCCCGAGCAGGTGGGGCAGGAAATCGACAGCGAGGAGATTTACAACGCCATTATCTCCCGCATGGACGCGCGCAATTACAGCACCGTCACCCTAACCACCCAAAAGACCCAGCCTAATGTCACCGTGGCGCAGCTGAACCAGAGCTTCGGCCTGATTTCCAGCTACACCACCTCCACCGGCAACCTCAAGGGCTACAACCGCACCAGGAACATCGAGTTGGCCTGTGCCGCCGTGACCGGCACGGTGGAAAGCGGCAAAACCTTCTCCTTTAACAGCACCACAGGCCGCCGCACGGTGGATAAGGGCTATCTGCCCGCCGGCGCGATTGCCCAGGGCGCAAGCGTGGAGGAAGTGGGCGGCGGCGTGTGTCAGGTATCCAGTACGCTGTTTAACGCCGCAGCCATGGCCAACATGGAAATCGTCTATTCCAGCCCGCATGCCTGGCCCAGCACCTACGTGGCTCCCGGCCGCGACGCGACGGTGGACTGGCAAAGCTATCAGTCGCTGGAGCAGAGCCTCGACCTTAAATTCAAGAACACCAGCGACTATCCTATTTTCATTGTGGCCTATGTAACGGGCAGCAACTACAACAAGGATTGCAAGTGCACGGTGGAAATCTACGGCGTGGCTTTCAAGGACGGCATCAGCATCGATTTGCAGACCGAGCTGGTATCAACCACCCCTGCGCCGACCGAAATTGAGCTTCGTCTGAACACCAGCCTGGCCTATGGCGAAACCAAAACCGTCCGCAAGGCGCGCGACGGCTACGTATACAAGACCTACCGCGTTTATTACCAGAACAGCGTGGAGGTACGGCGCGATTTGCTGCGCACCTCCACCTATCGCACGTATTCCCAGATCGACGAGTACAACTACTGATCCTACACAAGCAGCGTCGAAAGGAGCGAGGCACATGCGCAAGGGCGAAGTGCGCCGGCAATCCATCATCGAAGCCTCCGAAAGGCTGTTCAGCGCCAAGGGCTATCTGGAAACCACGGTGGACGATATTCTGGCCGAGCTGCAATGCAGCAAGGGCAGCTTTTATCACTACTTTGATTCCAAGCTGTCCGTGCTGACCGCCATCTGCGAGGAAAAGGTGCGGCTGTGGTTTGACGCATACAAAAAAACGCGCGTCACCAGCACGCGCGAGCGGCTGAACGTGCTGCTGCGCTGCACGCAGCCCTTCCGGCCGGAGGAGGAGGATTTTCTGTTCATGCTGCTTCGCCTGCGCTCCCGCGGCGAATGCGCGGTGATGGAGGGCGCGCTGCGCGGCGCTCAGCGTGAGCTGGTAAAGCCCGAAATCGAAAACCTGCTGATGATCCTGGGCGAAACCGGGCAGGCGCATATTGCCCGGCCTGGACTGGAAGACCTGGTATTTGAAATTCACATCGCCATGTATGATGAAATCTGCGAAACGCTGTCCCGCTGCGTACGGGAGGGCACGGGCGCGGCGCAGCCCTTCCGCGAAGCGGTGGAGGCCGCGCGCTTCCTGTGGGAGCGCGTGCTGGATATGGACTACGGCAGCATGGAAATTGTCAAGCTGGACGAAATGCTGCCCGTGGCCGAGCGGCTGGTGCAGCGTCTTCGGACACTATAAGTATAAGAACGATATAACAAACGCAACGCCCGGAGGAAATTCCTCCGGGCGTTGCGTTATGATAGGTTACAAGGCAGGGTTAGTCCTCTTTTTCCGCCAGGCGCGCAGCCAGCTGATAGCTTTGACGAATGAAAGCGCTCAGCTCCTCGTTTTCCAGCGGGCGGGTGGACATGCGGGCAATATCGAAATACTGCTTGGCCAGCAGCTTTTGCAGCTCGGGATCCTTCACCGCAGCCAGCGCACGGATGGCCTCGCACTTGCTGTTAAGCACCACCTCAGCGCGCTCGGGCAGCTTGAAGTTATCGCCGTACATGGCTGCCATCTCGCGGTAACGGCGCATCTGCTCATCCTCCAGCAGCATCAGCGGCAGATCGCCGTCAGCCAGGGGCTGCAGCTTGACCTTCAGCTGCTCGTCGCCCAGCGCATCACGGAACAGCTTCTCCAGCGGCTCCAGCGCCAGCTCGCTGTTTTCGGCATCCTTATCCACCAGGCCGTCCACATCGGCGTCCACGCGGGCGAAGGTCAGACCGTCCGCGTCCTCCTGCTGCTCCATGTGCTGCATGAAGCTGATATCGATGATGGAATCCATCACCACCACGTCGATATTGCGCGCGGTGTACAGCGCCACCGACGCAGCCTGGCGCGCGGCATCCGTGGTGTAATAAACCTTCTTTTCGGTCTTGCCTTCGTTACGGGCGCGGTATTCCGCCAGCGTCAGATATTCGCCCGCGGTGGTCTTGAACAGGATGCTGCCCTTGACGGCCTCGTGGAACTTAGCGTCGCGGATGCAGCCGTACTTGACGAAGGGATGGATATCGTCCCAGTAGGTCTGGTACTTTTCGCGCTCGGTGTTCATCAGGCTGTTGAGCTTGTCCGCCACCTTCTTGGTGATGTGGGCGGAGAGCTTTCTGACATACCCGTCGTTTTGCAGGAAGCTGCGGCTGACGTTCAGCGGCAGATCGGGGCAATCCAGCACGCCGCGCAGCAGCAGCAGGAACTCCGGGATGATCTCCTTGATGTTATCGGCCACGAACACCTGCCGGTTGAACAGCTTGATCTGCCCCTCCTGACCGCCGAAATCCTTGCGGATGCGGGGGAAGTACAGGATGCCCTTGAGGTTGAAGGGATAGTCCACGTTCAGGTGAATCCAGAACAGCGGCTCCTCAAAGGTGTGGAACAGCTTGCGGTAGGTATCCTTATATTCTTCCTCGGTGCAGTCGCGGGGATTTTTCAGCCACAGCGGATGGGTATCGTTGATCGGCTCGGCTGCCTTGGGCGCAGGCGCTGCCTCGCCCTTTTCGGCAGCCTCCTTGGCAGCCTTTTCGGCTTCCTCGGCCTTGAGCTTTTCATCCTGCACATCCACCAGATAGATGGGCACGGCCATGTAGCCGCAGTAGCGCTCCAGCACCTCGCGCACGCGCAGGCTATCCAGGAATTCCTTTTCTTCATCCGTGATATGCAGCGTCACGGTGGTGCCGCGCTCGGCTCGGTCGCTGTCGCTCATCTCATAGGCCATGCCGTCCTCGCTTTCCCAGCGCACCGCCTTGGCCCCTTCCTGATAGGACAGCGTATCGATCGTTACCTTATCAGCGGGCATAAAGGCCGAATAGAAGCCCAGGCCGAAGTGGCCGATGATGCCGCCATCCTTATCGCCCTGATACTTTTTCAAAAACTCCTCGGCGCTGGAGAAGGCCACCTGGTTGATGTAGCGGTCTACCTCCTCAGCCGTCATGCCGATGCCGTTATCGGTGAAGCGCAGCTCCTTGGCCTCGGTATCCACGGTCACGGTGACGCGCAGGTCTTCATCATCGCCTGCGATCATGCGATACTTGGTCACCGCGTCGCAGCCGTTGGCCGTCAGCTCACGGATAAAGATATCCTTATCGGAATACAGCCAGCGCTTAATCACCGGCATGATATTTTCAGCATGGATGGAAATATTGCCTTTTTTCATATCGGACATTGCCAAAACCTCCCAGCGGTTTGTGATATCAGTCTTACGACCAACCCATATTATACCACAAAAAGCAGCAAATGAATACCTTACACTTTTTTCATTTTGTCACACGCGCGCTTGCCCGGCATAGGGTGGAAGTGCGGGGAGCTTTCCCCCGCGGCAGACGGCGGCGGCAGCGCCTGTCGCCGCCAGCGGGATGTGAATGAAGATGAGACGCGGCGATATTTACCGCGCCGATCTGGATCCCGTGCTGGGCTCGGAGCAGGGCGGCGTTCGCCCGGTGCTGATTGTGCAAAATGATTTGGGCAACCTGACCAGCCCCACGGTGATTATCGCGCCCCTGACCTCCCGCAGCAAAAAGAAAACGCTGCGCACGCACGTGACGGTCGATCCGCCCGAGGTCGGTCTGAGCCGTCCCTCGCAGGTATTGTGCGAGCAGGTACGCACGCTGGAAAAAAGCAGGCTAAGCCTGTATCTGGGCCGCCTGTCGGCCGATACGCTGCGGCGGGTGGATGAGGCGCTGGAGCAGGCGCTGGGAACAAGACGCTAAAAATAGAGGGCTGACGTGATTTTTTCGCGTCAGCCCCTTCTTAATTGTTTTTAAAAAACAAAAGAGCCGCAGCTCGTTCCTTAAAAATCCGCAGCGGCGGCTTGTACGGCGCGAGGAGAAAATTTCCGAAGGAGGTTTCCTCCGAAAGGAAATTTTCATTCCTTTCAGATTTTCTGCCCGTGAGCCGCAGGCTCGCAAGAAAATCTGCGGCCCGAAAAAATGATTCTTCATTTTTCGATGTGCGGCGACTTTGTCGCCGCACAAAAAAACCGCCCTGCCTTGCAGCAGAGCGATTCTTGTTTATGCTTTGTGATGCAATTACATTTCCGGCTTGTCAGGCGTGATGCTTACTTCCAGGGTCTGGGCGTCTTCACAGGCGGCCAGCTGCTTGGCGTTCAGGGTGATATCAGCCATTTCGCCGGGGGTGCAGATCATCTTCTTCTGGGCGAAGACGGCCTTGCCATCCGCCTTGACCACGATGTACTGGTTCTGGTACACGCGATCGGGACGGAACATGATGTCGATGGGCGCATGCTCCGCGCCCTTTTCCAGGCGAATCTGCTGGGGCACGGCGCCGCGCACGCCCGCGCCATCCTTGACGGCGATCAGGCGGTCGGTATGCTCCTTGCCCTGCACATAGTCCGCCGCAGCCTTGCCAGCCTTGAAGGACTCGTTGGACACATGATCCACCAGGTCATGCACATGCAGCACGTTGCCGCAGGCGAACACGCCGGGCACGGAGGTTTGCAGGCAGTCGTCCACCACGGCACCGTTGGTCAGCGGGCTCATCTGCACGCCCGCGCCGATGGTCAGCTCGTTCTCGGGGATCAGGCCGACGGACAGCAGCAGGGTATCGCAGTCGAACTGGATCTCGGTGCCGGGGATGGGGCGGCGGTTCTCGTCCACCTTGGCCACGGTCACGCCGGTAACGCGCTCACGACCCTGGATATCCACCACGGTGTGGCTCAGATACAGGGGGATGTTATAGTCCTGCAGGCACTGCACGATGTTGCGGTTCAGGCCCGAGGAATAAGGCATCAGCTCCACGCAGGCCAGCACCTTGGCGCCCTGCAGGGTCATGCGGCGCGCCATGATCAGGCCGATATCGCCGCTGCCCAGGATGACCACGCGGCGGCCGGGCATATAGCCTTCGAGGTTGACAAACTTCTGCGCGGTGCCGGCGCTGTAGATGCCGGCGCAGCGGGTGCCGGGAATGGCCAGCGCGCCGCGGGGACGCTCGCGGCAGCCCATGGCCAGCACAACAGCCTTGGCCTTGAACACCTGCAAGCCCCACTTGCGGGAGATGGCGGTGACGGTCTTATCGGGATCCACGCTCAGCACGGTTACGCCCGTGCGCACGTCGATGCCCATTTCAGCGGCCTTGTCGATATCGCGCTGGGCGTATTCGGGGCCGGTCAGCTCTTCCTTAAAGCGATGCAGGCCGAAGCCGTTGTGGATGCACTGGCGCAGGATGCCGCCGGCATTGTCCTCGCGCTCCAGCACGATCAGGCTGTCCACGCCCGCCTCCTTGGCGGCGATGGCGGCGGCCAGACCCGCAGGGCCCGCGCCGACGATCAGGATATCCACCTGGGTTACGGGTACGCCGTTATTCATTTCACTCTTCATCGGGGCGCGCCTCCTTAGCGATCTGATGCAGGGTGCCGACCAGGAGCTTGCTGTCGCCGCCGCACTTGGTGATTTCCAGCGGGCTCACGCCCAGCTCCTCGCACAGGATTTCCATCACGCGCGGGCTGCAGAAGCCGCCCTGGCAGCGGCCCATACCGGCGCGGGTGCGGCGCTTTACGCCGTCGATGGAGCGCGCGCCCACGGGGCGGCGGATCGCGGCACGGATCTCGGCCTCGGTCACCTGCTCGCAGCGGCATACCAGCACGCCGTATTCGGGGTTCTGCTTATAGGCTTCCTCGCGCTCCTCATTGGTCATGCTGCGGAAGGCGCGGGGCAGGGGGGTGGGCTTTTTCCAGTCTTCCTTCTGCGCAAGACCCAGGAAGGCGGCAACCTCGTCGCCCAGCTCCTGGCCGATGGCAGGAGCCGCGGACAGGCCAGGGCTTTCGATACCTACCGCCTCGAACGCGCCCTCGGGCGCGCCCTCCACCTTGCCGATAATGAAATCGCCGTTTTCCTCGTGCGCGCGGATGCCCGAGAAGGTGGTGATGGTCTGACGGGTATTGACGGTCTTCCAGGTCAGGCGCACCTTTTCCAGCGCCTCATCCAGGCCGCGGCGGGTGGTGGCTACATCGTAGCCGTCGTCGATATCATCGGCGGTGGGGCCCAGCAGGGTGTTGCCGTGGGTGGTGGGGCTGACCAGCACGCCCTTGCCCATCCTGGTGGGGCACTGGAACATGGTCATATGGAAGGGGATTTCAGCCATGTGATCCAGCAGATAATACTCGCCGCGGCGGGCGATCAGGTTGACATGGCGGGTAGAGATCATATTGTGCAGCACGCCCGAGCCGATGCCGGCGCAGTTGACCACCGCGCGGGTCTTGTACTCGTCGCGCTCGGTAATCACCAGCCAGTTGCCATCAGAGGTGGGCTTGATCTCCAGCACGGGGTTGCTCAGCACAAACTCCGCGCCGTTTTCCGCCGCGCTGTCCGCCAGGGCGCAGGTCATCTCATAGGGACTGACCAGGGCGCTGGTGGGCGCATACAGGGCGCACACAACCGCAGGGTTGGTGTTGGGCTCCATCTGCAAAATTTCATCGTGCTCCACAATGCGGCAGCCGGGCACGTTGTTGGCCTGCGCCTGTGCGAGCAGGTTGTTCAGGGTCGCACGGTCCTCCTCGCTGAAGCCCAGCACCAGCGCGCCGGGCTGGGTGTAGGGCACGCCCAGCTCCTTGGCCAGGTCGCCGTACATCATGCTGCCCTTCACGTTCAGGCGCGCCTTTTCGGTGCCAGGATGCGCGTCAAAACCGGCGTGCACGATACCGCTGTTGGCCTTGCTGGCGCCGTCCGCCACATCCTCCATGCGATCAACAACCAGGAGCTTGCCGTTGTACTTGGCCATCTGCTGTGCTACCGCGCAGCCGACCACACCGGCGCCGATGATGATTGCGTCGTACATTGTTTCATCCCTTTCAAGTTCTGCCGCCGTCCCCACGCGGAGACGGCGGAATGTATTTACCAGACAGTTGAATTATAGCACACCCCCGCCCAGCATTCAAGACGGGCAGGGGAATAAACGCGCCTTTTCTTCCATTTTAACGTACAAATTGCGCGAAAAATAGAAATAATCGCGCAATCGAGGGGAATATGCTCACACTCGCGCACACTCGCGCAGACGCCCCGCCACAGCGCGGGGCAGCCCCTGCATGTCGGGATATACGGCAAGCGCTTCAAAGCGCTCCGCCAACAGGGCGGACACGGCCTCCGCCTGCGCGCTGCCGATTTCCAGCAGCAGCCAACCGCCGGGCAAAAGATAGTCCGGCGCTTCGCGCGCAATGCGGCGATAGAAATCCAGCCCGTCCGACCCGCCGTACAGCGCCAGGGCAGGTTCCCTGCACACCTCAGGCTGCAAATCCGCCATTTCCTCCGCCGTGATATAGGGCGGGTTGCTGACGATGATATCAAACCTTTCCCCCGCCGCGGCGGCAAACAGATCGCCCTGGCACAGCGTTACCCGCGCGCCGGTATCGGCGATGTTTTGCCGGGCGACGGCCAGCGCGTCGGCGCTGATATCGGCCGCCGTCACCTGCGCGCCCGGAAATTGCAGCGCAATGGCAATGGCCAGCGCGCCCGTGCCCGTGCACAGATCCAGCACGCGCTCGCGCCCCTGCATGCGGGCAAGCGCCTGCTCGCACAGCGTTTCGGTGTCGTTGCGGGGAATCAGCGCGCCGGGCTGCGCGCGCAGCGTAACGCCCATAAACTGCGCCGTGCCCAGGATGTATTGCAGCGGCTCGCGCCGGCAGCGGCGATCAATCAGCGCCTGATAATCGGCCAGCTGCGATTGCGTCAGCTCCCGCCAGCCCTCGGCGCGCAGCAGCAGATGCGGCGTACCCGTCACATGGGATAACAAAAACGCCGCGTCCACCGCGGGATCGGGCACGCCGGCCTGTGCCAGCATGCCCGACGCGGCGCGCAGCGCATCGCGGCAAGTCGTCATGCCTGCGGTTCCTCCTGCGCAGGGGCAGGATCAGCCGCGGGCGCTTCGTCCTTCTTGGGCGCGGGGATGGCGATCACATAGCCCTCGGGGGTCAGCGGGCCGTCGGGCATATCACCCAGCGCGGCCTTCATCGATACGATGGCCACCTCCAGCATGCTGTCGTCCGGCTCGGCGGTGGTCAGGCGCTGCAATTGCATGCCCGGCGCGCGCAGGATGCGGCACAGCTTGTTCTCGCTGTGGGCCAGGCCCTTGAGCGCCTCATAGCTGATGCCCGCAACCACGGGCAGCAGGATCACGCGGCTGAGCACGCGCAGCAGATAATGCGCGCCCAGATCATAGCCGGAGACCATCAGCACCACCACGTCCACGATGGAGTAGAACACGATGGACAGGATGAAGGTGATCAGCAAAAAGCTGGTGCCGCAGCGCGGATGCAGCGTGGTAAAGGGGCGGGCGTTTTCGGGGGTCAGGGGCAGATCAGCCTCGTGGCAATACACGGTTTTATGCTCCGCGCCATGATAGCGGAATACCCGCTTCATATCCGGAATGCTGCGGCAAAACGCCATATAACCCAGCAGAATAGCCGTGCGGACAAGGCCGGTAACCAGATTCTTGAGCAGCAGCATGCCGCCCGTGGCCGTAGTGGGGAAAAGCTTGATGATGGCGTTTGGAATCAGCACAAACAGACCGACGGACAGGCACACGGCCAGCACAATGGCCAGACCCATGACCACCTTATCCACGCCCTTGCCCAGCTTCTTGGCCAGCCAAAGCTCAAACTTGGTGGGCTGCTCGTCCTCAACGCCGCCCATCTTGCTGCTTTCCTCCAGCGTCTTCATGCCGGTGCCCAGCATCGTCACCATGCTGACCGCGCCGCGCACAAAGGGCCAGCCCATCCACTTATGCTTTTTTGCGGGGGACACATAGGGATCGCGCTTGCACACCACGCTGCCGTCCGGGCGGCGCACCGCCAGGGCGATATATTCCGGCGAGCGCATCATCACGCCCTCCAATACGGCCTGACCGCCGATATCCACACGCTTTGCGGGCTTGTTGTTTTCTTTCAAGGGTATCTTCCTTTCCGGGATTGCTCCCTGTGTGGGCTTGTACCCTCTATTATACACGCATTGCGCGCAGGTTTCAATCTTTTCTCATGGGCGGAAGGCCGCGGCGGCGTAAATTATGCTTTAATATTGCGTTTCTGCATCCGGGGGCAGGATCTGCGCATCCGGATTAAGGCATATCACTTCGCAATCCGCAGGAAAGGCGTTCGCGCCCACGCGCCGCACCGAGGCGGGCAGCGTCACCTGCCTGAGCGCCGTGCGATAAAAGGCATAATCGCCGATGGTCTCAATGCCCTCCGCCAGCGTAAGCTCGGTCAGCGCCGCGCTTTCGCACAGGGATTCCGGAATATGCTTCACGCTGCCGGGAAGCGCCAACGAAACAAGATTCATGCTGCATAAGCTGTTCGGCTCCAGCTCCGTAACAGAATCCGGAATGGTCAGCGCGTGCAGATACGGCAGATGCACCGGCGG
>ENA-ORSL01003427-ORSL01003427.1-human-gut-metagenome-genome-assembly--contig:-NODE-3427-length-10270-cov-3.211552_pt1 | contig 10270 bp, 10 predicted proteins | sample MGYA00242190_ERZ509157 | MGnify/ENA primary metagenome ERZ509157 (study PRJEB26280, sample SAMEA2338664) | human gut metagenome | biome: human gut; feature: human-associated habitat; material: faeces... | reverse complement strand
GATCTACAAGCTGTTCAACAAATACTTCAAGCTCGTGGACAATGACACCGATGATTTTATTGATGACGGTTGCGACGATTGCGATGTCTGCATCGAAGCCGAGGCAGACAGTGATGAGCAAGCTAACGACGCCGAAGGCGAACATGACGCTGAGTAATATGCGCGACAGCGCGGCCTGAGTCGTAAGACGAGGGCCGCGTTTTGCTTGTAGTTTACAGCGTACCTGAAAAAATTATCTGATCTGTAAAGGAGTGATTACATATGCCAGGTGGACCCGGTGGAGGGCATCATGGTGGTCCGGGAGGTCCTCGTCCCGGAGGATTCGGCGGTGGTCCGGGAGGTCCTCGTCCCGGAGGATTCGGCGGTGGTCCGGGAGGTCCGCGTCCCGGAGGATTCGGTGGAGGCCCGCATGGCCCGGGCGGATTTCCCGGTGGACCGAGAGGGCCGAGAGGACCGCGAGGCCCTATGTGGGGCGGCGGCTGGCGAAGACCTCCTCCTCCTCCGCGGCATTATCATGGGGGATGTTTTGGGTGTTTGTTGCCCATTCTCGGTATTGCCGCGCTGGTGGTGTTGATTATACTGCTGCTTGTGTGATGCGGCGGATGTAATAGATTCCGTGCTTAAGCCTATCCCGTCGGGGACAGGCTTAAGCTTTCAGCAAATCGGAAACTTTGCTTACAGAAGGACATACCTTTATAAATTTACAAACAATCAAAGTGTTTTTTCTATCCGACAGGCAGGGCTCTTAAGCTACACTATATTGGAGTATTGCCATACGCTACCTTTTCACCCGTACGAGTTGTATAAACTTCATTGTCCTGTAAGACGATATTCCTGTCATCTTCTTATCGTCCTTGACAGACAATATCCCTATAGTTTCCATAGTCTAACTAATTATTAAAAAAATCACTTTACCGCCTTTTTGCGGTAAAGTGATTTTTCTGCGTCGTACAGAATGTTTGTCTATTATCCGATGAACTTGCAAGTCAAAAAACTTTATTTTTTTCCAGATCTTTCAGCTCCTGCCGCAAGCTGTCGATAACTGCCAGCTGCGACTCACAGTCAACTTGCTCGTCGGTGCGTGAGGCTTTGTATGTAAGCCGTCCCAATTTTTCGTATTCTTCGCACAGTCTGAGCTTCAGCCCCTGAAGTTTTATTTTCAACGCGGCGGCATCAGCCAACTCACCCGTTTTCACCGCCACCTTTGACGCTACCTTGGAGGCATCATTTTTGAAATCTTCCCAGCTTGACATATAAATCAGTTCCTTTCGTGTTAATTTATCACTAATATTATATAACATTTTGCCGCGATTGTAAACCGTCATTGGTAAAAATATTTCAGCCTCAGCCTGCTCTTGACAAGTGCCTGCCGGCGGGTTATAATCATATAAAAGGAGGTGGCGTATATGTCGGAGCTGAGTCGGCTTTCTGTGCGGCAGCTGTACGGAGTGGGTGCGGTGCGCGCACAGGCCTATGCCCGGGTTGGCGTGGAGACAGTGGAGGATCTGCTGTTCTATTTTCCGCGGGCATATGAGAATCGTGGAGACGTATCACTGCTTGCCGCGACACGTGATGATATAAAAAGTGCCGTTATACTCACGGTAGCGACTGAGCCGCGCAGCGTCCGCGTGCGCCGCGGTATGGATGTCCTGCGCTTTCGCGCCTTTGATGAGAGCGGAAGTTGCACAATTACTTTTTTTAATCAGAATTTTCTCAAGGATAAGTTTCCGATAGGCTCTGTTTTTCGCTTTTGGGGACGAGTTGAGCGTGACGGACGCGGCTTTGCCATGTCGTCGCCGGCATCCGAGCCGTTTATCGAGGATAAGCCCCTGCCTGCGCTCTATCCCGTATATCCGCTGACCGACGGTTTGAGTCAGAAGCAGCTGCAAAAGGACATTGCCTCGGCAATGACGCTTATTCCCCGTCTGTATGATCCGCTTCCGGACGGCATACGTCACGATAACTCGCTTTGCACGCTGGGCTTTGCACTGCGCAACATACATGTGCCCGATGACTACCAGTCGTTGGCAATTGCCAAGCGACGGCTGATCTTTGATGAGCTGTTCATGTTCTCACTTGGACTGGCGACGGTACATCGCAGTCAGCGTAAGCCGGGGGCGCCGCGCTGTGAAGGCGACCTTTCGCCGCTTTTTGAGCTATTGCCATATCACTTGACGGCAGCCCAGCTGCGTGTTATAGAAGATATTCGCCGCGATATGGCGAGCGATATCCCCATGCGCCGCATTGTTGTAGGTGACGTAGGATGCGGCAAAACAATATGTGCCGCGGCGGCCATGTATACGGCTGTTATGAGCGGCCGACAGGCCGTGCTTATGGCACCGACGGAAATATTGGCGCGACAGCATTATAATGATCTTGCACCGCTGTTTTCCGGACTCGGAATTGCATGCGGCTTGCTGATCGGCGCTACACCTGCGGCTGAAAAGCGTCGCATCAAGGCTGCGCTGGCATCGGGTGATGCTGCATCACGCCTGAACATGGTGATCGGCACCCACGCCCTGATATCCGGCGGCGTTGAGTTTGCCGCTCCGGGGCTTATAGTTACCGATGAGCAGCACCGTTTCGGCGTTACACAGCGCGCAACGCTTGCGGAAAAAAATAAAAATGCTCACGTGCTCGTCATGAGCGCAACGCCCATACCGCGGTCGCTGGCACTGGTGATTTACGGCGATCTCGATATTTCACGTGTTGACGAAATGCCGCCGGGGCGTCAGCGTGTCGATACGTTTGTGGTGGACGAGAGCTACCGGTCACGCCTGGACGCATTTATTACACGGTTGTGCGGAGAAGGTGGACAGGTTTATATAGTTTGTCCTGCGATAGAGGAGCGTGAGTGCGGCGACAATGAGATAAGTATGGCCGACATTTCGTTGTTTCGCGAGCCGGACAAGTCACAACCGCCGCTCAAAGCGGTTGAGACATATGCGGCTGAGCTTTCCGAACGTTTGCCGGGACTTCGCGTCGGCCTGATACATGGAAGGCTGTCTGCGGACGACAAGGAGAGTGTCATGCGCTCGTTTGCGGAGGGTGAATGTGATGTGCTGGTCTCCACAACAGTGATCGAGGTTGGTGTCAACGTGCCTAATGCCTGCCTGATGATCGTTGAAAACGCAGAGCGCTTCGGGCTGTCTCAGCTGCATCAGCTGCGCGGACGTGTGGGACGAGGCAGACGTAAATCATACTGTGTCCTGGTGTCAGATGCCAAGGGCGAGAAGGCTCGCCGCCGGCTTGAGACTATGCACACGGTTTATGATGGCTACGCCATTGCCGAAACCGACCTTGCCATGCGCGGGCCGGGGGATTTTGTAGGCAGTATAGGTCAGGAGGGCGGTCTGCGCCAGAGCGGCGGAGTACGCTTCCGGCTGGCGGGTATGTGTGACGACACGGAGCTTATGACAGCCGCAACAGACGCTGCGCGTGAGCTTGTGGAGTCTGATCCCGGACTTGAGCAGCATACGGAGCTGAGAATGGCGGCAGAGGCTATGTTCCGAATTGAAAATGCGGATATCAGCTGATGCTGAGAATGAGAGACCATGGAGTTGTTTAATCAGTGTATGTATAACACAATTGCATAATGTAAACAATTTCGTTCCGAAGGCGCGTAGCGACTGAGGGCGAAAATGCGGCGCGTGGTCATGCGTCTCGCTCGACAGACGTAAGCCTGTAGAGCGACGGCGGCAAGATGTCAGGATTTGCCGTGTAAATTCGAATACGGTTGTAGTATATGAATACGTATCGGAATATCAGATCCTTTGCTTGCTGTGACAGCATATTGTAGATCTGAGATCTGTAGGGTATCTCAAAGGAAAAAGCTCACTGTTGATATTCCAGAAATACGGTAATATGAAGTTTGCATACCGAAACCGCAAATTTTGGTGTAAGGGATATTACGTAAATACCGTGGGGAAAAACACAAAGGCAATAAAAGAATACATTGCAGATCAGTTGAAAAGGGAGCAGGAAAGCGGCCGGTTAGTAATGTTCAACCCATGGGACCAATTTATGGATAGTAAGTAACAGTTGCATGGCCGTCAGGCCAATCTATAACGCACTTGTGCGTAGCCAGTAGTATTTAGGGCTTTGCCCGAAACTGAAATCCCCCCGTTTCACGGGGGGATTTTTGTGTCATTGCCGTATATTGCTTTTATTCCAGCTCTTTTTGCCGCAGTGAGGGCACTTGAGATATCTGCGGCTGAGGGTGTGCGGCCCCATAATGTATGCCGATAAGGTTGGAACGAATTTTTCTCCGCACGCCTCACACTCGAATATTTCGGTGTTTACCGCAATTACAACGGTTACTGCCACGACAGCACATATCACCACAAGGGCAATAGCTATCAAAAGCAGTCTTACCGCCGCGTGAAGCTCGGCAAAACCGGCGATAAGCACAAGTGCCAGCGCGGACAGTGAGACAAGCACGCACGCGACGGTGGATATCATGACCTTGATCTTCGGACTTGTCGTGTCTTTGACAAGCGTCACCATATTTTCTTCCGCCTTTTCAAAATACTTCTCACTGTCAAGCCGTTCTCCGGACAAAAGCTCGTTGACGTTTATTCCAAGTGCTTTACACAGCGGCAGCATAAGGCTGACCTCCGGCAGTCCGCTGCCGCGCTCCCACTTTGAAACGGTTTTGTCGCTTATGGACAGTATGTCAGCCAGCTGTTTTTGAGTAAGCCCCTTTGCTTTTCTTGATGTTGCAATAAATTTTCCTATTATTATCTGATTCATGGTAAATCTCACCTCCCTATGGAAGTATTATATCAGAAACGGGTCAGTTGGAGCACTCACGGTGCGTAGAGTCGGGCGATTCTACCGGCAGTAGAGATGTTTCAAGTGTGTGCCGGCGGTCGGATGTTCCCAAAAAACGGCACGGATAGTGGTAATAATACTGCATTAAAGCAAAAAAGCATGTTATAATAATAAAAATTTCTGTTTCTTGTAGTTTTTGACGATAAAACCGTAGTATACAGGTGAAAGGAGATAGGACAGATGGAGGATGAAAAAATAATCAAATTGTTTTTTGAACGATCTGAACAAGCAATCAAGGAATTGGATAATAAATACAGACGGATCTTGCACTCGGTTTCATTCAACATTCTGAACAATCGTCTGGACGCGGAGGAATGTATAAATGATGCCTATTTGGAAACGTGGAATTCCATTCCGCCTGCAAAGCCAAATCCTTTGCTTGCGTTTGTCTGTAAGATCGTAAGAAATGTTTCACTTAAACGCTACGAGCATAACACTGCAGCCAAACGAAACAGTATTTACGATGTTGCTATGGAGGAATTGGAAGATTGCCTTGCTTGTCCGAATATTGTTGAGGAAGAAATTGCGGCAGGCGAGCTCACTAAGATGATCGAGGCATTTTTGGATTCGCTTTCAAAAGAAAACCGGGTGATCTTTCTCCGCAGGTACTGGTTTTCCGATCCGTATGCCGACATAGCCGCAAGAGTTGGCCTTACCGAAAAGAATGTTTCGGTCCGGCTCACAAGAATACGTAAAGAACTACGAGAGTATCTATTGGAAAGAGAGGTTTTAATATGACTACAGATAAGTTTTCAAATGCACTTGGCGACATCTCCGAAAAGTATGTTGATGAAGCAGCTGGTTTTACTGTAGGGAAGAAAAGACTGCGTATAAAATGTGGTTCGTTTATTGCTGCGGCTTGTCTTGTTCTTGCAGTGGGAGGATATATTATGTTTCCGTACCACAAAGCAGGTTCGATAATATCTGACTATAACAAGGGCGGCTATACCAGCGGCTGTTACGCAACTCCGGAACCGGGTGAATATTTCTGCTTTATTGAGGTGGAGAAGGCCAGGGAAGCATATGCAGACAGAGAAGTATTATTTCTGCTTGCCTTTGACATATTTGCCGAGGCGGAAGTTGAAATAACCCGGCAGGATCTATATGCAGAATATCAACGTCTTGCGGACTTGGGATATAAACTGTATTACATTGAAGATCATTGGACATATCGCGCTAATATGCAAAAGGAATATGTTCCGGTAGTTGTCGGGCTGTTCTCCGAGGAACAACTGTCAAATTTCGATGTAAACCCGAAATACGGCTACGCATTTCACTTTGAGACCAACGGAGACGGAACGCCTGTTTCTGTAGACGAGGATAATGTCATAACGGATTTCACGTCCAACATTAAGTAAAATTGCCGGGTGCCGCATCGCGCGGCACCCGGTTTGCTGTGCATAAGACTGATACTCAGACTGGCATACGGCTTCAGCGGGTAATATGCCTTATGACTTATCTTTTTTTCTTTTTAGCAGTCAGCAGCATAATTCCCATCGCAACTGCAAAAGAAATCAGTACCGGAATAAGTCTGATCCGAAATGATGCTGAAATCTCGTGCTGTGTAATGGGACCGCTGTCCTCGTCATTTTTGAACAGTCCGCACGATACGCTGACGGTATTTTTGATATACGGGCGAAAACGCGGACGCCGCTTTTCGGGCTTCGCGGACACGTCCCGGTCGCAAAGCGTCCCCGGATTGCTCTGTTCAGTCTGGCTGTCGTATTCATTGTATTTGTTGTGCTTCATTTTATACTTTTCCTTTCTGTGTGTAATTGTGCCGTCAGCTGCCGAGTCCGAGGCGCAACTGTGTCAGATCATCGGACGATGCCAAGCTGTCCGCGCCTATGAGAATAAGGACTCCGCAGGCGTTTTTCTCGCGCGCCAGACGGGCAACCGATCCGGTGTAATAACGCAGGTCTATTATTTCAAGATCATAGTGACGTGCCAGAAACGGGACGACTGAATTTGCAAAGCTGTCCTTAACCAGCACCAGCGTAGGCTTGTCTTCCGATTTTTCCGTTGCATCATATACTCTGACATGTGCCTGATTTTCACCGATGAATGCGCTGTATTTATCCTTGACGGAGAGAAATCCGGTGAAGTAAAAGCCGGTGTTGATGGCACCTGTCCGCATATTTTTGACTACGTAGCCCTCATCGCCTTCATAACGGTAAAAATACATGGAATCGGGAGCGACAAAGTACATGCCGGATTTTGAATATGTGGTCCCGTAAAATTCATCCGACACACGAGTGCGCTCAAAATCACTTGTCTTGTATGGAGTATATCCCAGCACCTGCCCAAGCTCCTCATATGCGGCATAGGCACCGTCGGTTGTCCAGTGGTGGTCGGTGCGGTACCAGACATATTCGCCTTCTTTGTGTAATTCCAGAAGGCGGTTGCGCAGGCGTGTTGCGTCGGGCCGGTAGGCGGTTATAACGTCCCACACGGCGTCCGAACGTTCGGAGCCGTAAAGCACCGGCAGCTCAGCGGCAAATATATCTATAGCCCGGGGAGCAACGGCCATACAGACAGGAATGTTTTCTTTGTCCAGCGCGATCTGAAGATCGTTGACGGCGGCCATATTGTTTTCGACGTTTGAATAGTCGGTGTACTCCAGGCGCGATATCAGTGTATCGTTTGCGCCGAGTATGACTTTGTTGTTCTGCCCCTTGAACTGTGCCAGCTCGCAGGTCGCTTTGAGCTGAACCATTAGCCGCCGGACGGGGAACTGATCAGCGTAGAATTCGGAGATCTTTTTGGTCCAATCGCCGCGTATAAGCGATTGGATCGAAAAAGCGGGGAAGGTGGTCAGGTCGCGGTTTTCGTCCTCTGAAAAGGTTGACTGCGGAAGTATGAATATAGCGATACCCATCACCGCTATCATTGCTGACAGCACTGCGATGAGCATCAGGTCGGCAATACGGCAACGTGATGCCGTACGCCGTTGAAGCTCCATATAGCCCTGTACTTCGGCGTCGGCGGGATTTATTTTGGCCATGTTTTGCCTCCTCTATACATAAAGCCAAACTCAATGCGGGTTTGGCTTTGTGTCATTTATTTTGTCACATTTACGGCGACAATAAGTCCGCCGTTATTATCTCCCGAGATTGAATACTGCTTTCCCTCGGGTACCTGAACCGATGTCTGTGCGGACGAGGACATGGGAATTCGGTAGATCTCGTATGTATTGCCCTGGCTGTCGGTTGAGCTCAGGTGGCTGTCGGACAGATTGTGTGACTGCAGCAACTCTATGTATTCCTCCATGCAGAGGTTGTTTGATTTCATATAAGCGGCATGTGGGATTCCGACGTAGCGATAGGCGTTTGAGTAGTTACTGACTCCGGTTATCGAAACCTTGTTATCGGGGTAGCGCACAACAAAACCGTATTCGGCAGCATGCTCGGCCAGCCAACTGTAGCTTTCGGCAAACTTGGAATCCGAGGTGCTGTACATTATGCCGTCCATATAAAATTTAAGTGTCACAAGACAGCCGGTATGATGATCGCTGTAGCCACCCTTGGTGTCAAGTCCCAGCGCATCCTGCTCCTCGGCCGTGCGGTATGCCGCTGTGACCAGTGCATAGCCGTTGCCGGTTGCCGCATAAAATGCGTCCATCATTGAGTTGAAGGCTCTGAGCGCGTCGGCGTCCATCAGCTTGTCGTATTCACAGCTGTATGAATAATTTCCGTCAGTGTTTTTGTTACGGCTGGCGCGTATGTCGGACAGACCTGCCATTGTTGACGGGAATATGTATTTGTGCGATTTGTTTACCAATACCAGCGGACCTTCAGCCGCCTTTGAACTGTCATACATAAATGCGGTGTAGCCGTCGTGCGTTGACGGTGAGTTGTCTGTTGTGCTGCCGGATGTATCGGTGGTGGTATCGTCCGGATTGTTGTCCGACGCTTGGGCAATGTTCATTGCCAGCAGTATTGCCGCCAGCATAAGAAGCACGATGACAATTATCAGAGAGGCAAACAGGACAATTCTTTTTATCTTTCTGCGGCGCATATACGCGGCGCGGCCCGAACCGGGAAGTGGGGGTGTAGGCATGATTGCTCTCCTTTTGGTTTGTTTTATCAGATATGAAAGATTTTGTCTGGCTACACAGTGTTGTGAGACCTGCGAAAGCCCGTCATACAGATGAGCTTTTGCAGAACACACGAGCGTTTTCATATCGGGGTGCTCCCGCGGCGGAAGCACCCCGATGTATTTGGGCTTTACTTTGCGTCTTTGATAGAGAAGTCCATACGACCCTTCTTGTCCAGGCCCATGTACTTGACCTTTACTACCGAGCCGACATCGATGCCTGCCTCGGTGACCTTGTTAAGACGTCTGTTTGCGATCTTGGAGATGTGAACCATACCCTCTTTGCCGGGAGCATATTCGACGAAGCAGCCGACGTCCTCGTTGGGCTTGTCCTTGCTTGCGAGGATCTTGACCACCGTTGCGGTATAGATCGCGCCGACCTCCGGCTCAAAGCATATAGCGTCGATAGCAGCCTTGGCCATAGCGGCGCTCTCGCCGTTGATAGCGGCGATGATAACGGTACCGTCATCATCGATGTCGACCTTGGCGCCGCTGTCTGCCACGATTTTCTGGATAACCGCTCCGCCCTTGCCTATGACCTCGCGTATCTTATCGGGGTCAATGTGCATGGTGGTCATTTTGGGGGCATATTTGGAAACCTCGGCGCGTGGCGCGGGAATAGCCTTGAGCAGTACCTCATCGATGATATAGTCACGTCCGCGGTGGGTGGTGACAAGCGCCTGCTTGATTATTTCGGGTGTCAGACCGTCTATCTTGAGGTCCATCTGAATGGAGGTGATACCCTTGTGAGTACCTGCAACCTTAAAGTCCATGTCGCCGTAGAAGTCTTCAAGTCCCTGAATGTCGAGCATGGTGTCCCACGAGCCGTCCTCAGCTGTGATAAGGCCGCAGGAGATACCGGCAACCGGCGCTTTGATCGGCACACCGGCGTCCATGAGCGCCAGCGTTGAGCCACAGACCGAGCCCTGTGACGTTGAGCCGTTGGAGGACACGACGTCGGACACAAGTCTTATTGCGTAGGGGAACTCCTCCTCGGAGGGAAGCACCGGAATAAGCGAACGCTCAGCCAGCGCGCCGTGACCGATTTCGCGGCGGCCGGGGCTGCGGGTAGCCTTGGCCTCACCGGTGGAGAAGCCGGGCATATTGTAGTGGTGCATGTATCTCTTTGAGGTGTCGCTGTCTATGCCGTCCAGCATCTGCGCCTCGGACAGCATGCCGAGTGTTGCGGCGGTAAGCACCTGTGTCTGACCGCGTGTGAACAGTCCAGAGCCGTGTACGCGGGGCAGGATTCCGACTTCGGCGGCAAGCGGGCGTATCTGATCCATACGGCGGCCGTCGACACGCTTTTTGTCGACCAGCAGCCAGCGGCGAACGATCTTTT